>WNFO01003456.1_pt1 | contig 13390 bp, 17 predicted proteins | sample 5400251 | NCBI WGS metagenome assembly WNFO01 (sample SAMN13153354, study PRJNA577476) | soil metagenome | isolation source: 100 cm saprolite under Madrone tree | place: USA:California | collected 2016-06-14 | reverse complement strand
CCGCAGTACCAGCATTCGTCACATCCCCGCGACGCAACGCATCCATGAATTCCCGCGTCCGCGCGCTTACGGCTTCATTGGGTTCATCCTCCCTGTCGCTGTCACCATTACCAACAAGCTGGCCCCCTTCCAGCCGGCCCATGTGCACGGCGCTACGCAGCGCGCCGCTGGTTGAGTTGGGAAGCACAGCAGATGTCCCGAGAGAAGTGGATAGTGTCGAAGATGGTAATTGCGTCCCGCCGAAGTAGGCTTGTGCAATCCGTTCGGATTTGAATTTGGACTGGGATAGGTTTGGTCTAGGCTCTGCGAGCATGGCGTCGTGAGGGACGTCCTACTCGGGCATCTCCGTTAGCTACATGCCAGGAACAAACAGCGGGGGAATAGCGGACGACTTGCCTCTTGTTCCCATTCGTTTTCACCACCATCTAAACCGTGGGAGTGCGCAGACATGGCACGAGCAGCATCGGCACCGATGGTATTCCGCTTCTCGAAGTAAGCGAGAGCGATCTCACGCTGGTGTTGCATGGAATCGATGTCAAATCCGTCCTCTGATCCATGGCTCTCGAGGGGCTCGTCCTCATCTTCGCTACCGTCACTCTCAGCGTGTTCTGGGGTTGGGAATGGGATGCCGTCTGAGCGGATTCCACTGAGTACGTCAGAGTCTGATGGGACCGGTGAAGGAGGTTCAGATTCGTCGTCTGAATCATCCGTTGGAATAGGAGGTGGAGGCGACGAGGAACCAGAACGTGAGGGGAAGCGCTCTACGACATAAGAGCGCATAGGCAGCTTGCCCGGCAGGTTAAGTACCGCTGCGTCGTCGCCAGATCGCTCTTGCTTGGGTAGCTCCGCCCAGGAGACACACTTTCTTGGCTTGCGTGCTCTGCGTGCTTCCTCCTTTTCCAGATCTTCTCTTTCTTGGTGCGCCTTCTCCTTCTCCTCCTTTTCTCTCACATCTGCCATGTTTTTCAATAGCGCCTTTCCCATCTTCTTTTGCATCTCTTTCGCCACCTTGACCCGTTCCGATTCCGCTTTGGCATTCGCCCGCAGCTGCTCGAGCTCTTCTCGCCGCTGTTCCCGGTCGCGCGCTTGGTGCTGCTCATCCTCGATCCGCTCTTCTTCCTCGAGCATGTCGAGGATGCGGTCCATCTGCGCACGGTTTCGAGCCCTCTCCGCACGCGGTAGCCGGTACATGGGCACGAAACCCACGCCCTCTGTTTCCACGGTCGGACCAGTTCTCGGGCTCGCACCAGTCGCGGGTTCGGGCAGTTTTTCCGTCGGCTCAGTGATCTCAATTATTGGAAGGCCCTCTTCGTTCAGGAGCTACATCGCGTTAGGGTCGATGTCTTATTGCATCAGCTTAGACACATACCTCACCCTTCTCATTGCGTTGCACGGTCCCCGCAGGTGGATCTACATCGCCGAGTAGTTGCTTTAGTTTGTCGGATAGCTTCGAGACATCCTCTTTCGATGGAATTTCTGCGCCAGCACTATCCCCAGGGGCAAGTGTACTGACAAGAGACTGTGGCACTGCATCAGAGTCAGGAAGGTCGGTGAGGCCAGATTGAGAGTGTACCTACCTTCAGCACGGCTGTCATTTAGAACTTTCGTGGTTCCAGGGGTGTCAGCAGCCATTATAGAGTCCATATGTCCGTTCAAACGCACTGAACCCATGCGATGATAAGTCGAATGGAGCACAACGTGCGTACCACCTGTAGGGACATCACGGACATTGCCGAGCGCGTCCTCGAGGCCCATCTTTCTCGAAATCCCCTCTACACACTCCCATGGTCGTCGTACAATCAGTCCCTAGCACATCAAAGACGCCCCGTAAGAACCGCCGCACTTTATCCAAAAAGAAAGCACCTCGCGTCGTGGGTGATGATGCTCTCCATCAGGACCATGAAATGGGCAACGTGCCTCCCAAAGCGACAGAGCGCACTCAAGACGAAGAAATTTTGATTGACGTGGACGGCGCAGACATAGCGCCTCCAACAGAAGCTCCATCCTTTGGACCTGCGCCCGCTAATGCCGGGAAGACATTAAGATCCGAGACGAGACGGATAGCAATCCCACCTCATCGCATGTCACCTCTGAAAAGGGACTGGATAAACATATTCGGACCTTTGACGGAAATCCTTGGCCTTCAGGTTAGGATGAACGTGCAGAGGAAGTGTGTGGAGATGCGAGTGCGTCTACTACTTTTATCACATAGCCGAGACTCGTACCGATTTGCGTTAATAGACCTCAAAACACACAAAAGAACTCGGCGCCCTACAAAAAGGCGCTGATTTCGTCAAAGCGCATGCTCTTGGTTTTGATGTTAACGTGGGTGAAGTTCCATCACGGCATTTCATTCCTGATTAGACGACCGCACAGGATGCCATCGCTCTCCTCAGATTAGACGACCTTTATCTCGACTCGTTTGAGATCAAGGATGTGAAGACGCTTCATGGGGATCATCTTTCAAGGGCCATCGGTACGTATCGCCCACAATTTTTGATGGTCACATATGACTAAGACGCTTTGTATTCCAAGGTCGCATCGCAGGTCAGGATGGCAAAACCAAGTTTACTATAGAAAATGCCAGCCGTACCCGCATCATTCTAGCCGATACGTAAGCAGATATTTTTTTCTTTGGTTCATCACATACATGCGTCAACTGATCTTACAGGAAAATTCATATTCTTGGTTCTTTCCAAAATATCAAAATTGCCCGTGATGCGATTGTCTCGTTGATTCTGGGCTCTCCACCTGGGAAAGTGTACGCTGGTTTGCGCACTGTTGCTAGTCGCATGAAACAGAGAGCATTGTAAGCTTTTGTCGTCGATGTATTTTCTAGGTGTCACCAGGTTGCATATACACGGATCTCCTTTCGATCCTACTCGAAGTTACCACCGTTGCGATGCTAAATGTATATCTTCCCAGAGTATAGGTAATGACACAGGCCTCTCTTGGGGTACGTTGGGAAAGCGCTCTACTCCGTGCCACATCCAACGCCGTCATGCTCCATTGCAAATCCATTTTCTCTCACAGCTCTCTACCTTCCTAATCGCCTTGGTCTTCCTTTGTTTTCTTGAGCAAGCTGTAAGCCACAGCACAGGAATTCGTGAGCGGAATTCAGAAAATAGGTTTACTCTCACTTTTCGATCGCACCGTGGTCGACTGGTGGTCCCTGCCCATCGCCGACCATGATCTTCACTGCCCTACTCGGCACATCTCCTGCGATAATGCACAACCAACCGGGCCCAGGTGGATACACACCTCCATTACTTGGGCCCGTGATGGTGAGTGTGTGTCCGTCTTCTCCCAGTTCCGACACGAGATACACAAGGCGTGAGTTGGCATGTACCGCGTGTGTCACGAACCCAAAGTCCATCAACGAAACTGCCCCATATGTCAGCCGGGAAAGGGTAGAAGACAAAAACAACAGAACTCACCTTTAAGTTTTTCATTACGAAGATTCCCTGGAACCTTAACGTGCACGTTCACGCGGTGCGCATAGTCCAAAATGCGAGGTGCTGCCATAATCACAGGCCGCTGTTTATTCATATAAGGCGGCCGCAGCCACTCGACGCGATACTCAGTACCATACGGCACCTCGCTCCGGTCGAGGTTTGGGTTGCTTCCCGAGATCATAATATCCCCGTTCGGCGTCAACGTCGCCACCGAGTGGTACATCCTGGGTATAGGACTTTCCGGCAATCCCCGTGTCGAAAAACGCTCCCCGCCCGGCGCGGCAGGGTCGTAGAGCACGGGTGCAAGCACTGGGTTGTCGGCATTCGACATGCCCACCTGATCGCGCACGTTTCCATATCCCGAGATGCCACTCCCCGCGCCGTTCAGGATCACTACTGCGCCCGTGGGGAGCAACACGGCATCTGTCATCGTGCGCGCATGTGGCATCTTCTCGACTTGCCAGCCTCTTTTGATTCCATCTTCCGTGAGCAGTATCCGCACGCATTGGTCAGACGCCGGATCCTGAGCGGATAACTCGTACCCCGGCCTCTTATCGTCCAGCGTTGAACCACCACAGATGAGTACTTCGGGCGCATAATCGTTCTCCGGTGCGAGTGGGAGCAATAGGCCCGTGCCTGTCATCGGATAAGTAACGCGCACGCCGTTAGGGATTTGAGGGAGACGATCCTCTGTGTTCTTTTTCCAGTCGTAGACCATCGCATCGCGGTTTGCAGCGATGAAGATGCGTCCGTCTGGGAGCAAGAACGCGATGGGGAAAAGGTTTGAGTTGAGCGTGTCGACTAGGAACTGAAGGTGTATGGGCGTGCCATTGGCGTTGTGAATGTCCTTGGGTGGGTAGTACTCGATCGTGGGGTTGTTGGTCGTCGCGTTATTCATCCATCCGCCCCGTCTAGACCCACCGATGATCATCACGCTTCCGTCCTGGATACGAACAACCGTGTTGTACCAACGTGGACTGGCGAGTCTGACGCGCTCTGGGTCCTCGAACATGTCGCAGTCTGCCACATCGCTCGCTTCGCACGGGGGGAATAGACGCACGCCCTGCGTGCCGTTGGTGTCGCCAAAGTCCAGCGGGGAAGTGTGCGTTTCGACGACGGGGTTCCCGCCGACGTTGATAAGGGTGCCATTTCCGAGGAAGGAGCCGCCGGCGCAGAACGAATTGCTCTTCATGCGCAGAGCCTTGACGGCGTACGTGTTCAGATTGAATAACGCGCCCCAGGCCGGATGGTTGTCGATGGTGAGCGGGTTGTGCTCTACCTTATCGATGACGATCGCATGGGATGGAGAAATAATCGCAAGCTGCATCGCCGCTACTCCTGTGCTGCCCCCTTGCCTGAGTTCCCAGTCTTCGAGAGATGATGGGGCTGTGGTCTGTGTTGCCTGTATGCTAGAGGGAGGCGCTGGTTGTCGTACAAGCTCTTGATCTTGATCATGTCCTGGACGGTGATTGTGATGTCGGGGCGCTGGTGGTGCACGTTGCTGGGATGGTGGCGGCGGCTGTACGCCCTTATAGGCGACAATCGCGTCGATACCGATCTCCAAGTAGTACTTGGCCGGGCTGCCATGTTTCCCCTTCTTCCTTGTGCCCGCATGCACGACTCTAAGCGTATGCTTCTTGTGGGAAAGTTCGTAGTGCCAAAAAATACGTTCCTGGATATTCTCCCGTGGTGCATAGGCATCAACGCGGCTTACGAGTGTTCCGTCGATATACACGAACGCTTCGCCATATCGCGGACCCGTACATCCGAACCACTCTACGCCCGTCCCTGTGAAAGTGAGCGAGAAAGCCGCACCGCGCTGTCTAGTCTTTCTGTATGAGCCACCAACGAAACGAGAAGAGTATGTGTCCGCCCAGACGCCCTTGTAATGCATAAAGGGAGAGGAAGAGTCATAGCTTGTTGCGCCCTCTGGGACGAAGTAGGGCGTGAAGGGAGCAGGCTTGGCCGTTCCTGGAGGAGTGTGCCCGTTCCATGCGGGCACGACGGCTGTCGACTTGGCCGGCGGCTTGTTGACATCGTCCTGCGGTGTGCTATCGGAGAGACAGTGGGCTGAGAACGGGAGTTTAAGGAACGCAGGTGTGATTAAGAAGAGAAGGTGGAGTAGCATCGCTTGCGACACTTTCATGTGTTGCGCCCACGGTGGGTGCACAAGTTGAGGATAGGGTGCAAGGGTAAGAGTGTTGGATGGAATATGAACATCATGATCAGGCAGCTGCTAGAACGACGCGACGCGATGGCATCATGTGATCTTGCTTTCTCAACACGTGCAACTGCCTGCGTGGTTTTAGCGTAGTTTGTTACGTTTTTTTCTTACGTTTCTGCGAAGTCACGTGATAGCTCGCGGGCCGAGCTCTTTCATCCGTGGACATTGTTAACCTCACCGACGAGACGTGGCGACCCCTAGATCGGAGACAAGTCGACTCGCTGACGTCTATATAATACGGACAGTGTGGGGTCCAGGTCAAACCTTTTCTCCCCCAAGCCTCTACTTCACCCTACGGGAAAAGAAAAAAAACCAGTGAGTGAGGCTCGTAGTTTTTCATTCCGCACTTCCGTTTCGATCTTTTATCCTTCCCTTTTTTTCTCTTCTCCTCCCACTTCACAGTGTGCGGTATCCTCGGCCTCCTTCTACACGATGCTACTGTCAACGCCGCGCCGGAGATATGTGAGGGTCTGTCGCTATTGCAGCACCGTGGACAAGATGCGTGCGGAATCATCACAAGCGGGCCTAGGGGCCGATTGTATCAGTGTAAGGCGAATGGGATGGTCCGCGACGTGTTCACGGAGGACGCGATAATGCGATTGATCGGTGGGATGGGAATCGGCCATGGTGAGCCATCATCTGTTCAATACTTCTTTCCGGGTGGGCACATCTTGTGGCGATCGCATTTCCTGTTGCTTAGATACGCCTGCTCTCATTTACTCTCTTAAATACCGTCGTACCCAGTGACTTATGGTGTGACACGCACTTTTCAGTCCGTTATCCAACCGCAGGCAGCTCGCACCACGCCGAGGCTCAGCCCTTCTACGTCAATTCCCCGTATGGCATAACGTTTGCTCATGTGAGTCTCCTTCTTGTCATTAGCACTTTCCCCTTAGTTCTGTTTCTCTTGCTCTGGCGGGGTGCTCAGAGGGGTTGACGACTGGGGAAAAAGAAAAAATAACCTGAAAAACTCCCCATAGAATGGAAACCTGATCAACACAACTGCGCTCCTGCAGTTCATGGATGCCGTTGCGCACCGGCATATCAATACCTTTTCCGACTCGGAACTTCTCCTCAATATCTTTGCCGACAATTTGAACGACACGGGAAAATTTCGTATTAACGAAGAGGATATCTTCGTCGCCATACGCGGTCTCATGACCCAGGCTCGTGGCGCGTATGCGTGCGTCACCATGCTCGCGGGCTTTGGAATCATAGCGTTTCGTGACCCCAACGGGATTCGACCGCTCGGCTTCGCTTGTCGCGCTGCGGCGCAGGGAGGAGGCGCCAAGGATTGGTTGTGCGCAAGTGAGAGCGCCGTGGCGGGTGTTGCGGGATTTATCGACTGGGAGGATGTTCGGCCAGGTACGCCCGAGACTCGATTGCCACCCCGTGCGATGCGTCGTACGGACCCTCCGAAAGGTGGCATTGGTCACGATAGTGATTATTGAATTTCTTTTTCCTTTTTTTGCGGCGTCTTCAGGTGAGGCGGTAATTATGACACGCACTGGGATGTCGCGACGGCAAGTCGCGCCCGCGGCGGTCTTCGCGCCAGATATCTTTGAATATGTCTACCTTGCACGGCCAGACTCCGTCATCGATGGGATCAGCGTGTATCGCAGTAGGATGGCGATGGGAAACGCGCTAGCGCGGGAGGTCCAGCGCATGCTGACAGAAAAAGGAATCTCGGTGGACGTCGTGATCCCTGTGCCCGATACGTCCCGCGTCGCTGCGTTGAACCTCGCTCAAGCACTCGGTTTGCCGTACCGCGAAGGGTTTGTTAAGAACCGGTATGTGGGGCGCACCTTTATCATGCCAGAACAACAAATGCGGTACGTCGTTTGCTACTGCGGTCTTGGCATGGGCTCACACCGCATCTATTAATCTTCCTGTTCAGGAAGAAAAGCGTGCGAAAAAAGTTAAATGCGATGGCGCTCGAATTCGCAGACAAGAACGTTCTCATCGTCGATGGTAAGACACTTTCCATAAATTTCATTGTGGAAGAATGATTGCACGGCGCTGTATATCGTATAACTCACCAGAACGGACGTTGCAGATTCGATCGTGCGCGGTACGACGTCCCGAGAAATTATCCAGATGGCGAAAGACGTCGGAGCAAAAAAAGTGATCATGGCGTCTTGCGCGCCACCGATTCGCTACCCGAACGTGTACGGAATTGACATGCCCTCTCGCGCCGAGCTGGTCGCGCACGGACGGACGACGGACGGAGTAGCCGAGGCGATCGGAGCCGATTTAGTCGTGTTTCAGACGCTGGAAGACCTGGTCGCGAGCGTGCGTGGGCTGAATCCGTCGATTGAGAAGTTCGAGTGCTCGGTTTTTTCAGGGGAGTACGTCACGGGTGGTGTGGACCAGGCGTATTTGGATCATCTGGAGAGTATTCGGTCAGATAATATGAAGAACAAGGCGGGTACGAGTACGGCTCCAACGGCCGCGAGCCTAGGTGTGGCGGACGGCAAAAATGGGCACGCGACAGTCGGCGCCAAAACTGGATTGGGAAGAACTCCTGGTGGGGATGTGGTGACGGGTAGCCGCGCCACTGAGAGGACGGTGGAGGGCGAAGGTGATGGTGCGAGTGCCAGGTCTGGTGGCTCAGTGGGCGACACAATAGGGCTGTATAACTCATGGAAGCAGAGTTGAGTGCTGTATGGCAGGTTTGGATCGGATAAGATACAGCGAGCCTTGTGGGGGTTATACGGAAGTACTTAAATTACCATTTGCTTGGTTTATGTGTAGGATATGGTTAGATGCGCTTTTTGGCCTATATACTGTACGTTGAGGAAAGTCGAGGGAAGGTTCAATCTTTCGCTACGTGATTGCATGAAATGATCTAGGTTCCAGGATACTGTACTGTGACTAGTCGTTTTGAGTTATAAGCGCTGTCAACCCTGGGGAAGTGACACCGGCGTCGGCGTAGCCTGTGTGCGGTCTCCGTATAACTGCTGTACTGTACGCCCATCATTCCAGTTATTCGACTCGAGGCAACTGGTCGCGTGTGGCACTGGCCGTGACAACTGAATGGACCGAATGAAGTGCCGGCAGTGGCACGGATGCGGCCGAAATGGGGCAGGCGACGCGCTGGCGACGATCCGCATGATGAAGCCCATAAAAGGAAAAAGAGAACGCGCGGGGGATGTGTGGGAAAGGTACGATCGACATGGCACTGACAGGCGTGGAAGGGCAAATGATGGGATGGCCCAGTGCGCCTTGGCTTTCCGTCTTGGCCGTACTCACAGCACCACAATGTATGACATGGGCGCACACCCTTGTCGAAACCTCAGCCCCACGAGGCCCCCTCGGTCATTGCAATGCGGTGTTCCATCTCGCGTCCAAGCCCAACAAGTGCGCCGTAGCACAGTCCCTGGCGCTCACCTCTTCATCAGATGTCACCTGGGAACCTTTCATCCGTGTGGAAATTGAATATGAAAAAGGGACCAAGCATTTCTCCCTCTCCCTCTCTCCCCTCTCCCCTCTTCCTTAATATCCGATCGACCGAGGTTTCCCCTCCCCCCCCTCTCCTGGCCGTGTCATACTGCCGTTCCCTCCGACCTTTCCTTTCCTTCTCGGACTCGGAGCTTCTCTTCTCTTTTATCCTCCTCTCTCCCGCCTATAAACACGCTTTTGTCCTCACGTACTGACACGTCTTCATGATCCTCCTCCAACCCTCATGGCTTGCCCTCCTCGGGCTAGCCGCCCCCACTGTCCTTGCTCAGCAGCCTGGCTCCTTCACCGCAGTAGGCAACACCGCTGTGAGCGCCTTAATGGTATGAGACCGCTTCCAAATTTGGATCCTTCTATCTCGCCTCTGATCATCGATAATAATGAACAGATGTTTCTCGGTAGTTCCGATAAGGTCTACATCCTCGACAAGGTCGAAGGGAATCCCACAAAAATTAACGGTCATCCGGCTTTTGCCTCCGTTTGGTGTGTACACTTTCCCCCTTTTGCCCGCGTTTTGTCTATATTTGGAACAGGGATCTGAACACGCACACCGCAACACCCGTTGATGCTCAGACTAATCCCTTCTGCGCCGCGGGCATGCACCTCCCTAATAATTCTTACGCCGTTTTTGGTGGCAACAGCGCCATTGGTCCTGGTGGTGATAATTCTGCTACTGGTTCAACACCCCAGTACGACCCGACCTACGGTGACTACCCCGGTAATCGAGCTATCCGAATGATTACCTCGTGCGACGGAGCCCTTACAGCACCCCCGTGTTCATGGTACGATGCCCCAAATGGACTTCAGATGGCTAGACTTCGTTGGTATCCTGCGGCTGAACCTTTGGCCAACGGAACAATCGTCCTCATCGGTGGCTTAACTTCTGGTGGTTACATCAATCGCAACCTTCCCAACATTGATCCCACGTACGAGGGTGGTCAGGCCGAGCCAACCTACGAATTCTTCCCCCCGACGGCGCAAGCCCCTCAAATCATGCAATTCATGGTCAAGACAAGTGGTCTCAATTCATTCGCCCTCACCTACCTCATGCCATCAGGGAAGATGTTCGTTCAGGCTAATTACTCGACCAGTTACGTCAATCCTGTCCTTACCTCTGGCTGATCTTTATATACTAACTGTTAAACAGTTCTTTGGGATTATAACACTAACACAGAGACTCCACTTCCTGACATGCCAGGTCAGGTTATTCGGGTATACCCTGCGTCTGGAGCGAATGCCATGTTACCCTTGACACCTCGTAATGGCTACAATCCAACTCTTCTTTTCTGTGGCGGTCAGGTCATGCCTGATAACGCCTGGGGCAACTACGCTTATCCAAACATAGACACTTGGACTGTTACAGCTTCTGCCGACTGCCGTCGTATTACCCCAGAACCCACAGACGGATCGGCCCCTAATTATGTTCAAGATGATAATCTTCCAGTCGGCCGTACTATGGGTCAATTCATTGCGCTTCCAGACGGCACGATGCTTCTTCTCAATGGTGCCCAATATGGTACAGCCGGTTACGCCAATCAGACAGGAACCACCCTAACGACAGCCCAATTGCCGTACGGTCCCTCGCTCGCTGCGGGTCCGGTTCTCCAGCCTATAATCTATAACCCGAATGCGCCCGCGGGGAGCCGCTGGTCGAGTGCGGGTTTGGCTAGTTCGACCATCCCACGTATGTATCATTCGGTGGCTCTGTTGCTGCCGGACGGTTCCGTTATGGTCGCTGGCTCCAATCCTAACGCGGACGTGAATACGGTCACCACGTACCCGACGACTTATATCGCCGAGTATTTCTATCCCCCCTATTTTAGCGCGAAGACGCGTCCCGCACCGCAAAATGTTCCAAAGACCTTGTCGTACGGTGGTAACCCCTTCGACATCACGGTCCCACCTTCGTCATATACGGGGAATGTGGATGCCGCAGCGGGAAGTACGATGGTGTGGGTGATTCGTCCAGGGTTCACGACTCACGCGATGAACCTGGGTCAACGGAGCATGCAACTCAACAACACCTTTACCGTCAAAAACGACAGCTCGATCATCATCCACACCGCCCAGCTCCCGCCTTATCCCAATCTCTTCCAGCCGGGACCTGCGCTGCTGTTCGTGACGATAAATGGCATTCCGAGCAGCGGCACTTTTGTCACGATAGGCAGTGGGAAGATTGAGACGCAGCCGACTGCGGCGGTTAGCTTGTTGCCCCCTAGTTTGAAGTCTGGACAGAGCGGGGCTGGGAATGCGACGACTAATGGGACTGGAAAGAAAAACGGCGCTGTGGCTTGCATATCCTCTCCATACTCTGCTGCCAATGGCGCAGGTAGCATACTTCTCTCGCTTGGCGCCGTCGCTCTGACGCTTGCATTATCGTGATATCTCATGAACGATGGACATCCTTACTGATTCCTTAGATGATGATGGATGATGATGACGGAACAATGACTATTGCTATCGGACGTGAATATTCCATTCATTGGGGACTATTACACTTGTTATCGTGATCATTTTTTACTCTTCCCGGCGGTTTGTTTCCGTTGAAGTGTTGGGGGTGGAAGGGTTGATGTAAATACCTTATACCTTTGCATGAAATTCAGGACGTTTTGGTTCACATGGGACGTTGGGGATAAGTATTCCTTCTAAACAACAAACTCCCTTTACGGTATATTTTGTACGGGTCGCAATGGAGGAACAAAGAATTAGGTACCACGTGCACCAGGAAGGTTTTTGTTTTGCGTCTTTGACCATCCCTGCTTTCTTGCTCTCTTCTTTCCCTCTCACGCATGCGCAGTAGCGCGGCAGTAATACCGCAGTATCTGTTTGTCTGTCCCTCCTGTTCCTGGGCCAACGCGCGTCCGAGTCCGGGTCCCACCTGGGGCGCCATGACTCTGGCTCAGGCCACACTGGCAACCCAGATGGGCATCGTTACGGGAAGGGGCTTTATTACCGTACCGTATAAAAGTCCGCTCCTCCTCCACACGAGCTCCACATGGAACGCACAGAGGAGCAGAATGCAAATCTACAGATTTGCGGCGAAAGGTACCTAGATGGCATTACTGTAGTCTCGGCGCTGTACTACTGTAGTACAATGGCACCATGTCCAGTACAGTAGATGGATCCTCTTCGCGACCGCCTCCGTGCCAAGTTGCACTGTACGCGCTGCGGAATATAAATTCGGATTCAAAAAAAAAAAGGTACAAACAGCACTCTCGGGCTAGTTGTTCCTTAGTGTAATATATCTGCCCTGGTCAATACCACTACTGTATAGAAGAGCCAAACCACCGGGGTAAATACGTGACCGCGGGTATCGCCTTGGCAAGATCTTCTTCTCCTTTGCACGCACTGGCAACGCTATTGACAGAGTGGCCTTTTGCTTTTCCTTCTGTTCTCGTAGTGTACCTGTATCAGGCTTCGTTCAATTAATCCCAGGGCCCAGGGGGCTCAGAAAAATCAGGAGGTTGGACTGTACTATGGTGCTTCAGCTGATTCTCGTCACTGCAGGTCTGACACCTACAGGCTTCTGCTGGTTCTTTTGGGCTGCTTGCACATACATTTGATAGTTCTATGCTGTACTTTCCGTCTTACACAAATATAATTATTGTTCCCTGTCTCTTCTAATCCCGATGCCAGTGAGCTTGAAAATGAGACTTGGCACATGTCCAGGCACCTCCCGAATCACGCCCATTGACAACCTCATGCCTGTTGGCGACATCATGCGCGTTGGCGATAACATCGATAATAACACAGTCCCTCAACTGTTCTCTTCGCCCTATCCCTGGATCCGTTCCCCCTGTCTGCCTTCTGCAATCAATTACAGTACCTCGACGCAAAGGCCATTGCCAGACAGTGCGCCACGGCTCGATAGAGGCGGACACGCAGCTGCTCCTGCCATCCATCGAGCCTTGGAGTTGACGGTCGACTTATGCACGAAAGGACGACCGGGGGAGAGAGAACGAAGACCACCCAAGGCACACAGGGAGACACGTTTTGTAGCATGCTAAGAGCCTGCTCCCTTGGCATGCCCTGCCTTGGGAGCGCGAGGCTCGTCTTCAACTCGCTGAAAGCTCCGGTTACAGTGCGCTCATTATACTCTTCCTTCACGAGCTGTCTCCACCACGACACGTTTGATGCCACGTCGCGCATTCTCCATCAAGGCAAATTCTCATGATGACCTTTTCGACTACACGTCAGGGCGCTGGGTGTAAGTCTCATACATGTTGTTCTACAGGACCCGTAATCCAACTTG
>WNFO01003455.1_pt1 | contig 13393 bp, 8 predicted proteins | sample 5400251 | NCBI WGS metagenome assembly WNFO01 (sample SAMN13153354, study PRJNA577476) | soil metagenome | isolation source: 100 cm saprolite under Madrone tree | place: USA:California | collected 2016-06-14 | reverse complement strand
AGCGAAGAGCCGCCGCCCGCACCGACGTTTCCGTGCTGATGAAGAACTTGTAGCCGTCGAGGTACGGACGATCCTTGACGAAGTAGTCGGGGTTCCGCTCGCCCTCGAACGTCGAGCCGCGCGTGTAGCTCTTGAGCTTGAACGGCCCCGAGCCGACGACGTTCGCCTTGAAGTAGTTGGGGTCCCGGTCCAGGTACTTCTTCGGATAGATGACGTTCCACGGCGAGGCCAGGTTACCGAGCAGCGAGGCGGACGCGAACTTGAGCTTGAACACCACGGTGATCGGGTCCGGGGCCTCGATGCTCGCGATCGCGCTGTAGGCGTTCTTCCGGATGCTCCGGACCCCCGCGGGCGGGAACACGATCTTGTCGTAGGTGGCCTTGACGTCGGCGGCCGTCATCGTCGCGCCGTCGTGGAACCGGATCCCCTGCCGGAGCTTGAACGTGTAGGTGAGCCCGTCGGACGCGATCTTCCACTCGCTGGCCGCGTCGCCGATGATCTTCGGGTAGCTGAGTGGGTCGATCTGGATCAGCGTGCTGTAGAGCGGCGCCACCAGCTCGATCGTGGCGAAGGTCTGCTCCTGGTGGGGATCGAGGCTCGGCGCGTCGGCCGCGATGGCCGCGAGCAGGACGCCGCCGCGGCGCGGCGTCTCCGCGGCCCGGACCCCGGCCGGCACCGCCAGGAGCAGAGAACCGATCAGGACAGCGAGTGCAAGGCCGGTGCAGAGCCCCCGATGAGGTCGCATATCAATCCTCCGACAGCCAGACGTCCTGGAGCTTCTGATTGGTGAAGTGGCTCGGCGGAGCCACCCAGTTTTTGACCTTGGCCCAGTGCACGACGTTCCGCGACCACCAGAGACCGGGCATGTGATACGCGTTCTCGAGCACGATCTTCTGGAGGTCGATGACGAGCTTCCGGCGCTCGACCGGATCGATGGTCCGCGCCTGCCGCGAGTACAGGTCGTCGATCGCGGGGTTGGAGAAGCGCGCCCAGTTCTGAGAAGACCCGGTGATATAAGGCGCGAGCAATGCGTCGGGATCGTCGACGAAGTGGCCCGTCGGGAAGACCATGACCTCGAAGTTCCCCTGGTCCCGGCCGTCCGCGTACCAGGCGGCCGTCTCGAGCGGCCGATGCTCGGCCTCGATCCCGATCTTGCGCCATTCCTGGATGACGTACACCGCGAAGTCCTGGTAGGGGAGCTTGACGTTGCGGTTCTTCAGCACCACCTTGAAGCCGTTGGGGTAGCCCGCCTCGGCCAGGAGCCGCCTGGCCTCGGCCCGGTTCTTCTCGGCGTCCCGCCCGAAGCCCGGGAACTTCTCGAGCTCGGCCGGCGATATCGCCCATTCCGTGCCCGGACGCGTGAGCGCCCCGACGTCCTTGAGACCCGTGAGCCCGTACAGGACCTTGCCTCCTGTGTAGCGATCGAGACCCAGCGTGAGGGCCTTGCGGACGCGAATATCCGTGAACGGCTTCCCGGTGTTGTTCATCGCGATGTCGAAGTGAATGACGAAGGGGGTCTGCTGGACGATGACCTTGTCGCCGAGCTGCTTCCGGATCGCTTCCACCTCGGCGAGGGGCAGGTCGCGGAACTCGATGTAGGCGCGCCCGGACCGGATCGCCGCCGCGCGCACGGACGTCTCCGTGCTGATGTAGAACTTGTACCCGTCGAGGTATGGCCGGTCCTTGATGAAGTAGTCGGGGTTGCGCTCACCTTCGAACGTCGACCCGCGCGTGTAGCTCTTGAACTTGAAGGGTCCGGAGCCGACGACGTTGTTCTTGAAGTAATTCGGATCCTTGTCGAGGTACTTCTTCGGAAAGATGACGTTCATCGGTGACGCGAGGTTCGCGAGGAGGGAGGCCGACGGGAACTTGAGCTTGAACACCACGGTGCTCGGATCCGGCGCCTCGACGCTCGCCACCGATGAGTAATGGTGCTTCCGGATGCTGCGAACCCCCTCCGGCGGAAAGAGGATCTTGTCGTAGGTGGCCTTGACGTCGGCGGCCGTCAACGGCGAGCCGTCGTGAAACCGGATGCCTGGACGGATCCTGAACGTGTAGGTCAGCCCGTCGGGCGCGATCTTCCAATCGCTGGCCACGTCCCCGATGACGTTCGGGTAACTGTAGGGATCGATCTGCAAGAGCGTGCTGTAGAGCGGGGCAACCGGCTGGATGGTGGCGAAGGTCTGCTCCTGGTGCGGGTCGAGGCTGGGGGCATCGGCGGCGATGGCCGCCAGCAGCACGCCGCCACGCCGAGGCGTTTCCGACTGGGCCATCGCCGGAGCCACCACGCCGATGCAATCGATCGCGACTGCAAGCGCAACAACGATTACGAGCGTCGGGTGACGTCGAATTCCTACCGCCATCGGGTACCTCCACGCGTTGTGGTCAGGTCATCAGTGTTCGGGTCCCTCGCTCCCCTGGGTCCTCAACTCATCAACCCCCGGACTCGCGGCCTCCCGCCCCATCTCAGCTACACCTCGAGCTGTAAGGTATACAGACCGCCGATGAGGCGATCGACGGCGTAGACGACGTTGCGCTCGTCGACGAGCACATCGTTGATCTGCACGGCCCCGGCGCGCGACCCGCGCGGCGCTTCCGGGACGTAGTACGCGACCTCTTCCGGACGGAACGGGTTCGAGACGTCGTAGGCGCGGACGCCGCCGTTGAAGAAAGTGCCGAAGATGATTTTCTCCGACACGAGATTGCTCGCCACCGGACGATTCTCGTGCAGGTTGTGGGCACCGTATCGCCCGCCTCGTCCCTTGAACTCGTCGACGGCGGGGATCGGGAAGGTCGAGATCGGCACCGGATTGGTCTCGTCCTGGACGTCGACGACCCATACGAGCTTCGGCCAGTCCTTGCCGGCCTCCGCGGTGGCTTCGTCGGAGACGATCATGAGCTGCGGGTCGAAGAGCGGCAGCAGCGTGTGGGTGAAGCCCGGGTACGGCGGGTGATAGTCCCACCGGCTCAGCAGGCGCGGCCTGGCCATGTCCGAGATGTCGAGAATGATCGCGCCGCCGTCGATGTAGCCGATCCAGGCCCGGTCGGGCCGGCGGGGGTAGACGTTCGTGTTGTGGGCGCGGAATCCCGCGTCGAACTTCGGGTGCCGAGCCGGCGCCGGCTCCGCGTCCCCATCCCGTGTGCCCGGGAGCCACCAGCGACCGACCTCGACCGGACGCGTGGGCTGACGGACGTCGACGATGCGGTAGAACTGGTCGTCCTTCGGGTTGCGGGGCTTGAAGTCCGGCGCGCCGCTCGCCAGGTGCAGGTACGCGCCGTCGACGAACCACAGATGATGTACGCCACGCGAGTGGGGCCCGGAGGCGTCGAAAAACGCGATCGATGTGGGCCGGCTCGGGTCGGATACGTCGAAGAACTCGACCCCCGCCGGCTTCATGCCGACGCGGCTCGTCTGGTAGGGCACGACGAGCAGGTCGCCCACGAGATCCAGATTGTTGGACCGCATGTCGCCGTGGGGCAGATCGGTCTGGACGATGACCGAGGGCTTTCGTGGATCGGTCACGTCCACGCCGGTGAAGTTCTTCGGCGCGGATTCGTGGCCCTGCCACAACACCCGCCGCCCGTCGCGGGCGAGCTGAATGGCCATGCCTTCCCCGCAGTTGCCGAAGCCGCCCAGATCATTGTGGCCCAGGAGCCGCATGTTCTTCGCCAACGCGCCGTTCTGTGTCATGGCAGTTCTCCCGGCCCGCGATCCTAACACTTCCGGCGCGCGGGCCGAAGCCCTACTTGATCGCCTGGGGATTGATCGGCGAGCCGGTGCCCCGGGTGATCACCAGCGGCGGCGCGCAAAGAAAGAACTCGTAGACGCGGTCGGCGGCGCAGTCCTCGGCGAGCTCTTTGAGATAGAAGATCTCGCCGTGCACGATCCCGATCGCCGGGATCGTGACCCAGTGCCAGGGCTGGAAGACGTCAGGCCCGGTCGCGTTGGGTCGCACCTCGATCCCCCAGGTGTCGCTGCAGATCGCCGCGATCTGCTTGGCGTGGATCCAGTCCAGGGTCTCGAAGGCCAGTCCGGGCGCATCGCCGCCGGCGTAGCCGCCCCAGTCGTTGCGCGCCAGGCGGTCCTCCATCTGGCCCGTGCGGACGATGACGAAGTCGGCGCGTCGCACGGTCACGGCCTGCGCTCGGGCTGTCCCGTCCAGGTCGGCGACCGTGATCGGGTAACCGTCCGCGAGACACGTGACACCCTTCCATCGGGCCACATCGAGCAACACGCCGCGGCCGACCATCTTATCCGCGAACTTCTCGATGCCGTTCTTGTGGGCGCCGCGGCTGTCGACCAGCGTGGCCGGATAGCCGTTCCACATCTTCTCGCCGATGAAGACGTGCGCCAGCGCATCCCACTGGGTGGCGGCCTGCGTCGGCAGGTTGATTGCGTCGTCGGCGTATCGCAGGCCCGGCGTGACGTCGTGCTTGCCGGCGACGGCGTCGGTGCCCGTCGCCAGCATCTGGTGCATCGGGTTCCAGCGCCCCCCGAAGATACCGCGTTGCGGGCCGTTCTCGTCGAGGTTGAGGCCGAGCCGGAACACCCTGCCCTTCTTCACCAGCCTGGCGGCGTTCACGATGTCCTCGGGCGTGACGTAGTTGAGGACGCCGAGCTCGTCGTCCGGACCCCATTTGCCCCAGTTCTTGAGCTCCTCGGCCTTTTTCAAAACGTCGTCTCTGGTCAGCTTCGCCATTGGTCCTTCCCTCCATGCTCGCTCGCGGCGGCCTGCGGCGCGCACAACCTTGCCACAAGCGCGCGACGAATGGGCGCACAAGGTAAAAACTACAACTTCGGGTGTAAGCGTTACACACGCGGTCGAGTCCAGGAACCGTACTGTAGCGAAGATCTTGCTCCGCAGACCTTGGCATGCCTGTTGCCGCATGAGACTGCCGCTCCGGACTGTCGGGGTGCCGCAAACAAACCAGATAGGAGGACTCGCATGACGAAGTGGATTCTCGGGCTCGCGTCGGTGACGCTCTTCTTGGCCAGCACCGCGGTCGCGCATCCGATCTGGGTCAGGTCAGCCGATCAAACGGAGGTCCGGCTGGCTCGGGTGACCGACGTCGACTATTCGGGCCGCCAGATCGTGATCGAGGATCAAGAGCGGCTCATGGTCCCGGCGTCGGCCAACGTGGCGATGGCCGGCGTTCGCCCGGGCGAGCTGGTCGATGCGCGGTTCACCCAGGTCGGTGGGGAGCGGACCCTCCTCTCGCTTCGCTTGACACTCCACGACGAGCAGGCTCCCTAGCGTACGTGTACCATCGGGTCCGCGGGTGAGCACCGCCCGCGGACCCCTCGCCCGCCCCAACGCCGGCCCGTCCGGCGACTCCCGAAGTGCGAGAGTCTTGCTACCATACCGCCGCTGCGCCGAGACGCGTGGGACAGGGAGGACGGCGATGGTCGGGCAGTCGAAGGTGGTTCTGATCGCTCGCACGACGCGTTCGGGTTTCACTGCGCTCGTCGCCGTCGTCCTGTTACTGGTGGCCGTCGGCGCTGTCTTTTCTCAGCGCGGTCCGATCAAGATCGGCCTGCTGGTCCCCTTGACCGGTCCCTTGTCGGCGAATGGGAAGGAGATGGCCAACGGCCTCGCGCTCTACCTCGAGGAGCAGCACCAGCAGCTGGCCGGGCGTGATGCCAAGCTCATCGTCGAGGACACCGAAGGCAAGCCTCCCATCGCGCTGAACAAGGCGCGCGCCCTCGCCGAGAGCCACGGCGTCCACGTCCTCGTCGGGCCCCTTGCCACGGCCGAGGCGTATGCGCTCGTCTCATACATCGAGCGCCAGAAGATCCCGACGCTGTCCCCCACCGTCGCCGGAGAAGACCTGACCCAGCGGCGGCGGAGCCCGTATGTCGTCCGCACCGGCTGGTCGGCTGGCCAGCCCGGACACCCGTTCGGCCGGTGGGTGTACGAGACGCTGAAGTACCGGAAGATCGCGATGATCGGCCAGGACTGGGCCTTCGGCCATGAGAGCTGCGGCGCCTTTCAGCGGACCTTCGAGGAGGCGGGCGGTCAGGTCGTGCAGAAGCTCTGGCCGCCGTTCGGCACCACGGACTTCGCGCCGTACATCACGGGGCTCAAGCGCGACGTGGACGCCGTCTACGCCGCCGGCGCCGGGAACGACGCGCTGCGCTTCGTGCGGCAGTACGCCGACGCAGGGCTCAAAGGCCGGATCCCCCTGATCGGCAGCGGGAACTTCACGGACGAGCATGTCTTACGGAACATGGGCGACGAGGCGCTCGGTATCGTGACCGCGCTCCACTACTCGGCCGCCCTCGCGACGCCCGCCAATCGACGGTTCGTGAAGGCGTACGAGGCCAAGCACCAGCAGGTGCCCTCGTATTACGCGGAGGGGACGTACGTGGCCGGCAGCGTGCTCAAGGCGGCCCTCGACGCCGTCGGCGGCGACGTCGAGGACGCGGTCAAGTTTCTCGCGGCGCTCCGCCGCGTGAGCATCACGGAGGCGCCCCGGGGGCCGGTGAGCTTCGACGACTACGGCCACCCGATCGAGAACATCTACGTGCGGCGTGTCGAGCGGGTCGAGGGCCGGCTGCAGAACACCGTCATCCACACCTTCACCGGGGTGTCCCAATTCGGGCCGTACCGGGCCGAGGAATTCTTGAAGAACCCGGTCTATTCGCGGGACTGGCCGCTCTGCAAGGCGTGCTAAGGGGCGAGGAGCCGCTGGCCCGTCAGGGTCACGTCCTCCCCACAGGCTCCGGCCGCGCCGCGCGCTCGCCGCTGATCTCGGCGTCGTAGCCCGGCCGCACTCGCGCGTCGATCACGCACACCTCGCCGTCCATCACCGCGCGCACGCCTTGCGCGATGGCGCTCCGGAGTTGCTCGGGCGAGGTGACCGGGCCGATGCCCTTCGCCCCTTGCGCCACCGCCAGCATGGCCAGGTCGATGTCCGGCTCGTTGATCCGCTGCCCGATCCACTTGTTCTCGACCGGGCGGCCCCGCATGCGGGCGACGCGCTCCTGGTGCGCCTCGTCGTTGTAGAAGGACCGGTTGTTGCACACGACGAGGAGACAGGGGATGCGGTAGTGCGTCGCCGTCCAGAGCGCCGTGACGCCCATCAGGTAGTCGCCGTCTCCCACCAGCCCGATGGGCACGCGCCCCGAGCCCTTCAGCGCCAGCGCGGCTCCCACGGTGATCCCGGGCCCCGCGCCGACGCCGCCGCCACCGTTGCCGCCGAGGTAATCGAGCGGATGCGAGAAGTGGCGACATTCGCCGGGCCAGCCGAGCGGGAGCCCCGTCAGGCAGACATCCACGCCGTCGGTGGCTTCGTTGAGGGCCGCGGCCACGGCCCGGAGGCTCAGCACGTCGCTTGCGCCTCGTCCCGGCTGTGACGCCCTCACGGACGCGGGCGCCTGGCCGCGGGCGCGGCATGCCTCGAGGAGCAGCGGCACCGCGACGTCTGGCTCGACGAGGAGGTGGACATCTACCGGTGGCAAGCCGAAGTAGTCCATGCTGAACCCGCGGTGCAGGTGCACGTCGCACGATGCCGAGACGATCTTGGCGGTGATGGGCCGATCGGCATAGATCTGCTTGAGCGTTCCCGCCAGATCGACCCAGTCGAGCGCCAGGATGACGTCGGCCTCGCGAGCCGCGCGCGTGGCGCCCTCGGACAAAAATGTGCCTGGCGGCCCGATGTGGAGTGGGTGGCCGGTTGGGAAACTCGCCCCCACTTTGAGGTCGGTGATCACTCGAGCGCCCAGCTTCTCGGCGAGCGCCACCCGGGCGCGCCAGCTCTCCGTCGTGCGGTGGCCGCGGCCGATGAGGAGGACGGGTGCGGCCGCGCCCGACAGGAGCGCCGCTGCCCGCGCGACCAGCTCCGGCGCGGGGCGAGGCGGCTCCGGGGCACGGAACCGCGACGCGTCCGGCAACGGCGGCAGATCCGCGAGCTTCGACTCTTGCAGCGCCGCATCGAGGTTCACGTACGTGGGGCCGCACGGGGCCGTCATCGCCATCTGCGCCGCTCTCAAGAGGGCGTCGTACGCTGCGGGCACGGACCCGGGCTGGTTGTCCCACTTCGTGTAGCCGCGGACGAGCGCGCCCTGGTCGGACGCGGTGTGGATCCAGTCGATCCACGGCCGACGCTTCGCCGCATCCCACGGTCCCGTCGCGCCGAGGATGAGCATCGGCACCCGATCGCACCATGCGTTGAAGATCGCCATGGTGGCGTGGAGCAGGCCGACGTTCGAATGCAGGATGGCGCCCATCATGCGGCCGCTGGCCTTGGCGTAGCCGTGCGCCATCGCCACGGCGTTCTCCTCGTGCAGGCACAGCAGCATCTGGGGATGCTGGTTGCCGATGTGATTCACGAGGCTGTCATGCAGCCCGCGAAAGCTCGCCCCAGGCACCAGGGCGACCCAGGGCACGTCGAGCGCCTGCAGCATGCCCGCGATCGCGTCGCTCGACCAGAGCTCATCCCGGGCAGCCGATGGCAGCGGGGTCTCGGGAAGGATCGTCGGTTTCATTGCTCGATGTCCGCCTGTCTCGCCGGCGTCCGCTCGGAGCAGGGCCGGCGCGCGTTCACGTCTTCGGAGCGCCGATGGTCCGGCGCCGCGAGCCCCGCCAGCGTACTCCGGCCGAGCGCCACGCCGCAAGGCCGCCGGCGCTGTGTCCGGGCGTCCGTGCTATAGTCGCGCAACTTACCGGCGGGAGGTGAAGCGACTTGGCCTACAAGGACCTCCGCGAGTATCTGGCCGTTCTGGAAATCCGGGGCAAACTCCACCATGTGAAAAAGGAAGTTGATCCGGACTGGGAGGTTGCCGCCGTCATCCGCCGCGTTTTCCAGCGAATTCCACCGGCACGCCGGCCCGCGGTGATGTTCGAGCACATCAAGGGCCATCGAATACCACTCGTGGCCGGCATCCTGGGCGCCTCGCCGGACGTGTACGCGCTGGCCCTCGAGACCACGGTGGACCAGATCGCCGACAAGTGGGCTCACGCGCAGACCCACCCGATCCCCCCGGTTCGGGTGGGCACGGGACCCGTGAAGGACGTGATCCTGACCGGCGACCGGATCGATGCGACGACGCTGCCCCTGTGCCGGTGGACCCGCGACCAGGACCCGGCGCCCTACGTCACCGGTCCGTGCGTGATCTCCAACGATCCGGAGACGGGGGAGCGCAACATGGGCACCTACCGTCTCATGCTCAAGGGGCCGCGCCGGTTCGGCCTGTTCCTGAGCACGACCTGGCGCGACATGTACGTCCACATCATGAAGAACGAGCGGCAGGGGAAACCCACCCCGTGCGCCGTGGTGATCGGCTGCGATCCGCCCGTTCCGCTGACCTCGGTCGCTCGGATTCGGGGGGACGAGCTCGGCGTGGCGGGCGCGCTCCGCGGCGCGCCGCTGGAGGTCGTGCGCTGCGAGACGAACGACCTGGAAGTTCCGGCCCACGCCGAGATCGTGATCGAAGGGTACGTGCCAGCCGGCGTTCGGGAGCACGAAGGGCCGTTCGGCGAGTACACGGGCTACATGGGGTCGTCGGGCCCGAGCTTCGTGATCGAGGTCACCGCCATCACGCACAGGACTGACCCCATCTACCAGGCCTTCTTCAGCCAGATGCCGCCGAGCGAGTCGAGCTGTATCCGCGGCACCGGGCGCGACGTCGCGCTGCTCAAGCATCTCAAGCGTGATCTCCGGCTCCCCGTGCGCGACGTGCATCTCCTCGAGGCCGGAGGCGGCGCGGCGTTCCTGGCCATCTCCCTCCGTCGCGAGCATCCGGCCCTGCCACAGCGGGCCATGTGGGCCGCCTGGGCCTTCGATCCATCGTTTTCGAAGTGGGTGGTCGTCGTCGACGAGGACATCGACGTCCGCGACTACTTCCAGGTCCTGTGGGCCATGTCCTGGCACGTTCAGCCCGAGCGCGATCTCTACGTCAACCGCGGCACCGCGGGCGTGGCGCTGGATCCCTCGGTCGCCGAGGAGGACGTGAACCAGCTCGAGCGGAAGACGGTTCTTTCTTCCAAGGTGGGCGTCGACGCGACGCGAAAGCACACCTTCCCTGCCCGCTCCGTGCCTCCCCAAGAGGATCTGGACCGGGTGGACGCTCAGTGGGCCGACTACGGCCTGGAGTGACGCCCTGCCTTCGGGCACTGGGAGGAAGGCGATGAGACTACGGCTGTCGATCGTCACGTTGCTCCTGGCTGCACTTCTCTGGCCTGCAACTGTGGCGTGGGTCGACGCGGCCCCGCCGGAGGGAACGCTGACGGTGGCGGTGGCCACCTTCGGCAACGAGCGCTGGCTGCCCAATCTGTACCCCGGGGCCGAGGACGTCGTCCTCAAGCCCTGGGGCGAGAATCTCCTCACGCGCGACCCCAGGACGGGAGAACTGGCCCCCATGCTTGCCGAGCGCTGGAAGGTCGCGGACGGCGGCCGCACCTGGACGTTCTATTTGCGCAAGGGTGTCCAGTTCCACGGAGGCCGCGGCGAAGTCACAGCTGAGGACGTCAAGTTCACCTTTACCGCCATCGCGAAGGAGGGCTCCGCCAGCTCCCTGGCGCCGGAGTTCCGGGCGATCAAGAGCATGGAGGTCGAGAACCCCTACACCCTCACCGTGCGGTTCGACAAACCGGCTGTAGCGTTCGGCAACAAGGTGACCCAGGGGCTCTTCGCGTCCGTGGCTTTCATCCACTCCAAGCGCCACCACGAGAGCGTCGGGGAAGAGGGCGCCGAACGGAACCCGGTGGCGACCGGTCCCTTCAAGTTCGTGGAGCACGTCCGCGGCGACCGGATCGTCTACGAGGCGGTGGAGAATCACTGGCGGGCAACGCCCCACTGGAAGCGGCTCGTGTTTCTGAAGGTGCCGGAGCCGGCCACCCGTATGGCCATGCTCCGGGCGGGTAGCGTCGACGTCATCGAGATCGGCGGCGAGTACGTGGACGAGTTGAAGAAGGTGGGGATGCGGACGCTCCTCATGCCCAACGTGTCCTGGGTCTACATCATCCTGGGCGGCCAATGGCCGACCAAGGCCACCTACGACCCCAAGGTGCCGTGGGCGCAGCCCGACGCCGAGCGTGCCCGCAAGGTGCGGCTGGCGCTCAACCTGGCGGTAGACAAGCAAGCCATCATGCAGCGGATCCTGGGCGGGTTAGGGACGCCCTCGGCGTCCTGGCTCTCGTACCCCAATGACCCCTGGAACACAGAGGCGTTGAAGAAGCCGTATCCCTATGACCCGGCGAAGGCGAAGACGCTGCTGACGGAGGCGGGCTATCCCAACGGCTTCGAGGTCACGATGAACCTCACGGCTTGGCCGGGGCGAGGCTATCTGCCGGATGTCGGCGAGGCCGTCGCGACCTACTGGGAAAAGGTCGGTATCAAGGTGAAGCGGCGGCCGGTAGACCGGGCAGTGTTCTCCGCGGACTTCCGGGCGCGGGCGTACTCGGGGGTGACGCTGGCCTACGCCGCCCCACTGGTGGGCCCCGAGCCCTGGGAGATCGTGATCCGCGGCGGCTACACCAAGGCTGCCCTGAACCTCTTCATGGAGCATCCGAAGCTGGACGAGTTCATCGACCGCCTCTCCACCGAGGCCAACTACAAGGAGCGGGTGCGCATCATGCGGGACGAGATGGGCCCCTGGCTCCATGAGTACGTCCCCGGTGTCGCCATCGGCGCCGCCCATGCCATCGCGGGGGTGGGGCCGAAGGTGGCGGAATGGCCGCTGATCCCCGGCCACATGGGCTTTCACAACTGGGAGTATGTGAGCCGGGCGCGATAGGCAGGAATTCACATAAGGAGAGGTCGATGGGCAAGCACGGCACCCGCGGACCGATCGCGGCCCTCCGTGTCATCTCGATTCTCACGTTGATCGTGGCGGCGCTTCTGTGGGCGCCGACCGCGGCGCCGGCGCAAGCGCCCGTGGGGCGCGCGGACGCGCCCGCGGGGACGCTGACGGTGGCAGTGGCGACCTTCGGCAACGAGCGTTGGCTCCCCCACCTGTACGTCGGGGCTGAGGACGTGGTGCTCAAGCCCCTGTGGGAGAACTTATTGTCTCGAGACGGCAAGGGCAACCTCATCCCCATGCTGGCCGAGAAGTGGCAGGTCTCTGACGGGGGACGGACCTGGAAGTTCCACTTGCGTAAAGGAGTCCGCTTCCACAACGGAACGGAAGTCACGGCCGAGGACGTCAGGTTCACCTTCGCCTCCATCGCCAAGGAAGGCTCGGCGAACTCCATGGCGCCAGAGTTCCGGACGATCAAGAGCATGGAGGTCGAGGGGCCGTACACGATCACCGTGCGCTTCGACAAGCCGTTCGTGACGCTGGGTAACCGGGTTACGCAGGGACTGTTCGCCTCCGTCGCCTACATCCAGTCCAAGAAGCACATCGAGGCTGGTGAGGACGGAGCCGAGCGCCAGCCGATCGGCACGGGGCCCTGGAAGTTCGTGGAGCACGTGCGCGGCGACCGCATCGTCTACGAGGCGGTGCAGAACCACTGGCGGGCCACGCCCCACTTCAAGCGCCTGGTCTTCCTCAAGGTGCCCGAGCCCGCGACCCGAATGGCCATGCTGCGGGCCGGGAGCGTCGACGTCATCGAGGTCAGCGGCGAGTACGTCGACGAGCTGAAGAAAGTCGGTATGCGGACCCTCATCATGCCCAACACGGCCGCGATCTGGGTGATCCTCGGGGGACAGTGGCCCACGAAGCCGAGCTACGACCCGAAGGTGCCCTGGGCCCAGCCCGACGCCGAGCGCGCGAAGAAGGTGCGCCTGGCCCTCAACCTGGCGGTGGACAAGAAGGCCATCATCGAGCGGGTGCTCGGCGGAGTGGGGACCGCCGTCGGAACGGTGAACTACTACCCCACGGACCCGTGGATCTCGGACGCTTTGCTGAAGCCGATCCCTTACGACCCGGCCCGAGCGAAGGCGTTGCTCACCGAGGCAGGTTATCCCAACGGCTTCGAGGTCACGATGAACCTGACCGCGTGGCCGGGGCGAGGATTCCTTCCCGACGTGGGCGAGGCGGTGGCGACCTACTGGGAAAAGATCGGCCTCAAGGTCAAGCGTCGTCCCGTGGATCGGGCCGTGTTCTCAGCGGATTTCCGAGCGCGGTCGTATGCGGGGGTGGCGCTGGCCTACGCAGGGCCCATCATCGCCCCGGAGCCCTGGGAGCTGTTCGCGCGCATCGCGCAGACGAAGTCGGCGGTGCATCTGCTGGTGGAGCATCCGAAGCTCGATGCGTTCATCGAGCGCCTGGGGGCGGAGCCGAGCGTTGCCGAGCGAACGCGGATCATGCGCGAGGAGATGGGCCCCTGGCTCTATGAGTACATGCCGGCCGTCAGCATCGGGGCGACACACTCGATTGCCGGCGTGGGGCCGAAGGTCGGGGAATGGCCGCTGATCCCCGGCCACATGGGCGTGCATAACTGGGAGTACG
>WNFO01005237.1_pt1 | contig 13394 bp, 10 predicted proteins | sample 5400251 | NCBI WGS metagenome assembly WNFO01 (sample SAMN13153354, study PRJNA577476) | soil metagenome | isolation source: 100 cm saprolite under Madrone tree | place: USA:California | collected 2016-06-14 | reverse complement strand
GACGCCTTCGCGCAGGCTGGAGCGTTGTAATTCAAGCGCAACCGCGCCGATCCGCGTGGGGTCAGATGCAATTTCTTTGATTTTGTGTATCAGGTCTTTCGATTGACGGTCGGAAGTGCCACGCGATACCCTATGGCCGGGTTGGCGCGTCCATTGCCGCCCAAGAGTTTACCCCTGAGCTTGAGTCTTATCCCACTTTGAGGAGATTCATGTCGAACGAACTGCGTAACTTTCTTTCTCTATCGTACGACGAGCTGGAGCAGTTGAATCTGAAAGCCAAGGAGCAGCGTCAGAAACGAGTTGCCGCGCACAAGATTCAGGAAGAACGCATCAAGTATTTGACGGACGAAAAGCGGATCAAGGCCGTGACGGTGCTGTTCAGCGATCTGGAAGGCCGCCTGCACATGCTTGATTACGACAAGAAATTTCTGATCAAGAGCTGGGACAACCTGACGTTTGACGGCTCCTCGATCCGCGGATTCACCGCGCAACGCGAGAGCGACCTGCGGCTGGCGATGGATTGGGGCTCATTTTATTGGGCGCCTGCGGATGTGTTTGGATCCGGCAAGGTGCTGGTCTTCGGTCACGTGATCGACAAAGACGGTTCGCCTTACTCCGCCGATATTCGGGGAGTCCTGAAGGGCTACGCCGACAATCTGTACGAGAAAAAAGGCTACACGCTCAACGCCGCCAACGAAATCGAAGGATTCCTTTTCAAAGGCCAAAATGCGGAGCGGAGTTACAACGAAACCGGCAAATTCGAATACGTCAATACCGGCGGCTACTACCACTCTCTCCCCGGCGATCCGCTTCGCACGTTTATCGATACCACCGCCGAAGTCCAGCGAGCCATGGCTTTCCAGAACGAGAAAGATCATCCGGAAGTCGCGCCCTCGCAATTCGAAATCAACTACGGCTATGGTGAAGTGGTCTCCGCAGCCGATCAGATTCAGCTTTACAAGTTGATCTGCCGCCAGGTGGCCACCAACATGGGGTTCACCGCTTGCTTCTTGCCGAAGCCCGTGGTCGGCGTCAATGGCAGCGGCATGCACACCAACGTTTCGATCAGCAAAGACGGCAAAAACCTCTTCTGGGATCCCAAGGGTGAAGAAAAGCTCAGCAAAATGGGCTGGGACTTCGTGGACCGCATCCTCACACATGGCAACGACATCTGCTTGCTCTTCAACTCCAGCGTGAATGCCTATCGCCGCCTTGACCCACACTTCGAAGCGCCCAATCAGCTCAATGCTTCGCCCGTCAACCGTGGAGCTATGGTGCGCATCCCCATCGGCAACGAACGCAGCATGCGCACCGAAGTGCGCGCAGTCGCTCCTGACGCAAATCCGTACATGGTGATGTACTCGATCTTCAAGTCTGGACTGGACGGCGAGGTAGCCAAGATCAAGAATCTGCGTTCGGCCCAGCGCTACCTGCCGGACAACATCTATACGGCACTCGAAAACTTCGAAAAGGCGGAGTGGACCACCACCCTCCTTGGCGCCGACGTCAAAGCGCGCTACGTGGAGCTGAAGCGCGTCGCTGCGGATCGTTGCCCGCGTTCCCTCGGCACCGTGGTAAAGGCTCCGGAGGTCCAGTTTCACCACGAGGTCTACAACCAGTTCCTCTGGAATTTGTTCTAGAAAGATTTCCCTAAATGAAAGCGAGACGTCCCCGGTTGATTCGGGGGCGTTTCGTTTGTAGCCCAGGATTTTCCGCGGGCGCGCTTAGTTTTTCTTGTCGTAGGCGCGCGTTCCGGTGATCCCTTTTCCTTCGGTCACCGTCACGGTTTGACCTGCGTTCGCGTTCGAAAGCCGATCGATTCGACCACTGGGCCAGCGAATTTCGACCGTGTCGGCTCTGTCGTTGTGCGCGAGGCCAAAGGTCAGAACGAGTTCGCTGGCGGAGAGGTAGCTGGAGCCGCTGCGGAGCATTTGCGTCTGCGTTTCTCCCCCGGACGCCAGCCTCACAGTTGTCCCGATGCCATCGCGGTTGGATTTTGTCCCGATCAGCTTGATGCGCAGACTCTTGTTCGATGCCGCAGAGCCCTGCGCTTCATTCCGAAACAAATACACTGCGCCACCGTTGGTGGAGAGAAGAAGGTCCAGCCGGCCGTCGTTATTGAAATCGGCGTAGGCGGCCCCACGCCCCACTCGGGGAGTGGCAAAGGATTGCCCGAGTGACTTCGTAACCTCTTCGAATTTCCCCTTTCCGATATTGCGGAACAGATGCGGTGGCATGGCGTATTTCACGTTTGCCTGCACGCGCTGGATATCGGCATCGATGTGGCCGTTCGCAACCAGAACGTCAGGCCAGCCGTCGAGATCATAGTCGAAGAAAAAGCAGCCGAATCCCAGCGTCAGGAGCGAAGCGCGGCCGATCTCCGAGCGCGGCGCTTCATCGACGAAGAGTCCCTTTCCTTCATTGTGATAGAGCGAGAGCATCTGGTTCGCAAAATTAGTAATCAAGAGGCTGGGGAAGCCCGAGTGGTCGTAATCCGCAGCATCCACGCCCATACCTGCGCGGGCAACGCCGTCTTCGCTGAAAGCGATCCCCGCGACGACGGCTTTTTCTGCAAACGTACCGTTGCCATTGTTGCGATAAAGCTTGTTCGGCTGCGTATCATTCGAAAACAAAAGATCGGGCCAGCTATCATTGTCGAAATCGAGAACGGCGACGCCGAGAGTTTTCGATGTTGGATCGCCGAGTCCGGCTTTTTGCGTCACGTCCTCAAACGTGCCGTTGCCGCGATTGTGCCAGAGACGCACGGAAGTTCCCTTGTAGGATTCCGGCGTGCAATAGGATTTGCTTTTGCCGTCGAGCGTGCAGTAGAGGTCTGTCTCCGGCGTCCACCGGACATAATTTCCGATCACCAGGTCCAGATGTCCGTCCTTGTCATAGTCGACCCACGCGGCGCTGGAGCTGAATTCTTTCGGCCCGAGCAGGCCCGCTTTTTGCGTGACGTCTGTAAAAGTGCCGTTGCCGTTGTTGTGAAAAAGGTGGTTCTGGCCGTAGGCAGTCACAAAAAGATCGTCGAAGCCGTCGTTGTCGAAGTCGCCGACGGCAACGCCCATTCCAAACATTTCCACGTCCAAGCCCGTTTTGTGAGTCACGTCCGTGAACGTGCCGTCATGATTGTTGTGATAGAGCTTGGGCGTCGTGTGTTTCTGAACGTGGCCGGGCCAGTCCATGCCATTCACAAGAAAAATATCCGGCCAGCCGTCATTGTCGTAATCAATGAAGGCCACACCCGGTCCCATGGTTTCGGGAAGATATTTCTTCCCGAAGGCGCCATTGTTGTGGACGAAGTGGATCCCGGCCTGCTGCGTGACATCCCGGAACTGAACCGCTGAGGCTTCCGGCGTTGCTCCGATTCCTGTTTGTTCGACGAGAAGTATGGCCAGGGCAAAAACTAGAATTGTTGCGAGCGAACGCTTCACCATTCCCCCATGTTTCAACCGCGGCCCACGCCGAGTGCATCGGCGGCGCGATTGATGTAGTTAAACCAGGACGCGATCAACGTGATCTGCAGGATACCGCGATCGTCGAAACCGACGGCGCGCAGCTTGACGTGATCATCCGGGCCGCATTTCGTCGCGTCTTTCGTCAGCTTCACCACATAGTCCAGCATGGTGCGGTCCTGCTCGCTGATTGGCGCAGTCCGATAGTCGCTTTGCAGCGCATTGACCATCGTTTCATCCAGCGTGACCCGACGCAGAAACTCTGCGTGTGACTCGATTCAATAGTGGCAGCGATTGGTCACCGAAACCATGGTGGCGATCATTTCGTGTTGATGCCGCTTAAGAGGCAAATCGGGCGACATGAGCGCGCCAAACGTGCTGAAGGCATGGAAGAGTACGTCGGGGAGAAGCGTATGGCTCGCCACGATGCCGGACGTTTCGCCGTCATTCACGGGATGGACGGGCGTAGCGTATTCGACCGGATAGAGCTTGCGCTGTGCTTCCATCGCGCTCTTGACGCGATCGTCATCATCCATTCGAACAGTCTTAATCCAGGTCATTTTTCGCAGCTCCTTGAGGCGGCTATCATCCGGAGAATTATTTTGAACCGCTGGGGTGCGTTCGCTCACGGGCTACACTTTGCGTTGGCGCCCGCGCCGTAATCGCCTTTTTGGTCCGCCCCGGTGCAAGCGCAGCGCTGACGTGCTCGTGAATCGCCTGCCGCTCGTTGTTGTCCTCGGGATGAGTTTGGCGGTACGGCCCGGTGATGGCCTGTGCCGATTCGTCGGCCTTGAATCGCAGATAGCGCGCCTTGTGTTCGTTCGCTTTGGCGTCATCGCCGAGGCCGTTGTAGCACAGCATCAGGTTGTAGTGCGCTTGCAAATCCTCGGGATCGATCGAAAGCGTCTGTCCGAATTCCTTAATCGCGTCGGCGTAACGCTTCTGAAGAAAAAGAACGCGGCCAAGCTCGTTGTGCACGACGCGGTCGCGCGAGAATTGCGCAAGCACGGTCCGCAAGTGAGTCATCGCGCCGTCGTAATCGCCATCTTCCTTGAGGGCGCGTGCGTAAAAGAAATTCGTCCGTGCCAGCCGCGGGTCGATCGCCAGGGATTTCTCCAGCACTTTTCGCGCGCCCGCGGTATCGCCCTCCTGCACCAGCACACGGCCGATGTTGGTCCAGCCGTCGGGATTTTGCGGGTCGGCCTCGGTGATTTTCTCGAACGCCCCGGCGGCGGCTTTCAAATCGCCTTGCAGGAAAAGCCCAATTCCGTAGTCGTTCCAGCGAGTCCAATCCTCTTTCGTAGCAACTGTCTTCGGTTGGGGCGCAGGGGCATTCCGCGCGAGAACTCGCAACGTCTTCGTGTCCTCGGCAATTGTAATGATGGGGAGATCCGGAATGGCCTTGACGCTGCCGGACACAGTAGATGTGTCGCCGTTGAAGGCCCACTTGCGGTCGTCGTAATCCGGCGCGGTGATTGTCGCAGCGCTGCCGGGCCCAGTGCGATCCTGTTCGACGCCCGCAAAGGAGAAATGCGTATTGAACCAACTGAACTTGCGATAGTTCAGCTTGGCGTGCAGCGTGATCTTGTCGCCCGCATTCTCGGGAACGTGCAAACGATAATGCGCCGTGTCCGCCGCGCCCGGAGGAATCAGATGGACGTAAACAACGGAGCGAGTCGCCCAGGCGTTTCGTTTATTGATGGGATTGCCGTGTCCATCGATCTGCAGCGAACGATAGAAGTGCGCCCCCGGCTCGACCGGGCCTTTGCCATCGTCCTCCACTTTCCCGCTCCAGAAAATCACTTGGTCTTTTTCATCGGTGGCTTGCAGCTCAAGCCACACATCGAAAGCGTCAACCGTGCCGCCGGGGAAGAAGTGCCCGACCTTGCGCGTGCGCACGACCACATCCACGCGAGCGTTATCGCCCCGGCGCACTGCCGCATCGGTGCGATCGATGGGAGCGGTGATAGGGCGGACTTCACCGGAAGGGCCTTTCGGCAGTGAAATATCAGATTCTTCGCCGACGGCGAAAGTCGTTGAGAGTTCCGGCCTTCCAATTTCGCTCCGTACGGGCGCGTTCGCTTCTTTCTCCGCAGGTGAGATCGCGAAAATATCGACGCTGAGTTGACTGTCCTGAAGAAACTTTTTGGCGAACTCGAATTGTACCCGGTCCTGATTCGCTGTGGGCACCGCCGTGTTCGCGCCGGGGAAGCGATGCGAATGGATGAGGCCGTCGACGTTGCCGTCATCGTTCGAGGGAACTTGCGGCATGTGGCAATCCGCGCAATTCATCGGCGACTTCGGATAGTAAAAGGCGCGCGCGCCCTGGCCGGAAACGCCGCTGGCCTGCCAGTTGTCATATTCATTGAAGCCGCGAATCCAGCGGTAATGATTCACCGCGACGTCCAGATGGACCTTGTGACACGAAGAACAAAACTCCGCGGTGTCCGCGCGCATGAACGGCTTCAGAAAAGTGCGGCGGTGCGGCTCGGGGTTCAGGCGAACCACGAAGTCGTGCAATCTGCGCACCAACGGATTCTCGCTGGCCGCCAGCTCGTGAAGCTTCGGGTACTCCAGGAAAAAATCGCCCTGGCCCATGGTGCTTTTCACTTCCACAATGCTGTGGCACATCAGGCAACCGAGGCCGGCGCGGGCTTCCGGACGGTCTACGATTTGCTTGATTGGCGTATCGAACAAGCCGCTGTACAGCAGCGCGGGATCGTGGCAGCCGGCGCACCACTTGGAGGAACGCACGCCGGCGACTTCCTGCATGTACTCGATGCTCTTGCGGTACCACTGGTTGTTGAAGGACGAAAAATGGTGCATCGAGCTGTCCCACTGCTTATAAATATCCGCATGGCAGCGCTGGCAGGCATCCGATTTCATGAAGTACTTGGAGGGAATGTTGCCGCCGTGTTTGGTCTGTGCGGAGCTAGGGAAAAACTTCCCTTGAGGGCCGTCACCTTCGCTGTCCATTGTTTCCGGGGGCATCAGCGGATTGGAGATTCGATTCGCATTCTTCCAGGCGACTTCGCGCGTCCACCACGTTCCCGCAGAGATGCCTGCCATCAAGAGCGTCAGCGCGGCAAATCCAAAGCCGCGCCGGAGGACGCCGTCGCCCAGCCGCCCTTTTGAAATGAGCCAGGAGGTTGCCAGAAAAAACGTGCCAAGAACGCACAACGCGATATGCGCATACAGCCAAGGCTTCAGCCGAAGGGGCGTACCGATTTTGATCAATACGATTCCGAGAAGCGCTCCCGCAGCCAGCGAGATCCAGCCCAGCCGGGCCAGCAATGTTTTGCCGGGCAGCAAGCGTACAACGTAAAAAAAGAGAAGAATCGTTAACACGATTCCGATCGCGACATGGAACAAATCCACAACAAAGTAGGAGATGGTGGCCGAGGGATATCCGTACAGGTAAACCGCGCTGACCGTCAGCGCAACCAGGATTCGTGATAACCACCGCTTCACAAAATCAATTTGCATCATCTCCACCTGGATGCGCGGTTTGCGGCTATCAAAACAGCGGCCGGATGTGTGAGTAACATCCGGCCGCAATGCAGTTTGGGGTGCCCCGAAGCGAGCCAGGATCTGGCGGAGCCGGAGGCGATGTTGCTTGTGGGCACAGTTATATGTTCTAGCGCGGAGGCTGGCAATAATGCAAAAGCATTAGAAGTTAGGCTCTGCATCTATCCCCTTTGTTTCTATGCAGTTGTAGGCTTTTCCGGCACGCAGATCTTTGTACTCCTCCGTGCGCCCGCTGGGCCAATCGATCACCACCCGATCGATTTTTTCACGCAAGCCGACGCCAAACGTTACCGGCAATTCTGATTGAGAAAGATAGCTAGAGCCTCCGCGGACCATCCTCGATTGCGTGTGTCCCTCGTAGTAAATGCGGATCGACGAGCCGATCGCATCGCGATTCGACTTCGTACCCTTCAGGCGAAATCGAATGCTCCGAGGATGCCCCTCTTGATCGTTCCGGTATAAGTACGCTGGCCCATTGTTGGTGGTCATCAGCATGTCCAGATCCCCGTCGCGGTCGAAATCGCCGTAGGCCAGTCCCCGTCCAACTTTCGGAGTCTCGAACCCTCCTCCGATCGTTGCTGCGACGTCCTGAAATTTTCCCCCGCCGCGATTCAAAAAGAGTTGCGGCGCTTGGGCATATCCCGTGTTGCCGCGGATATTCCGGACGGTTTCGTCGATGTGGCCATTGGCCACCGCCAGGTCCAGAGTGCCATCGAGATCCACATCGAGGAACATGCAACCAAATCCAAGAGTATTCCTCGATGCCGCCCCGACACCGGATGGAATGGACACGTCGTCGAAAACTCCCGGAGCGGTGGCGCGATACAGGCCGATCATTTCATTGTCAAAGTTGGTGATGGCCACGCCCGGCTTACCCGAACCATCGAAATCTCCGGTGTCGACGCCCATGCCGGCGCGGGCTTTCCCTTCCGTGCTGAACGCCAAACCTGCCTCCACCGCGACATCCTTGAATTTTCCGTTCTGCAAATTACGGTAAAGCTTGTTGGGCTGCGTGTCGTTGGCTACCAGCAGGTCTGGCCAGCCGTCCTGGTGGTAGTCGAACATCGCCACTCCGAGGGATTTTGAGCTGCTGTCAAAAATGCCGCTTGTGGCGGTCACGTCTTCGAAAGTTCCGTTGCCGCGATTGTGGAAGAGCCAGCAGGTATCTCCGCGGTACGCTTCCGGCGTGCAGTACGATTTGTGCGCACCATCGAGGCTGCAGAAGACATCGTGCTCGGGGGACCAGCGCACGTAGTTGCATATAAAGAGGTCCAGCAAGCCATCCCGGTCATAGTCAAACCACAGCGCGGAAGTACTGAAGCCCTGACGCCCGAAGAGACCGCTCGCACGCGTGGCATCAACGAAAGTTCCTTTGCCGGTATTGCGAAAAAGCCGGCTCTGCCCCACGCAAGTGATGAAAATGTCCGGGAAACCATCGTTGTTGTAATCGCCGACGGCCACTCCCATGCCATACATTTCGACATCGAGTCCTGCGCTTCGCGTCACGTCCGTAAATGTGCCGTTGCGGTTGTTGCGGTAGAGCCGCAACGTGGATCGCTGTCGTTTGTGTCCGGGCCAATCCATGCCGTTCACCAGCAGAATGTCTTGCCAGCCATCGATGTCGTAATCGAGGAACGCGCAGCCTGCGCCCAGCGTCTCCGGGAGCAATTTGCCGCCATAAGCGCCGCTGTTGTGCCGAAACTGGATCTCTGCCGCGTTGGTAACATCGGCCAGGCGGAATCCCAAGGAATTGGCGGGATTCGCGAACGTCCAAGGTGGCGCCGCCGTGGTTAGTCCTGCACCGATTGTTTTGAAAAGGAAGTCTCGCCGGTTCACGGCAGATTCACCAGACCATTTCGAATCGCGTAGACCACCAGCTCTGCCGTTTTGTGAATTCCCAGAGTCTCCATGATATTGGCACGGTGGACCGCAACGGTATTCGCACTGAGATTCAAATCCGCCGCGATTTCCTTGTTCGACTTGCCAGCCACGATGTGTTTCAGGATTTCCAGTTCGCGCGGCGTCAATCCTCCGCCGCGCTCCCCTTTGAGCATGTCCGGGCGGGCCACTTGCGGGTCCAGCACCGTCATGCCCGCCGCGATGCTCTTCACGGCGCTGACCAGGTCGAGGTCCATGGCATTTTTAAGCACGTAACCGCGCGCACCCGCTTCGAGCGCCTGGCTTACCAGCGTTTCCTCGGAATGCATACTCAGCATCAGGATTCCCGCTTGCGGGAATTTTTCCAGGATTTTTCGTGCCGCTTCGATGCCGCTCAGTTCCGGCATCGCGCAATCCATCACGATTACTCTGGGCCGCAGCTCGCAGGCCAGGCGCACGGCTTCCTTACCGTCGCTGGCTTCTCCAATGACGGAGATTTCCGGGTCATCTTCCAGCATGCGGCGGAATCCGCGGCGTACCAGCGCGTGATCGTCGGCCAGCAGGACCGTTATCTTAGGCGCCATTGGCATCCACTTTGCTTCGGGGAATCTGGAGACGCACCCTGGTCCCGCCTTGCGGCCGCGGTGAGATTGCCAGCGTGCCGCCAATCAACTCGGCGCGTTCCCGCATGGCCACCAACCCGATCCCGCGCTGCATCTTTTCTGCCACGAAACCCGTGCCGTGATCTTCCACTTCGAGCTCTAGCGAATCGGGCGAGAATCTCAGCCAGATCCAGGCGTCAGTATCCCCGGAGTGCCGGCTCACGTTATTCAGCGCTTCTTGCAGCACGCGATAAATATGCACGCCGGCGCTCCTCTCCACGGGAAACGGCTTGCCCGTCTTCTCATAATGCAGTGCAAGGCCCATTTGCCGTCCCACCGTGGGAATATACCAATCGAAAGTGCTTTCTAACCCTGCCTCTTCGAGTAGAACGGGATGAAGTGCCTGGGAGAGCGTCCTGATATTGTTTAGTGTCGATTGCGCGATCTCCTGCACCTCTTTCAGATCTTCGCGCAGGGGCGATCCTTCCGGAGCATGCCTGCCAGCGCGGCCCAGCATCGATCCGATCGCCGTCAAGACTTGCCCGAACTCATCATGAAGTTCGCGGGAAATATGCCGCAGCGTCGATTCCTGTGTCGAGATCAGTTTCTGCGCCAAATCGCTGCGCTGCTCGGAAAGCTCTGCCAGGCGTGCAAAAATCTGGCGATTACTGCGAATCAGGTACAAGCTCGTAAGAACAATGGCGATGAGCGTTGCGGCCAGGAAAATATAGAGCTGGCGCTGCACACCGTCGTAAATCTGCGCGATGCGCGCGGCGGCCTGCTCCTCGCCTTCGTTATTTCCCACCAGCAGCCGTGAAACAGCCGTGCTGAGCGCTTGCTGCCGTGCTTGGAGCGACAAGCGAATCTGTTCCCGGGCCTCCGCCTCCTTGCCGTTCTGCGCCAGTGCGAACATCCGGTTTACAGCGTCCCAGAACTGCGCCACCGCTTGAGAAAGAAACAGCCGCTGTTCCGGAGTGCGGTTGGCCCCAGCCAAGCTCTCTTCCAGCTTCAAGCCGGTGTCCAGGTCCTGGTGAATGCGTTCGAACTGCGCGGTCCACGCCGTCAGCGGATAGGGTTCGGTGGTGTCCAGCATGTCCCGCATGGCCAGCGCGATGGAATTGAGGTCGTTCTGGACGCGCAACAGTTGCAGCGAGTCTTTCCGGTTTCGATCCACCATCTCACTCTGAAGTTTCCGAAGTCCGGTGAGCTGAATGGTGATGTAAGACGCGTAAGCCAGCACCGCGGCCAGCGTGATCACCAGCCCCAGCAGCAGTCCGTTCGTGGGGGAGCGTTGCGAGGATGAAGCATTCTGCACGGGCTAAGAATACCTCACGCCGTGGTTTGGCGGCGCAGCAGTAGCACCAGGCAAATCAGGGTAGCCGCGCATACCAGCGGCACGAGCAATCCTACTCGCAAACTGCCGGAGAATTGCGAGACCGCTCCGATCAACCCAGGGCCTGCCGATCCTCCGAGAGAAGCCAGTGCAAAGAGGATGCCTCCAATATGTTTCGCGCGCGCTCCATACCATCGCGAGAGCCAGGCAAGAACCAGCGGTGCACCTGCGCGGCCGGATGTGAGGCCGGCATAGAAAAACATGGGCGCGAGCGTGGTCATGCCGGTAATGCCATTCGCCAGCCGCTTGGCATACTCTGCGGACCAGATGCCGATGCCGTTTTCCATCGCGACATAAATGAAAAACATGGCGCCCATCGCAATCGTAACTCCCAATCCGATCGCGGGGGATGCTGCTCCGGCAGTAGTCACATCCTTTTCGTGTTTCTGCACCCCGAAGGAGACGAATAACAAGCCCAGCACGAGAATTCCACCAAAAACTGCAGCGCCTGTCAGCAGCATACCCAGCCCATTGCGTTTCAGCGCCAGGGCGATCAATGGGGAGCACGCCATCGCTCCCGCGCCCCACGCAAAATTGAGCTGGCTCAATAGCGACGCACTCTTTGCTCCTCCCAATTCCGCAACGAACAAATTTGTTCCGGGAGTGATCAAACCATAGCCCAAGCCGAATGCTGCGGTAGCCGTTAGAGCAACGCCGTGTGTGTCCGCGTTAAGAGACGCAAGACCTCCCCCCATTAGCGCATAACCCATGACCAAAGCTGGGCGGTATCCCCGCCAGGCGGCAATCACGCTTGATGCTAAAGTGCCTCCTAATGCAGCCAGGAATTGAATCGAAGAAAAGAGACCAGCCTGCCCATCATCGAGAGACCATCTGCGGATAAAAATAGGCAACATCGGACCGACGATCGTGGTTGCTATTCCGCTCAGCACAAAGCCTGCGAAGAGTAAGACAAGCAGGTTGCGGTGCCCTTGCGTTTCTGTGATAGCCGAATTTTGCTCGCTCATGGGTGATCCGTCATTCTGAAGGACGCCGCCCTTTCAAGCAACTTCGCGTTTCTGGAAAATCCTTCTGTTTGGAATTCGAAAGTTCGATACTCTTTAGCATTCAATTCTCCGGAACGATGGTTCTCCATGATTGAAGTCGGCCTCGTAGGATTCGGTCTCGCCGGCCGCGCGTTCCACGCGCCGGTGATTCGCGCTGTGCCGGGTTTGCATCTTGCCGCCATCGTGCAGCGTAGCGGCACAGAGGCAGCGCAGAAGTATCCCGACGTTCGAATCGTGGGGAGCCTGGACGAACTGCTCTCGATTGCGGCGATTCGCCTCGTCGTCATCGCCACACCGAACGACACGCACTTTGCGTTCGCGCGGCAGTGCCTTGAGGCAGGCCGCGACGTGGTCGTCGATAAACCGTTTACAACAACTCTCGAAGAGGCTGTTTCGCTCGTGCAGTTTGCGAAGGACGCCAATCGCCTGCTCACCGTCTATCAGAATCGCCGCTACGACGGCGATTTTCAGGCCATTCGAAAGCTTGTCGCGGACGGAACCCTGGGCCGCGTCGTCCGGTTCGAAACGAGTTACGACCGCTTCCGCCCGCAGCTCAAGCCCGGCGCCTGGCGCGAGACCGCGCGCCCCGGCAGCGGAATCTTATTCGACATCGCGCCGCACCTGATCGATCACGCCTTGGTTCTTTTTGGCCTCCCGGAAGCTGTAACCGCCGACGTTCGAACAGAACGTGAAAACGCCGCCACCGATGATGCCTTTGATATTACGCTTCACTATTCGAACGGCATGCGCGCGGTTCTGCGATCCAGCATTCTTGCTGCCGCGCCGCGTCCACGCTTCGTGCTATTCGGCACGCAAGCCAGTTTCGTAAAGCAAGCATTTGATCCGCAGGAAATGAATCTCCGCCTTGGATATATTCCCACGGACACGGCGTGGGGCGCCGAGCCGGAAGAAAATTGGGGCCTCCTCACCGTCCCCTCAGGAGATTCGTTCGAACAGCGGCGCATTCCCTCGGCCGTCTGCGATTATCGCGACTACTATTTGAATGTACGGGATGCGATCCTTGGGCGCGCGTCGCTGGCGGTCACGCCGGAGTGGGCGCTGGATGTGATGCGGCTACTCGAGCTGGCGCGCGACAGCAGCCAGAGACGCCGTACGATTCCGTGGTAGTGCGCGGATTCTCGTTCGAATCGCACTTTTCAACAAGCATCGAAGAACTTCCGCGTATAATCTGTTTTCTCTGCGGATGAGGAAGGAGCGGCCCGCTGCCCATGACCATCGAACTGGCACCTTCGATTCTTTCTGCAAACTTCGCGCGGCTTGGCGAGGAAGCGAAAGCGGCGCTGGACGGCGGCGGCACGGTGCTCCATTGCGATGTGATGGACGGCCACTTTGTTCCGAATATCACGATTGGGCCGTTGGTCGTGGCCTCGCTGAGGAAAGCTCTTCCCAACACCATCCTCGATTGCCACCTGATGATCGAGCACCCCGACGAATTCATTCCTGCTTTTGCGGAAGCCGGCGCCAGCTGGATCTCCGTGCACCAGGAAGCCTGCGTTCATCTCCATCGCAC
>WNFO01015557.1_pt1 | contig 13396 bp, 9 predicted proteins | sample 5400251 | NCBI WGS metagenome assembly WNFO01 (sample SAMN13153354, study PRJNA577476) | soil metagenome | isolation source: 100 cm saprolite under Madrone tree | place: USA:California | collected 2016-06-14 | reverse complement strand
TTCTAGCAGAGCGTGTTACTGTTGGCGGCGTTCGGCCTCGAGGAACTCGAAGGAGCGCTCATGCGGCGACCGCCTCGTCTCGGTCTCGTCCCCGCGGCGTTCTTTCTCGCGGGGTGGCTCGGCGCTGGAGTCGTCATCGCCCGGCCCGCGGCCGCCCAGCCGGTCTCTGCCCAGCCTCTGGGAGAGCTCACCTACGCGATGCACGTGACGGTCGCGTCCGCCTGGTTCGATCCCGCGGAGAACACGGGCATCGCCACGCCGTTCATGGTGCAGGAGGCGCTCCACGACGCGCTCGTGAAGCCGATGCCGCAGAACCCCATGGCACCGAGCCTCGCCGAGTCCTGGACGGAAAGCCCCGACGGGCTCAGCTACGAGTTCGTGCTGCGCCGGGGCGCGGTCTTTCACAACGGCGAGCCGCTGACGGCGGACGACGTCAAGTTCAGCTTCGAGCGCTACCGGGGCGCCGGCGCCAAGATTCTCAAGGCGAAGGTGAAGACGATTCAGACGGTCGCGCCGAACCGCATTCGGTTCGTCCTGAACGAGCCCTGGCCGGACTTCCTGACCTTCTACGCGACCCCGGCCACGGGGGCGGCGTGGATCGTGCCGCGGAAGTACGTCGAGAAGGTCGGTGACGACGGGTTCAAGAAGCAGCCGGTCGGCGCCGGGCCGTACAGGCTGGTCAGCCACCAGCCGGGCGTCGAGATCGTCCTCGAGGCGCACGAGACGTACTGGCGGAAGACGCCGTCGGTCAAGCGCCTGGTGATGAAGATGGTGCCGGAGGAATCCACCCGCCTGGCGATGCTGAAAAACCGCGAAGTGGACATCGCCTATTTGATCGCGGGACCGCTTGCCGAAGAGGCTCGCCGCACGCCGAACCTGCGTCTGATCGCGTCGGGCGGGCAGTGGGTCACGTCGATCTGCATGATGGACCAGTGGGACGCGAAATCCCCCTGGCACGACGTGCGCGTGCGACTCGCCGCCAGCCACGCCATCGACCGCAAGGCCATCACCGACAGCGAATCGCTCGGCGCCTCGAAACCGATCGGCTCGATCATCCCCGGGGTGCTCGAGTTCGCCCTGCTGACCGAGCCGCACGCCTACAACGCCGCGAAGGCCCGCCAGCTTCTCAAGGAGGCCGGCTACGCGAACGGCTTCGACGCTGGTGAAATGGTCGGCACGGTGCAGTTCGCGACCGCCGCCGAGGCGGTGCTCAACTATCTCGGGCAGGTGGGTATCCGGGCGCGCTTCCGCACCATGGAGCGCGCGGCGTACCTGACGGCGCAGCGGGAGAAGAAGCTGAAGAACCTCGTGTTCTGCGGTGCTGGCGGCTACGGCAACGCCGCGACGCGGGTCGAGAACTACCTGGTGTCGGGCGGGACGTTCGCCGCCGGCGGCTACCCCGACATCGACGATCTCTTCCAGCAGCAGGCGCGCGAGCTGAACCGCGGGAAGCGCCAGGCGCTGCTTCACCGGATCCAGCAGCTCGCCAACGAGCGGGTGGTGTACATCCCGCTCTACGCGCTCAGCTTCCACAACGGCGTGGGGCCGCGCGTCGCCGAGTCGAGCCTCGGCCGCATCCCGCTGCACTACTACACCGCGCCCTTCGAAGACCTGCGACTCAGAACCAACTGAGCCGCCGGCGGAGGCGGAGGCGACGGGCGGGTGCGGCAGGGGTCGGCGGGACCCGTTCCCGTCAAGCGGCGCCGGGCGCCACGCGCCCGGATGGAGCCCAGCCGCCGCGGAGCAGCGCTCGCGTGCCGCGTGGTCCGGGCGACCCCTGCCGCACACGCCCGCCGCCTCCGCCACCACGCGCGGCGGACCTTAAGCCTATGAGCGCGTGAGACTAGCGCGCCGCAGCGAGCGGCGGGGAATCGGCTCTGGCGTAGCTGACGGTGAGGATCTCCCAGAGATGGCCGTCGGAGTCCTCCCAGTAGACGTTCTTCCCGCCGAGGCGCCGGTTGATCTGCATGTCGTTCTCGCCGCGAGGTCGGCTCCGGTACGTGAGCCCGGCCCCCTGGAGGCGAGCGAAGATCGCGTCGAAGTCGGCGTCGCTGACGCGGAAGCAGAGGTGATAGCGCTCGAACTGCTCGCGATCGGCGAAGTCCACGGTCAGGGCGTCGTTGACATAGACGGGCGTGAACTCGCCCCGTGACTCCTCCCAGGGGACGCCCAGAAGGTCGGCCAGGAACCTCGCCGACTCGCGCCGATGGCGCGAGGGAATAATGACGTGGTCGAGCATGATGGCCATCGCACACCTCCTACGATGTTGGGCCCTTACTGCTTCTTCAAGCGCATGTCTTCCCAGGGGGCGGTGAAGTAGAGCTGCGCGCTCAAGCCGACCCCGGCCTCCTCGACCCGCGGGCCGATCCCGTGCAGCGTGGCCGGCTCGAAGATCCCCCCGTACATGACGCGCTCGTGCATCAGCCGCTGGATCTGATGCAGCAGTGCCTCGCGCTTCTTGCGGTCGCGCTCCTGCGCCTGCTGCCGGTACAGCTCGTCGATGTCCGGATACCCGCCGGTCGCGTAGGGCGCGGTGCTGATGACGAAGTTCTCGATTCGTGAGGCCGCGTTGCCCGGCGCCGCCGTGACGGTCACGAACACGCCCTGCCGGGTTTTCGTTCGCCACGCCTCCATGAAGGTCGCCCGCTCCATGGCGCGCACGCGACTGCGGATGCCGACCGCGGCCAGGTAGTTCGCCACGCTCTCCCCCATCGTAGTGAACGGAGGCAGCGGCGTGATCTCGCCTGCATCGAAGCCGTTGGGGTATCCGGCGTCGGAAAGGAGGCGCTTGGCGTGCGTGGGGTCGTAAGGATGCGGCTCGACGCGCAGGGCGAACTCCATGACACTTGGTATGATCGATCCGGTCAGGCGCGAGAAGCCCAGGCGCTCGGCCTCGTTGAGGGCCTGCTTGTCGACCGCCATGGTCGCCGCCAGCCGGACCCGGCGGTCGTTCCACGGAGACTTGGGATTCCACTGCTCGGGGAAGTCGAGCCACCAGGCCGCCGGCGGAATCACCTTGGCGAGGCGCAGCTTCGGGTCCGCCTTGACCGTCGCTGCTTCGACCCCAACCATCAGATAGCCGATGTCCGCCTCGCCGGTCTTCAGCATGGCCAGACGCGTCGTGCGGTCGGGCACGCCCTTGAAGACGACCGTCTTGATCGACGGCTTCTTGCGCCAGTACTGCTCGTTGGCCTCGAGCACGAGCTCGACGCCGGGGCTCTGGCGGACGAACCGATAGGGCCCGAGCCCCACGGGCTGCCGCCTGAAGCCCTCCTCGCCGACCTTCTCGATGTACTTCTTCGGCACGATCCAGGCCGCACCGGTGGCCGGGGTGGCGTAGAACAGCAGAAAGTCCGGCCACGGCTTGTCCAGCACGAACCGCACCCGAAGCGGATCGAGGACGTCGACCGACTTCACCCGGTCGTGCAGCAGCTTGGCGGCGGCGCCCTTGTAGCGATGGAAGCTGAACTTCACGTCGTCTGCGGTGAAGGGATCGCCGTTGTGGAACTTGAGGCCCTGGCGCAGCTTGAACTCGTACGCGAGCCCATCCGGGCTCTCCTTCCACGACTCCGCCAGACACGGCGCCATGTCGTTGCCCGGGAGGGGCTTCATCAGCGCGTCGTGCATCGCATAGAGGAACACGAACGGCGTGCCGATCCCCGGCGTCTCGGCCGGATCGAGGAACGTGGGCGCGATGGACGCGTCGAACGCGACCGTGAGCTGTCCGTCGGGCTGAGCCTGCGCACCGACCGCGCCGCACCACGTCGCCACGACGACGATGGAAACGAGGAGGACCCTCCGCGAGAGCCTACCCATGTCGCACCCCCTCATCCCGTCAACTCTTTGCATCAACCGCAAGTCGCCGCTCCCAGCGCACACCGCACTCGGGACATCTCATTCCCGCCACGCCCCACCGCACGCCGTCGACGGTTTCCTCCACGATGTCGCCCGTCAGGCCTCCGCACTCTCGATGCTCCGCGAAGTAAGCCTCCAAGCCCTGAACCAGGTCGGCGATGACCGCGGCGCGATGCCCCGTAGCGTGCGACACATGGAGCCCCTGCCCAGGCGACGGGCGATCCAGCCCGAGGGCTGGCGAACCACGAGGAGAACCTATCATGGTTCTCCCGCGGCCGGCTCTCGTGGTCAGGGCGCCTGCCGTTCCTCGACGGGCGGGCGGGTGCCGGCCGGGAAGTTGATGATGTCGCCCTGCGGGGTGCGGCCGGTGAGCGGCGGCGTGAACACCTCGTGGTCGGAGAGCCGGCGCTCCCAGTGCCCGGGCACCAGCACTGGAGATTCGGCGCCGGGGATTTGAACGTAACGATCGGGCACCCACATCATGTCGGGCGGGCGGACGGTCGGCGGCGGCGTCTGGGGCACTGTTCGTGTCGTCGAGTCCCGCAGATGGTCGAAGATGGCCCCCCCCGGCGTCGTTCCGCCTGGTGGCGATTTCATCTGACCGAGCGCCTGGAGCGCGCTGACGCTCAGGATGAGGACCGCGCCGAGAAACGACGTTCGCCACCGCATGCCGCTATTCTCCCACTCGCGGCGACGGCGTGCATCTCGAGTCAGAGCGCCTTGAGCATCGTGTCGGCGTCGCTGACCTCGAACTTGCCGGGCGCCTCGACGTAGAGGGCCCTGACGACACCGTTGTCCACCAGCATCGAATAGCGCTGCGAGCGCTGCGGGCGTCGGCGATTCGCGACGATTCAGCCTCGATCCACGTCTGCGGCGCTAGGCTCCTCGGCGCCAGGTTCGCGCATCGAGCCAGGCCGGTCGCCACCAATTCCAGCGGCCCATCAACCGCATCGTCGCCGGCACGAGCAGGGTACGGACGATGGTCGCGTCGACCACGACAGCGATGCCGATCCCGACGCCGACGGCCTGGATGATGACCGACCGCGCCAGCCCGAAGCCGAAGAACACGGTCGCCATGATCGCGGCCGCGCCGGTGATCAAGCGCCCGGTGCGCTCCAGACCCACCGCCACCGCCCCGGCGTTGTCGCCGCTCCGCTCGTATTCTTCCCGCACGCGGCTCAGCAGCAGGACCTCGTAGTCCATCGACAGGCCGAAGACGAGACAGAACATGATGAGGGGCGTGGCCGTCTGGATCGGTCCAGGGGTGAAGTCGAGCAGCGTGGCCAGGTGGCCGTCCTGGAAGATCCACACGAGCGCGCCGTAGGAGGCGGTGATCGAGAGCAGGTTCATCACAATGGCCTTCAGCGGGAGCAGGACGGAGTCGAGGAGCACGAACAGCACGATATAGGTGATGACCACGACCAGGCCGATCGCCAGCGGGGCACGGCGGACCACCAGGCCGATGAAGTCCAGATCGAACGCGGTCTGCCCGGTGACCAGCACCTCGCCGTCGAAGGGCGGGTGCGCGCGCCGGATCTCCCGCACGAGCGCGCGCGCCTCGTCGCCGGACGGGCGCAGGCCCGTGCTGACGACCAGTATGGTGACGTGTTCGCCCACAGTGTGCCGAAGCGCGGTCTCGAGCTCGGGCGGTCGTGCCGCGCGCGGGAGCGCGGCGATCTGCTGGTACATCGCGAGGTCGAGCGAGGCGTGCAGGTCGACGAAGCTCTCGACGCGGAGGACGTGCGGGCGCCCGGCCAGCCAGCGACTGAGCCCGTGGGTCTGCGCGACGCGCGCAGGCTCCAGCGGCGATCCGCGGCCGGCGTCGAGCACGACCACGATGCGGTTGACGTCGCTTCCCGGAAACTCCCGGCGGAGAAGCTCGTCGCCGCGGCGCGACTCCACCGCCGGGGGAAGCGAGGTGGCGTCGCCGGAGCCGACGCGCAAGTGGAGGAAGGGCAGCCCGAAGAGGAGCAGAATCCCGACGACCGGCACGAAGACATGCCACGGATGGGCCATCACCGCCGCGGCCAGGCGATTCCAGAAACCGCCCGGGCCGGCGTCGGAGCGCTCGGGGTGCAGGAGCGGCACGCGCAACGCGTTCACGCGCGGGCCCAGGACGGCGAGGAGCGCGGGCAGCGTGGCGAGGCCATGGACGACGGCGAGCGCGACCACGAGCGTTCCCGCCCAACCCATGGAGCCGAGGTTGCCCAGGCCCAGAAAAAGCATGCCGAGCAGGCCGATCGCCACGGTGAGACCGGAGAACAGGATGGCGCGCCCTGCCGTGGCGAGGGTGCGAGCCAGTGCCTCCGGGGTCGAGCCCTCGCGAATCTCCTCGCGGAAGCGGCTTACGACGAAGAGCGAGTAGTCGATCGCCACCCCGAGACCGATCATGCTGACGATGTTCGGCGCGTAGATCGAGACCGAGACGAAGCGGGCGAGCAGGAGCGTGCCCGCCAAGGCGCCCGCCATCGCGAGCCCGCCGACGACCAGCGGCAGCGCCGCGGCGACGAGCGAGCCGAAGACGAGCACGAGCAACAGCGCCACGACCGGCAGGATCAACATCTCCACCCGGCCGAGGTCCTGCCGAGCTACCTCGGTGAAGTCGTGGTTCAGAGCGACGTTGCCGACGGACACGACCTCGAGGGTCTCGGAGCGCACCAGCGCGCGGAGGGACGGGTAGAGATCGGGTGGGAGTGCGGAGAACTCGAAGGACGCGAAGCCCGCCGCCGTCCCGTGCAGCTCCACGGTCACGAGCGTGCGCCGCCCGTCTCGCGAAACGAGCGGGACCGCCTCGGCGCGCCCGGAGCCGGGGGGCCCGTCGTACGCGGTGTGAACGCGCGCCACCCTCGGATCGCTTCGCAGTGGTGCCAGGGCGCGCTCCACATCGGCCCGGAAAGCCGGGGCGCGCGCGGACAGCGTCGGGCTGCTGAAGATCCCGGATTGCCGGCGCTACCTCTCCGGCCACCCGCTGGAGGTGAGCGATATCCAGCGTCGGCACCCCCAGCATGAGGTGCGTGATGCCCGCGTCCACGTGCTCGGCGAGCCTCGCGGCGACCTCGCGCGGCGGCCCGAAGATCGCGTGCTGATCGACGTCGAAGCGCGGGCCATAGTAACCGTGGAGGAACGCGTGCAGCGTGTCCCGTGCCCCCTCGCGGTCTTCATCGACGGCGACGTAGACGAGACGTCCGGCCACCAGCGCGTCCGGGTCCCGGCCGGCGGCGCGCGCCGCGTCCTTCACGATGCGCCACGCGCGGGGGAAATCCCTCACGGTGCCGAACGGTCCCATGATCCAGCCGTCGGCCAGCTCTCCGGCGCGGCGCAGCGCTCCCTCGGCGTGCCCGCCGACGTAGAGCGGTATCGGAGCGGCCGGGCGGACCATCGCGTTCTCCAGGCGGAAGAACTCGCCCTGCAGATCCACCGGCTGTCCGGCCAGCAATCGGCGCAGCACCGTCACACTCTCCCGGAACAGTGACACGCGACGCTTCATCGGCACGCCGAGGCCCAGATACTCTTCGGGGCGACCCCCGAGGGAGACGCCCAGCGCCAGCCGTCCACCGGAGAGATGGTGGAGCGTCGACACCTGGCGTGCTACGACGGCGGCGTTGCGCAGGGTCAGGACGAGGACCGCGGTGCCGAGCTGGATGCGGCGCGTGCACGCCGCAGCCCACCCGAGGAGCATCAGGGGGTCGAGCATGTTCGCCGCGTGAAAGACACGATCCTCGGTCCAGACCGCGTCGAGACCGAGCGCCTCCACGTGTCGGAAGAACTCCGCGTAGTCCTCGCCCGAGCCCAGCGGGGCGACCGCCGAGCTCGGCACGTGGATGCCGACGGACACGGGCTTCGTCACGATCGATGCGCGAGCTCTCGGGCCCGGATCGGTACCTCGGTGATTTCCGGCTGTCCGGCGCCGAGAGCGTCGGCTACCGCGTTGGCGATCGCGGCCGGGCCCGGCACCGCCGAGCCTTCGCCCGTGCCCTTGAGCCCGAGCGGGTTGAGTGGCGACGGCGAATCGCAACTCGCGACCGCGATCGCGGGGACAGTGTCGGCCCGCGGGAGCGCATAGTCCATCAGGGAGCCGGTGAGGACCTGACCACTCGCATCGTAGACGATCTCCTCCCCGAGCGCCGCGCCGATCCCCTGGACGGCGCCGCCTTGTGTCTGTCCCTCGACGACGAGCGGATTGATCTCGTGCCCGGCGTCGTGAACGGCCTGGTAGGCGAGCACCCTCACGGCGCCCGTCTCGCCATCGACCTCGACGGTCGCGACGTGGACGCCGGAGGCCCACGTCACGCTCTCGGGGCTCACATAGCGCGTGGCAGTGAGGCCGGGCTCGCCGAGTACCTTGACGGCGTCCGGGCGCTGCGCCAGCTTCGCGAGCTCCGCCAGGCCGAGCCCGCGGTCCGTTGCGCCCGCTACGTGAGCCCGCCCGTCGGCGATGACGACATCCTCGGGATCGCACTCGAGGGCACGGGCCGCGACATGACGAGCCTTGTCACGCACCACGTCGGCCGCCTGCGCCACCGCGTTGCCGACGATGACCGCGACACGGCTCGCGTAGGTGCCGGCACTCACCGGGAAGCGCCCGGTGTCGCCCCCGCTGACGGCGACGCACTCGAGGGAAACGCCGAGGCGATCGGCACACACCTGGGCGAGCGTCGTCTCGTGTCCCTGCCCCCACCCCTGACGCCGCGCCGCGGCCTGCCGCGCGCGAAACGTCGCATAACCGGCGCCCTCGAGCGCTTTTGCCAGCAGCGCCGGATAGTCGCCCGAGTCGTGCACCATCGGCATCCCATCGCGATAAAGGAGGCCACGATCGTAGGGCATCTCGGCGGCGGCGATGAGATTTCGTCGCCGGAGGTCGGCGGGATCGAGGCCGAGCTCCCGCGCCGCGATGTCCATCAGCCGCTCGGCGACGAAGGTTGCTTGCGGGCGCCCGGCGCCGCGGTAGGGCGCGCTCGGCACTTTGTGGGTGACGACGACGCGCCCGCGGCACCGGAACGCCGGGACGCGATAGAGGCCGACCAGATGCGCCGCGGTGACGCCGGCCACGACGGCCCCGCGCGGGAGGTAGGCGCCGGCGTCGATCAGGAAGTCGTCGGCGAGACCCAGAATGGTGCCGTCGCCGGCGAGGGCGAGCGTCGCGGTGTGAAGCTGATCGCCCGCATGCGTCGTGCTGAGGAAGCTCCCGGACCGCGTGTCGTTCCAGCAGACCGGGCGGCCGAGCCGGCGCGCCAGCGTGGCGACGAGCAGCTCCTCCGGGTACACCGGCCCCTTCGCACCAAAGCCACCGCCGACGTCGGGCGCGGTCACCCGCACGGCGTCGGGCGCGAGCCCCAGGGCTTCCGCGATGCGTTGCCGCACGCCGTAGGGCATCTGGGTGCTCGACCAGACGTGCAGGCTTGCGGTCGTCGCGTCCCAGCGCGCGGCGACGGCCCGGGGCTCGAGCGGCAGCGCTGTGAGGCGGCCGCAGCGCACACGCCGGGTCACGACGAGCGCAGCCTGCCGGAGCGCCGCCTCGAGGTTTCCCATCTCGAGCGTGACGGTTGCGGCCACGTTCGAGCCCCAGTCGGCGTGGACCAGGGGCCCGCCGGGCTCGACGGCTCGCTCGGGATCGACGGCGACCGGAAGCGGCTCGTACGCCACGCCGACCGCCGCCGCGCCGTCGGCCGCCGCGTAAGGATCGGTGGCGACGACGACGGCGATCGGCTCGCCGGCGAACCGGACGACGCCGTCGGCGAGCGCCGATTGTCGATACGGCTTCACGGCGACCCCGGGAACGACGGGCGGCGGCAGCGCGTCGCGCAGCTCCGGAAGATCGTCAAGGGTGAACACGCCGAGCACGCCCGACAGAGCCCGCGCGGCGCTCGCATCGACACGGAGGATGCGCGCGTGAGCGTGAAGGCTCCGCACGACGGCGACGTGCGCCGCGTGATCGAGCGCGAGATCGGCGACGTAGCAGCCGCGGCCGGTGAGGAAGCGGAGGTCCTCGCGGCGTCTAGCCGGCCGGCCGATCATCCCGGAAACGGTTTGGCTCACGCGAGGGCGTCGAGCAGGGCTGGGGCCTCCCGCGCCTTACTCTTCCAGCGACCAGAGCTTCGGGGGCGCGCCCGGGAAGCCCAGCTCCGACCAGCGCGCGGCCACCGACTCGTAGACCGAGCGGCGGAGCTTCGTGCGCCGGGAGAATTGCTTGATGTAACGGTGCTCCATGCACGCGTTGATCAGCGCCTTGGAGCCGTAGGGACGCTCCTCGGGCGGGTTCTGCGTCGGATCGAGCCAGGTCGACCACGTCTGTCGGAGGATGTCGATGTCCTCCACCGGGTTACAACGGGTGGACATCGCCCACAGCACCTGATTGATGTTTGACGGATCGACGTCGTCGTCGACGGCGATGATCCACTTCGCGTAGTAGGCCCCACCGGGAACCTGAGCCGCCAGTGCCAGCGCCTGAGGCGCGTGGCCCGCGTAGCGCTGCTCCAGCGACACGACCGTCATCCCCCAGCCCCCGGCGGCGGCGGGGTGGCTGTACACGCCCTTGATGCCGGGCACGCCGACCCGGTCGAGATCGTTCCAGATCTTCGCCGAGCGCGCGATCGAGTAGAGGAGCGCGTCCTCGTTGGCCGGGTAATCGGCCATCAGCGCATGGGTGAGGATCGGGTCGTCCCGATGGTGGATCGCCTTGACCTCGACGTTGAACGCGTAGTCTTCGGGGCGCCCGTAGTAACCGGTGAACTCGCCGAAGGGCCCTTCGAGCTTGATGGCGCTGGGATGGACGATGCCCTCGATGACGATCTCGGCGCGGGCCGGGTAGGGGATGCTGCCGACGTGGCCCTTGACGAGCTCCACCGGCCGGCTGGTCATCCCGCCGATGAACTCGAGCTCGGAGATCGTCTTCGAGAAGGTCAGCGAGGCCGCGATGAACATGGCGGGGTCGACGCCCCAGACGGCCACGATCTCGCACGGCTCGTTGCGGCTCCAGTAGCGCTCGATGTGCAGCCGCGCGTCCTTGCCCGGCGAGAGGTAGAGCCCGACGTGGTTGCGGTCGTGCACCATCTGCCGGTAGCACCCCACGTTGAGCCAGCCGGCGTCCGGATCGCGCGTGATGATCGCGTCGGCGGTTCCGATGTAGCGCCCGCCGTCGCCGGGCCAGTGGCGCGCCGCCGGGAAGATCGTGATGTCGACGTCGTCCCCGTAGCGGTCAGATCCATCGCGCTGAGTCCGGGCGGCTCGCCGATGGCGAGCGCGAAGCGGTCGACGCTCGAGCCGATGATGTTCCACAGCGCCCGGAATCCACGGGGGCACCCTTTGATGTTCTCGAACAGTGGGGCGGGGGCGCCGATCGCCTGATGCGCCATGTAGGTGATGGCGCCCATTTCTTCGTTCCAGTCGATCGGCTCGCGGATCCGGGTGATCTGGCCGATGGCCTCGGCCCGGGCGAGCCACTCGCGGAGATCGCGCGGCGCCGAGGGCTCGGCCCGACCGGATGACTCAATAGCGTCGTGGACCGCGCTCGTATCCTCCATACCAGCCCTCCTAGCGATTTCGCTCGAAGGCTAACACATCAGGACTTCGGGGCCGACTTGGGTCCGAAGGGCTCCGGACGGAATCCGCCGTCGCGAGCCTCCAGGAACGCCTTCAGGCCGCCTGACTGCATCGCCGCGATCAGCTCGGCGCGCTGGGCGTTGTAGGAGGCGTGCGCCATGCTCGAGAACGGAATGTTCATCAGCATGCCGGCCCCGAGCCCCATCGCGAGCAGGCCGTAGCAGGTGACCGCCTTGTTGAGCCGAACCGAAGGCTCGGGCACGCGGGCGATCCGTTCGGCCAGCGCGCGCGCGCGCGGCAGGAGCTCGGCCTGCGGCACCACTTCGTTGACGATGCCGAGGCGGAGGGCTTCGGCGGCGTCGAAGTGGTCGCCGGTCAACGCGTAGCGGTGGGCGGCTTTCCAGCCAGCCAGCGCGGCGAAAAGAAACGTCGTGTTCGAGACGTGGCGGACCTCGGGCTGCGCGAAGACGCTGTTGTCCGCGGCGATGGTGATGTCCGACGCGAGCGCGTACCAGAATCCGCCCCCCATCACCCAGCCGTGGACGGCGGCGATGACCGGCTTCGTGAGATGCCAGAGGTGCAAGAGCTCGGTGACCGAGTCGCGGTCGCGTGCCCACCACCGCTTGATGTACTCGGCGACCTCGACCCCGGTGGCGTCGAGCGACGATCGGCCGTCCGGGCGGCGCGCGATGTCGAAGCCGGCCGAGAACCCGCGGCCCGCGCCGGTCAGGATGATCGCGCGGACCTCGGCGTCGGCATCGGCCTCGTCCAGAGCCCCGTGAAGCTCGGCCGACATCTGAGGGTTGATGGCGTTGATGGTATCGGGCCGGTTGAGCGTGAGCGTGACCACCGGTCCCGCTTTCTCATATCGGATCATCTCGTAGGCCATGGATCCCCCTCCAATTCGTAGCCGCGCTGGGGCTGTCACGCGAACTCGATCAGCCAGTCCACTGCCACCACGCCCCGCCCTTCGTCGAGCACGAGGAGCGGATTGATGTCGAGGGCTCGGAGCGACTCCCGATGGGCCTCGGCGAGCGCTGCCAGCCGGACGATCGCGGCCGCCAGCGCTCCGGTGTCCGCCGGCGCTCGGCCGCGGGCGCCGGACAGAATCGCGGCGCCTCGCAGCTCGGCGATCATCGCCGTCGCGTCGGCCAGGCTGACCGGCGGCACGCGCAGCGAGACGTCGCGAAGCTGCTCGACGAAGATGCCGCCGAACCCGCAGACGACCGCTGGGCCGAAGAGCGGATCGGTCTTGACGCCGAGGATCATCTCCCGGCCCCCGGCGATCATGCGCTGGACGAGCACACCCTCGAGACGGGCCGCGGGCGCCCGCCGGCGGACCTCGTCGAGCATATCCTTGAAGGCCGCGCGCACCGCCGCCGCGTCGCCGCACCCCACGCGAACGCCGCCGACGTCGGTCTTGTGCGCGATTTGAGGCGAGTCGATCTTGAGCACCACGGGATACCCGACCCGTTCCGCGGCTCGCACCGCTTCTTCCACGTCCTTCGCGGCGATCGTCTCGGCCAGCGGCACCCCGAAGTCACGCAGGAGCCGCATCGCCGCCTCGTTGGCGAGTGCTCCGCGCCCGGCCGGCTGTGTGAGCGCGGGCGCCGAGTCGACAGGATGCACGGCCGCGGGCCGGTCCAGGAACCGCCGGTGCTCGCGAGCGTTGCGCAGGGCCAGCATCGCGGTCTCCGTGCTCTCGAGGAACGGGACGCCGACCTCGGCGAGGGCGCGGACGACGTCCTGGTCGAGGTCGCCGCCGGCGAACGAGCTGAACGCGAGCACGAGACGGTCAGTGGAGTTCCGCAGTGACTCGCTCATGGCTCGGCTGAACTGTCGCGAGGGAGCCCCGCCGCCGGGACGAGGCACGTTGGCCCGCAGATTCACGGCCACCACGTCGACGGCCTCGTCCTGGAGCAGGACGTCGAACAGTTGCGGGAAGAGCCGCGCGTCCTCGTACATGACGCCCGTGCCGTCGAGCGGATTTCGTGGATTCGCG
>WNFO01006742.1_pt1 | contig 13398 bp, 14 predicted proteins | sample 5400251 | NCBI WGS metagenome assembly WNFO01 (sample SAMN13153354, study PRJNA577476) | soil metagenome | isolation source: 100 cm saprolite under Madrone tree | place: USA:California | collected 2016-06-14 | reverse complement strand
AACTTCAACAGGGCTAGGTTCTTTCAGGATGAAAGAGTGCCCAATGTCTTTGCGATAGGGGATGGTCAACGACTTGTACGTCTGCTGCCATGGTGGGAAGAGGAGCAACAGAATTACCGCACAAAGTCCGCCGCCGCAAATTGCCTTTTGTGCAGCAGTCATGCCTCGCCTCACCTTCAGCCTAGGACGATGCAACAATCAGCGAGAGCTATCAAGAAGAATCATCAATGCCTTCAGTCGTGGTAAGAATCAAGCGAGAGGTCCGCAGATTCTGCAGCCAAAAATCCAATTTACATCTGAAAGCTCAGACTGTAATGCCCATAAACGCGGTTACCGGAAACTGACCACTACGTCCTTGTCATCCGGAAAAAGGGGAGGAACCTGGGTTTTCAAAAAGCCGGGAACGGGACGAATAGAGAGTGTAGTTTCTTGGAACCCGCGCCGGCTGCCTTGATCCTTTCATTTTGCCCGCCCTGCAAGTACAACATTGAGCACATTCTGTCCCCTTAGTACGAGCAGTCTATCGTTATATGAGCCTCCGCCTGCCAGGCTACTGGAAGGTGGCAGTTGATTGCGGTGGGATGCTGTTCCGGCAGAACGCGGCGGCGGGGCGAGTTGCATAGGTAGAGGAGCCCCATTTCCAGTCGCATCCTTGCGGGTTAATTTCTCCGAAATTCTTCCAGGGGGGAGATGTCCATGACCTTTCGGACTAGGGCCACGTTGGCAGCTTTCTTTGTGTTCGCGCTGGTTTCCACGACGGGGGCGCGAGCGCAGGCACCGGCCCCGCCGCAGGGCGACGATTTTTTCTCTCTTCGCGCGCAGGCCAATGCCGGTGACGCGCAGGCGCAATTCGCCCTGGCGAACCACTATTTCTATGGCGTCGGCGTTCCCCAGGACTACAGCCAGGCTCTGCTCTGGTATAACAAGTCCGCTAACCAGGGCTTCGCTCCTGCACAGAATCTACTGGGCTACATGTATCAACATAAGTTTGGTGTGCCGCGGGATTACAAGCGCGCGATGGCCTACTATCGTTCCGCGGCGAAGCAGGGCTATGCGCTCGGGGAGTACAACCTGGGCGTCCTGTTCGAGGATGGTGTTGGCGTCAAACGTAATTACAAGCAAGCTGTTGATTGGTACCGCAAAGCGGCGGATCAGAATCTCTCGCAGGCAGAAAAGCAAGTCGGCTACTTTTACCAGTGCGGATACGGGGTAAAGCGGGACTACGCTCAAGCCCACGCCTGGTATCTCCGCGCCGCGAGCCACGGGAACTCCGACGCCGAAAATCAGTTAGGCTCCATGGCCGAGAACGGATGGGACCAGCCCCAGAATTACGCCGAGGCTCTTGCCTGGTTTTACAAAGCTGCGGAGCATGGCAGCGACACCGCCAAGGAAAATATCGGCTATATGTTTCAGCATGGCATGGGCGTGCAAACCGATTATGCCAAGGCGATGTCCTGGTTCGTCGAAGCCGCGGCGCAGGGGAACAGCGACGCGGAAAACCAACTGGGTTGGATGTATCAATTCGGGCAAGGCGTGGAGCCCAACGACGCTAAGGCCGTGACCTGGTACAGCATGTCTGCCGGTCAGGGCAATCGGCGCGGCATCGACAATCTCGACGCTTTCAAAGAGGTGCTGGAGGACCGCGGCTCGGGGTGGTGGGAAGCGGCCAACACCACTGTCACGGATGCTGCCATCGCGCGGGCTCGGCGCTGGGCGACAATCCAGGATCTTCAGCGCCGCATTGCCGGATTGGAGGGCGACGCACAAAACCAAGAAGATATTGCCAACCAACTCGAACATACCGGCAAGGGCAAGAACGATGCTATCACCAAGATTTTCAATGCGGTCGGCAGCGTCCCCGCCGTCAAGTTCCATATCGAGGCGGCAAAATATCGCGACGAAGCTGCACGCCTGCGTGAAGAACTGGCTCGAATTGAGAATGAGGATCAATCCTCCGCCAGCGTCCCCGCTCCCTGACGTCCTCCACGCTCGGATGCTCGATTTGTCCGACCCACTATGTCGCCGGGGCCTGATTAGGATCAATAAGCGGAGCCGCCAATCGGGGCTCTCGAAACGACCTGGCAACTGTTGCAAGCAAGGTCCTCGGCCAGTAGTTGGGCTGGATGCGGGGTCTCGGTAGCACAGGCACTCCTGCCTGTGCACGAACTGTAGTGATTGTTGCGCGGCGCACAGGCAAGAGTGCCTGTGCTACTACCAAACGCAGCTGGCAAAAACAAAAACGGGCGGGACGCCGAAGCGCACCGCCCGTTCTGTCCTTTTGTGAAGTGGAATTAGAGGGGTGTGACGTTCGAGGCCTGCAGGCCCTTGGGGCCCTTGGTCACTTCGAATTCAACCGCTTGGCCATCATTCAACGACTTGTAGCCATCAGACAGAATGGCGGAGAAATGGACGAAAACGTCCTCACCGCTCTGGCGCTGGATGAACCCGAAGCCCTTGCTGGCATTGAACCACTTCACTGTTCCTTGTTCTTTACTCACTGCTTTACTCTTTTCTGCAACCGGGTTGCGGCTGCACTCGAACCCGGCGGGTTTAGGGCCGGACTCAATCAATTAAGCTATCTGTGCCTCGATTTCCGAACCCCTCTAGAGAGTTTCGGCCGTCTTCAGCCGTAAAAAAAAGGCCGCAAGTTTGACCTTGCGACCGCTTTACAAATCCAAAGGCGATACAAGAGCAACAAACGCAAAACCAGAGTACCACGAAGCGTACGCGTTGTCCAGCGAATTCTTTTTTAAGTAGTTGGCAGTAGCACAGGCACTCCTGCCTGTGGACGAATTGTGGTGATGGTTGCGCCGCGCACAGGCAAGAGTGCCTGTGCTACCGAGACCCACGTCCCAGCGAATTCTTTTTAGGCAGCGATATAATTTTGTGTTGCTGCCTCGGATATAATCGCCGCAGCCGATCAACTCTGACGCCGGAGGAAAAGTATGATAATCAACCGGTCTGCACCGAAAGCAACGGTGGTACCCATACTCGTCTACGAAGACGTGGAAAAAGCGGCCGACTGGCTCTGCGGCACCTTCGGTTTCACGGAGCGCCTCCGGGCTGCGCGTCCGGGTGACAGCGCGACCCATGCGCAGCTTGCCATTGCCGATGGCGCGGTCATGTTAGGCCGCCAGGGTGGTGAGTTTCGGCCTCCGCGATCTAACGAAGTAAGCCAATACGTGACTGTGCACGTTGAGAATGTCAACGCGCATTTTGAGCATGCCCACCGATGTGGTGCGCGGATCTTGAAACCACCAACGGACATGCCTTTCGGGGAGCGGCAATACACCGTAGAGGACCCTTGGGGCCACCGGTGGACGTTCTCCCAGTCCATCGCCGACATTGCCCCCGAGGCATGGGGTGCCCGCGAGCCGGGCCGACGGGAGTGAACGCGGGTCGCGCGTTCCTTAATTTGCGACACAATTTTAGGTCGCTACCCTTTTTATGGGTTTTATCTTGACGAGAGCGCCATCAGCAGAGCCACGATGGCAAGGAATCCCAGCGCCGTGCGCACAGAGTGCAGACGATTCCACTTCACCATCAAAGCGCGGGTCCGCGGACCAGCATTCTCCGCCGGCGTAGACTTGAGCAGCTTGTTGGTGGGCATGATGCCGAACAGCGTCCACGGCAAGTTGGCGAGAAGCAGTATCGCTCCGGCTAGGAACGCAAGCCGGCCGGTCTGCCACCAGGCCAGGACGCCCAGAACGAATCCGGCGATGGCCAGAGGGGCCTGCATGGCGGTTCCGCGTTTGTAGGCGGGCTTCCATTCGGCGAGAAGCGCGCGATCGTCCAGCGCAAGCCGCGCCGGCTGTTCGGCAATGTTGATGTAGAATGCCGCGCCCGTAAAGAGGGCGGCGATGACGAGAGCAACGTGCGCCAACTCTAACATTCTGCCGCCGCTAAGACGATCGGCGATATGGCCGCAGCAATGCCTTCAGGTCGCGGCGGACCCAGGCGGCCACGGAGCCTTGGCGATAGACGGCCCAAGAAAGCATTGCGCCGCCATTGACGTGCTGGATCAAACGAGCCAGCTCCGCCGTATCGCACTTGCGAAGTTCACGGGCGGCAACCGCATCGTCGAGAAGCTTTCGCGTCTCCTCACGGATGGCGCGGAACTGCGCCAAAGTGATGGCGTAAAAGTCCGGGTCGACCAAGTCGATCTGGAGGTAGGCGAGGCCGTTGGCCATGGCTTCGGGCGTGGGCGCGAAGGCCGTGCATTCCGCATACAGCTCGATGAGCGTTTTGAGGGGCGATTTGTGCTTGGCGCGCGCGGCAGCAAACTGCTGCGGCACGCTGCCCGGAGCGGTGCTGCACAAGGCCAGCAGCAGGCCGCGTTTGGTGCCGAAGCGCTGGATGAGCGTGGCGGGAACCACGCCGGCTTCCTTGGCGACATCGGCGAGAGTGAGCTGGGTCGGGCTGCGGCGCTGCATGACGCGAGCGGTGGCGGCGAGGATCTCTTCGTCGGAAGTTTCGCGGGGGCGCGGGCTCATGAGGATGCGTGTGGCCGCAGTGGCGGCGAGGCCAGAATAACTGAATGGCCGTTCATTTTCCACTTGACATTACTGAATGGTCGTTTATAATCCAACCAGCTCTTCTCTGGGGTGAGCTCATGACCTCCTCCTCCTCTTACCGGCCTCCGGATCTTAAGGGCAAGGTGGCGCTGGTGGCCGGCGCGACCCGGGGCGTGGGCCGCGGCACAGCACTGGCGCTGGGTGAAGCGGGCGCGACGGTGTATTGCACCGGGCGCAGCACGCGGGCGAACCGTCTGCCAAGAAGCCGGTCGAAGAAAACATCGCCGTTTGATTATTGGCGGCGGCCGGAAACGGTGGAAGAAACGGCGGAGATGGTGACGGCGCGAGGAGGAAAGGGTTTTGCCGCCGTTCTCGATCACACAGACACAAAGGCGGTGGAAAAGCTGATCGCGCGGATTCGCAAAGAGCAGAGCCGGTTGCACATCGTGGTGAACGACATTTCGGAGATCATTCCCCAAGACCTGGGGAAAACATTTTGGCAATTGAATTTGGAGAACGGCTTCGCGAATTTGCGCAACGCGCTGCACACCCACATCATCACGAATCACTATGCCGCTCCGCTGTTACTCGAAACCGCAAAAAAATCGAAACATACCGGGCTTATCGTCGAGATCGGTGACGGAGATTCCTACACCTATCGCGGACATCTCTTCTACGACCTGGTGAAGACCACGGTGATCCGCATGGCGTTCGGGATGGCGCGGGAACTGCAGCGCAAAAATGTGGCCGCTGTGACACTGACGCCAGGGTTTCTGCGTTCGGAAGCGATGCTCGAGCGCTTTGGCGTCACGGAATCAAACTGGCAGGAGGCCATCAAGAAAGACCCGCACTATGCCGCGTCGGAAACCCCGCTCTACGCGGGGCGCGCGATCGCCTCACTCGCGGCCGACGCGAATCTGATGAAAAAATCGGGACGGGTCTTCAGTTCCTGGGGCTTGTCCGACGAGTATGGTTTTTGCGACGGCGACGGACGCCGGCCACATTGGGGCCGCTACTTCGCGGAGAAGTTCGGCGACTGCATGAAGTCCTGTGATGACGCCTTCTACGAGCATTGGGTTGGCGGGCCGATCGACACGATCTATGGGGACTGGCCGTGAGCTGGCAATGGAAAGCTCGTGCTTACCCGCCGCTAATAGCGGGAATGATGGAAATCTGCGCGGAGGCGGGCACGGGAGTGGCGAGTCCTCCGGTGTAGCGGATGGATTCGTCGCCCACAAAGATGTTGATGTGCTCGCGGAGCTGGCCTTCTTCATTGAGGATGCGGTCGCGCAGGCCGGGATATGCACCCCACAGGAGTGCGAGGGCATCGCGAAGCGTCGTGGGAGAGCCGGAGAGCTGGACTTCGCCGCACCCTTGGGAAAAGCCGCGCAGTGGACCCGGGATGTGCACGGTGACGCTCATCTCTGTTTGCCGGGGCGCCTCCGGGTTCTCGCCTCGGAACGTCTCTTGCGATTTTCGGCCGCGGCCGTCTTCGTTACGGGGCTTCCCGCGACGTGAGATTCGCCCACTAAGACGCTTTTAACACAGACGATGGCCGGCAAACCGTCCAGGATTTTCTTCCAATTTTTCCCTTCGTCGGCGGAGCCGTAGAGAGCGCCGTTGCGCGTGCCGAAATAGATGCCGGCAGGATGGAGCGAGTCGGCGGTCAGGGCATCGCGCAAGACCGTTTCGTAAGCGCCTTTTTGCGGCAGGCCGCGTGTCAGAGCTTCCCAGGAGGCGCCGGCATTGCGGGTGCGATAGACGCGCAGGCGGCCCTCGGGGGTGCAGCGGAACTCGTCGGACTCGATGGGGACGATGTAGACGCAATCGGGATCGTGGGGGTGCATGACCATGGCGAAGCCAAAGTCGGAGGGCACGCCATTGGCGATGTCTTGCCAATTGGCGGCGCCGTCGTCGGAGCGATACAGTCCCCAATGATTCTGCAGGAAGAGACGTTCGGGCCTGGCGGGGTGCATCACGATTTTGTGCACGCATTGCCCAAATTCAGGGAATTTCTCGGGCATGTGTATCACGCGGATGCCGCGATTTCGCGCGTGCCACGTTTGACCGCCGTCGTCGGTGCGATAAACGCCTCCGGAAGAGATGGCCACATACATACGTTTGGTGTCCACAGGGTCGAGGGCAATCGTGTGCAGCGCGAGCCCGCCGTTTCCGGGCAGCCAGCGAGGGCGATGAGGATGATCGAAGAGGCCCCGGACCAGCGACCAAGATTCTCCGTCGTCGTGAGACGAAAATAGCGCCGCCGGCTCTACCCCGCAATAGAGGGAGTGAGGTTCACTCTCACGGCCGAGAGAAATCTGCCAGATGTTTTTTAAAGCAGCGCCGGAGTCGGGCGGAAATTTGATATTGGCTTCCTGGGGATTGATCCAGGTTTTGCCAAAATCATCGCTAGAGCGAAGGAGCGTGCCCCAGAAGGTCGAAGTGGAAGCCCACAACCGGTGCCGGCCCTGGCGGCTGTCGTAGTTGAGCGCGTAGATAGCTTGGCCATGGAAATAGGGACCAGCCACATCCCAGCGCGAGCGCTGGGCATTGGAGCGAAGGAGGAAAGCACCCTTGGTGGTACCGACCAGGAGCAGGAGGTCGCCATTTTTCACGTTGAGATGACGCATGCCGCGGAGGACCGTGGTTAGCGGCCCGCGTTGATCGCTCGGAGTAAGGGGGGCAGCGAAGCTCGCAGATTGAACGGCTTCGAGCGCAGCCTGCACTTCGGCGGCTTGCTGGTAGCGCTGCGCGGGTTCCTTGGCCAGGCAACGTTGAATAATGGCCCAGAGGCCGGTGGGAACGCGCGAGGGGAGCTGTGGCGGCAAGTCGTGCAGAATGGCGGAGCTAATCTCGAACGCCGTTCGTCCTTTGAAGGGCAACTGCCCGGATGCGGCTTCGTAGAGCACAACTCCGAGCGCCCAAATGTCGATGCGATGGTCGGTTTCCAAACCGCGCAGGATCTCGGGGGCCATGTATTGGAGGGTGCCGGTAAGCCCCTGGGCGGTGTCGAGTGGGCCGACGGTCTGCGTCGCGCCCTCGAGCAAATCTCTTTCTGAACGCTTGGCGAGTCCGAAATCGAGCACCTTAACCAAGCCGGCGGAGGTGACCACGATGTTGGAGCTCTTCAGGTCGCGATGAATTACGCTACGGCTGTGCGAATGGCTGAGTGCGCCGGCGATTTGCACTCCATATCGCAGCACGGATTCGACGGGCAACCCCTCGCCTGCGATCAGGGTGTTCAGCGGCTTGCCTTCGACCAATTCCATGACGATATACAGCTCGCCATTAAACTCGCTGACTTCATAGATAGTACAGATGTTCGGATGGCTGAGAGCGGAGGAGGAACGGGCCTCGTGGAGCAAATACTCTCTCGCCGAGTCGGTGGGGACCGTGCCTTTGCTCAAAACCTTCAGGGCAACGTCGCGATGGAGGAATTCATCGCGCGCGCGGTAGACAACACCCATCCCGCCTTCGCCGATCTTGGCATCAATACGGTAGTGGCCGAGAACTTGGCCGATCATCGGTACGCACCGGTGTGTCGTCGTGCGGCTGTGAGTTTATACTGCACGACCTCGTTTTCAATAGCCCGCCGACGCGAACGTGTGGTTCAGAGGCTTTCAGCTTGTGGTGCTCGTGGTTTGCAGCACGTTAGCCAGTATGTCCAAGCAGCCGTTCCAACCCCGATTGTGATCGTCGCGGTCCTTGGCGCTGCCAAAGGTAGCGTGGGTGAGCACGACCTCGGTGGAGGCGCCCCGGGCGAAGAATTCGACGGTAACTAGCGTCTCAGGACTCTCCGGGTGAAGTTGTGCGCCATCGGGGGTTCCCTTGGTCCATGACCAGGTGAAGACGATCCTTTCGGGAGGTTTCACCTCTCGATAGATGCCCTGGCCCCAGTAGACTTCGCCCTTGCCGGGGTCGCGGACTTCCATGAGGTAGCGGCCGCCCGTGCGGATATCCTGCTGGTGATGAATAACGACGTGCGAGGCAGCATCCTTGCACATCCATTGTTCTAGCTGCTCGCGCTGGGCCCACGCGGCGAAGACCTTCTCCCGCGGCGCCGCGAACGTCCGGCGGATTTGCACCTTGCAGTCCGGGACTTGCTGTGGGCTTGCCATTCTTCTTTCTCCTCTCGGGCGGTTGATTCCAAGTACTTTGCCAGGGCATCAAACTGCGTTTCCCAGAAGGCCCGGTATTGCTCGATCCACGCGGCGGCATCTTTCATTGGCTTGGCGGCCAGGCGGCAGCGATGGACGCGGCCGTCGATCTCGCGTTGGAGGAGGCGGGCGGATTCTAGGACGCGCAGATGTTTGGAAACGGCAGGCAGCGAAACGCGAAAGGGTTCCGCCAATTCAGTGACCGTGGCTTCTCCCTGGGCCAGGCGGGCCAGGATGGCGCGACGCGTGGGGTCGGAAAGCGCGCCGAAGGTGGCGTCCAGGAGCGCCGATGAATAGTTAACCATACGGTTTAATATCGAGCAGCCGGAGAACTTTGTCAAGCGCTTTCTACTTTTCTTCCGCTGCGCCCGGTTTGACGCCGTGGAGCGGGGAGGCTGGCGGGCAGAACGTGTATTGAGGAGGTCACCCCGCCCCGGCGGAAAGCATTGACCCGGGAGGGAGGGCTCCTTACCATTGGGGGATGCGCCAGAAGCTCCAAAGGCCCTTGTTCGCCAGCCTGCTGGCGGCTCTCATTGCCGGCCTGGGCGCCGGCTGCGAAGATGCAGGGAAAAGGCCCGTACAGGCGCGCGTCCCGGCGATAGCTGGGTCCAAAGTCACGGCCGCACAGGCGCCGCAAGTCCTTCTGAATCTTCCCCCACTTCCTCTTGCCGGCCGCTCTCTTGGAAAACTCGCCCTGTTGGGACCGCGGATTCCGGGCGGCAAGGAGTACCTGATGGCGCGGGTGCAGGAGAAATTCGCGTCGGGCGAGCAGAACTATAAGGGTGGGCATCTCGAGGCCGCGCGCAAGGATTTTGACGACGCCGTCGACTGGATGCTGGAGAGCGGCTACGACCCGAACAGCGATCCAAAGCTGAGCGAGCTGTTTCAACGGATCGTCGATTCGGTTTATACCTACGAGTTGCAAGCCTTCCGGGCCGGGGACGGCTTCCGGGAAGCGCCGGCTGTGCCGGCAGCTATCGATGAAGTGGCAGAGATGACCTTCCCGGTCGATCCCCGTCTGAAAGAGCGCGCGGAGGCGGCGGCCAAGAACATTTCCCACGACTTGCCGCTGACGGTAAATGACGAAGTTCTCTCCTTCTTGAATTTCTTCCAGACGCCGCGCGGCCGCGTCATCGTGGAGACGGGTCTTAACCGCTCCGGTCGCTATCGCGAAATGATCTCCCGCGTTTTGCACGAAGAGGGCATGCCGCAGGATTTGATCTATCTGGCGCAGGCGGAAAGCGCGTTTCAACCCTTGGCGCTCTCGCGAGCGGGTGCGCGGGGAATTTGGCAATTTGTGGCCTACCGGGGTCAGCAATACGGTTTGCGGCACACTTGGTGGATAGACGAGCGGCAGGATCCGGAGAAGGCCACGCGCGCGGCTGCGCAGCACTTGCGCGATCTCTATCGCGAATTCGGCGACTGGTACCTGGCGATGGCGGCCTACAACTGCGGACCGGGCAACGTGCAAAAAGGCATCGAGCGCACCGGCTACGCAGACTTCTGGGAGCTTTACAAGCGCAACGTGCTGCCGCGCGAAACCAGGAACTACGTCCCCATCATCCTGGCGCTGACGCTGATTGCCAAGGACGCCGCGCACTACGGCATTCAGGCCGAGCCGGAAACCCCGGTGCCGACGGACGTGGTTCGCACCGGCCGGGCCATCGATCTCCGGCTGGTGGCCGAGACCATCGACGTCGATGTCGAGACCCTCCGCGCTTTGAACCCTTCCCTGCTGCGGCTCGCCACTCCAGACGACCCTTCCTTCGAGCTGCATCTCCCGAAAGGCACTGCGGAAAGATTGTCGGCGGAGATTGCTGACATATACCATCTGACCCCGGCAGCGATTGCGGGTGCGAATAACTTGGACAGCAACGCAGCGCTCGATGCCGGAGGGAAACTGATTATTCCTGCGGCGCCTTCTGCCGATGCAAAGAGCCGGCTGGTGCGCTACCGCGTGCGCAAGGGCGATACGCTCGGCGGGATCGCAGACCGCTTTAGCGTGAGCTCTGAGGACGTGCGCAAGTGGAACCGCTTGAAGACCGGCCGGGTTGCCCGAGGGATGGTTCTGCGCATCTACACCGTGGGTGGTGCGCCGGAAGCGGTGCCGGCGCGCAGGCGTTCCAAGTCCACGCACAAGAGCAAGTCACCTGCTTCGGCCGCTGCCGTAAGTCGAGCCTCGCCGGAAACTCACAATTAAGATATTTATTATCAGTCACTTAAATAGGGGCAAGCGCTCCGTGGAGTTGCCCTGACTGCGCCGCGATGGCCGGCTGTTTCCAGCCTGGAATGCCGGTGCGCGAGGAAAGCCGCAGAATGCTTGACAACTTTGCACGAGTGCGATAACAACGGCGCTGCGGCGGAGTAGGCTTTCCGGCTCTCGCCGGTGCAAGCGTGTCACGGCCAGGGGTATGGATTCCCCTTCGGGAGGATGGAATGGATTTCGAGAAGGACAATTTTGAGGACGACAACGAGCTGTCACGGCTGGAGGAAGAAGACGAGCTGGGCGGCGACGGTGATGAGGTGGTGGAGACGGAAGAAGAAGAGTTGATCATCACTGAAGAAGCGCCGGTAGCTGTGCCCGCGCCGAGGGCGGCGCCCAAGCCTGCAGCCAGCAAACCGGCCAAGAAGAGGGCCGCTCCCAAGAAGGCAAAGAAAAAGGCGAAGAGAGCCAAGGCGAAGAGAGCCAAGCCAAAGGCCAAGAAGAAAGCCGCCAGGAAGAAGACAAAGAAATCCGCCAAAAGAAAAAAACGGCGCTAACGGATTCTTTTCCTTCCGTTTCCGGACTTTGGAAAAGGCTTGGGCGGTCGCCCAGGCCTTTTCTATTTGCGAACGACTTCATTTCAGACTGGAACCCGTTCTCCCCGGCGGTGCTCCCAATTGCGGATTGAGCGGCTCTCAATTTGGGAACTTCCGCTCGTTATCTGACCTAATAGCTTGCCGGAATGTATAAGTGCCGCTAGCATAGCCCGAATGGTGCGGGCGCTCGAACAGATACGCCGGATGCGCGGGGGTGCGCAATCCCACCTGATGCGCTGCTCTGACGGGAACTATTACGTCGTCAAGTTCCAAAATAACCCCCAGCACCGCCGCATCCTGGTCAATGAACTGCTTGGAACAAGGCTGGCGGGGCGGCTGGGGCTGCCGACGACGCCAGTGGAAATCGTGGAGGTGTCCGAAGAACTGATCCGGCTGACGCCGGAGCTGGCCATCGAGATGGCTCGGTCCAGGGTTCCCTGCCAAGCAGGCTTACAGTTTGGTTCACGCTACCCGGGCGACCCGCGGCGGCTCACGTTGCACGATTTTCTGCCGGACGAACTATTGCGCAGGGTCGAGAACCTGCACGATTTCGCAGGCATGCTGGTTTTCGACAAATGGACCTGCAATACCAACGGGCGGCAAACTCTGTTTTACCGCGAAGCCCCTGCGGTGGAAGCGGAGGCCGAAGCGGAGGACTCCAAGTACCGCACGCTGATGATCGACCAGGGGTTCTGTTTCAACGCGGGTGAGTGGAATTTTCCGGACGCGCCGCTGCGGGGCCTTTACGCGCGCAACCGTGTTTACGAGGGCGTGACCGGGAAAGAGTCGTTCGCGCCTTGGCTCGAGCGGCTGGAAAAGCGCGTCACGGAGCGCGTGCTGGACGAACTGATGCGCGAGATTCCGCCGGAATGGTATGAGGACGACCTCGAGGGGCTGGCCCGCCTCGCCGAACAGCTTCATCGGCGCAGAACGAACGTGCCGGAATTACTTCTCGCGGCAAGAGGATCCAACCGGCAGCCCTTTCAGAACTGGATGTGAACCATGCCCGAAAATCCTGCTACGGCAACTTCATTGCGTGAGGAGAGGGGTCTTACGTACCGCATTCTGCGGTACGTTCCCAATCTCGTTCGCGACGAATGGGTGAACATCGGCGTGCTGATTTTTGACTCAGAAAGCGGCGAGCGCCGCCTGCGAATGATCGAAGAACAGGAGGAGTTCGCGCGGGTGCGCAAGCTGCATCCTTCGGCTGACCAAGCCGTCCTGCGCGGGCTGCGCGAGCATCTGGAAAGCCGCTTCGATTCCGCCGGCGGGGCAAACGGGAACGCCGCGGACTGGCAGCAAGTGCTCGCGAAATGGGAAAACACGCTCTCCGAGGCCCTGCAACTCGCCCAGCCGAAGGGCGTCCTCGGAGGCGATCTCGACGCGGAACTGGACCGGCTTTACGCCGATCACGTGGCGCCGCAGAAGGCGGCCTGGCGTGTGGGAGCGCCGGGGAGCCGCGCCTCCATCCGCAATTATTGCTCGCAGGTCTGGAGGCAGGGGCAACTCTGGGGGCGAGTGGAGAAATCCGTGCGCGTGACGGAGTATACGTTTGCTGGAGATCCGATGCGGCTCGATTACTGCTACCGGCGGAACGGAACGCGCGGGTACGTGCAGACCCTCAGCGTTTCTCGCGCCCCGGCGGACTGCAAACTCTATGCATACACCGCGGCGCGCATCGCGGCGCGCGCGCCGTTTGCCTCGGAGTTCACCGCGGTCACGGACCTGGCGCTGCAGGACGGTAACGAACGTCATCGTTTTGTGCGTGATACGCTGCGCGACGCGGGAATCGAGCCTGTGCCGATGGAAGGTTTCGCCGTGTGGGTGGCCAAACTCAAGCCGCTGATTCAGTGACCGCCGCTTCGGGGCTAAGTTCCGGGCTATGGAAAAACCCCGGCCTCGTCTGGGCACCCGCCTGCGATCCTTAT
>WNFO01005229.1_pt1 | contig 13400 bp, 14 predicted proteins | sample 5400251 | NCBI WGS metagenome assembly WNFO01 (sample SAMN13153354, study PRJNA577476) | soil metagenome | isolation source: 100 cm saprolite under Madrone tree | place: USA:California | collected 2016-06-14 | reverse complement strand
TCACGAACGGGCCGGCTGGCTTCTTGCCGGTGCTCGCTACTCCGCTTTCCGGCTGACTCTCTGCATAGAATCCTATGCACGACCAACCCAGAAAAAACAGACACTTACAACGACAACAGCCAGCGGAGCATTGAAGCTCTTAGAGCGCAAGATCCTCAGTCGACGTCCCGAACCCGATCTGGCAGAAACGAGGGGGCCAAAGTTCAGCAGACAATCCCCCACAAGGCCGAATTCTGTGCATAAGTCAGGTTGTATTGGACTAAGGAACCCAGTCTCTTGACTGTTTTGGGAATGCTTCTCGGATCGGTGGGGTTGCTATTGACGGGCAGACCATACTCTTTCTCAAAAAGACGGGTCACTTGGGCTCCTGTACTGCGCCGGCCTTAGTCCGCAGTTTGGGCAGCCAGGTCGTTCATCCGGTCTGGTGTGGGCTGGAGATCCCCACGCTCGATCTGGTGTACAAGGCCTGTAATTGTGACGTTCATGTGTACCGGCACTCCGGACGCGTGGCCTAACGTCGCCACATAGCCGTTGATAAAGTCGATCTCGGTCCTACGGCCGCGCTCAAGGTCCTGGAGCATGGAGGGTTTGATGTCTCCGTAGAAAGCAATCACAGCCTCGACCCACGACTCATAGTGTTCCTCAGCGGCAAAATTGCTCGGCCATCCGGGCGGAATCGGGTCCACGGTCAGCCGCTCCAGCCGAGCGCCAATTGCAAGTGCCACGGACAACGCTTCTTCGTACGTCCGTCGGAAGACCTTCTTGCCTGCCTCCGTTTCCATGTACTGACGCATGGTTTGCGAACACAGCGCGCCGAGGGTTGTAACCGAGCAATTGATCAGGAGTTTCGACCAGATGGCACCAGTCAGGTTTGAAGATACCTTAACCTCAATCGCTCGACCTAAGGCGCGCGCAACGCGCTCGACGCGCTCACTGACACCACCGGCAAGTTCGCCTATCAGTAGATGCCCTGCATTCTTCTGCTCGTACACGCCGGGTTCTACCATCGTGGCACCAAGATTTGAGAATCCACCAAGGATCTTATCTTCGCCTAGACGATCCGCAAGCGCCCGTGCAACGCCGCCATTCTGTATAGGCAATATAACCCCTTCGGGGGCAAGTAGGCCCAACACGTGGGGCGCGACTTCCAGGGCGTCCTGCGCTTTGGTGGCAAGCAGGATCAGGTCAAATTGGTCTCCCTTTCCGTAGTCCTCAACTGCGGCAACGTCGATAGCGTCTGCCCTCACCTCTCCTCCGATGCCGGACACTCGCAGGCCCGATCTGCGCAATGCCTTCGCGGAATCGTTATTGCGAGCCGCAAGCCGGACGGGCAGTCCCGAGCGGATGGCACGCGCCGCAATGGTTCCGCCCAGCGCGCCGACGCCCACGATCAGTATTTGCATTTTGAAGCCTCAAAGGCGATCACCGGTATGGCATAAAGCAAGCAGCCGGCTATGCGCGGATCGTTCCGTCGCCGACGACCACCGCCTCGCCGCCGACCTGAACCTCTTCGAGAACTCCAGCACGGCTAGAGAGCGCAATGTGAATACGACTTGGGCGGCCCATGCGGACGCCTTGGAGGCTCACGAGCCGCGACGCGGTCTTGGCCGACACAGCGTTGTACTTGAGCAGATATGCGCCCAGCGGTCCACTGGCACTGCCGGTGCCCGGATCCTCCGGAATGCCTAAGACGGGCCCGAACATTCGACTGTAGACCGTGGCGCCATCGTCGGCCGGCTCGGGCGAGAATATGAAAACAGGGAGCTCTTCGAGGTTCACCGCGCGGAGTAGCGCGCACAGCTTCGCACGATCGAGGGATGCGGCATCGACCGCCGCGCGCGATTTTAGCGGAACGTATACAAACGCGAGGCCAGAGGAGGCGACCTCCACCGGCAAATTCCCCCCGGCAACATCGCTGGGCTGAACGCCTAGCGCGGCGGCAACCGCAACAGTGTCGGCGACGACAGGCCCCAAGGTGGGGAGCGGCTGCTTCATCCAGGCGAAGCGCAGGCCGCTCGGACCCCACTCGAGCCCCACGGCTATTGGTCCGATATTGAGGCCGAGCACCGCCTTATCGGCGCCCGCAGGCAGCCGTCCAGCACCGGCGAGCGCAAAGGTCGTTCCGATTGTCGGAGACCCGGCCATAGGCAGCTCCTGGGACGGCGTGAAAATGCGGACGCGCGCGTCGGTCCCGGGAGCTTCGGGAGGCAATACGAACGAAGTTTCAGGAAGAGCCATTTCATTCGCGATCCGCTGCGTCCGACGTTCATCGATTCCCGCGGCATCGAGGAACACCGCCAGCTGGATGCCGGTAAACGCCTGATCTGTAAAAACATCGAGACGGACGTACTGAAAAACAGGCATGGGCTTACCGCTCCTTAATATTTAAGCGAATTCAACCACCTTTGCCGTTCCCAACTCGATTGGCTGGCAGTCGAGCCGTCAGCGCTGAGTAGGCAGGCCTCAAATAAGAAATTAGAGAGTGGCATAACCCGGCGGCTTGAATTACGTAAAATTGGTAGTGGATGGAAACGGGGGAAACCCCGACCTTTCCGCCCCGACCTTTTTGAGCGCACCAAGTCTACTCGGCCGGATGGAGCCGACACGGTTAACTAATCAGCTGTGAATATAGATCGTCCAGGTAACGGACAAGATCTTCCACTGCCCATCAATTTTGCACAGCTGCCAGATTTCGAGGCCTGAATGGTGAACTTTGTCGTTGATGACAAAATCGTAATTAAATGTCACCAGCCCGAGATCACCGTCCTGGCGAATCTCGACGTTGCGAAATTTCTCTTCGAGTTTGTCCTTCGACGTAGCGAGTAATTTCGCAATTCCATCTAGCTGGCTCGGGCCAATCCCATCGAACTGAGCGTTATATTTGCGGGCGCTATCAACTTCTTCCTGGTTGTTGATGTGATGAAAGAGCACATCGGGGTTCAGCACGAGCTTCGTCAGGGCGTATCCGTCCTTGCGAATAATATCCTGACGGAACTCCTCCAACACGCTGCGAATTTTCGCGAGGTCATCGGCATTCGATTTGAATTCGATCTCCTGGCCCTGCGCCAATGCTTGACCAGCCAAGGCACACGTAATGAGCGCGATGAATACTAAGCCCGCTTTCCTTTTGTTCATCTGACATTTTCCTTCCACATTTTGACGGTTGGAGATGCTCCTGCGTACCGAACAATAGGCCGCGAAGAACCAGTGTTTGCAGGAAAAGTGACATGCGGTGTCCGAAATGAGACAAGCGGTCAGAGTTGGCCGTCAAATACTGTTGTCACGGATGCGTTCAAAGGGCAAAACCGGAATTCAAAGTGTGGCAGCGGTATGGCGAGATAATTTGGCGCTCCGGACGGCCCTGTCCTCAGTGATGTCTCGTTCGAAGGCTCAGCTATAATCCGTGCCGGAGAGGTCGATACACCCATTGCCGCAGGCCACACCAGATATGGGACGGACGAGATGGATTTTGATCCTGTGTGCGTGGACTATGGTAGGACTGTTGTTTGCCGTGCGCAGGATCGTGCTGGTGAAGGTACAGGGTATGCACGCCAGCTGGGTCGCGGGCGCGCTCGAACTTGTCTACTGGTACGTATGGGCGGCGTACACACCGCTGGTGATTGGTCTGGCCAAACGGTTCCCGTTGACGGGGCCAAGGTTTGTACCTCATATAGCGATCCACACCATCGCGTCGCTCGTGATGGCTCCCCTGGCCTCTGTCACCGAATACTTTCTGAGCCGTGGACTTCTGCAGTCAGTTTTACGCATAACTGATCCTGGCGTGCTGCGCCTTCTCCCGCTGTTCACAGTCAGTGTTCTATCGATGAGCTTTACTGGCATGCTTACGTACTGGTTAGTTGTGGGACTGTATCAGTCGATCCACTTTTACCAGGCGGCCATGGAGCGCCAGACGATAGCGGCGCAACTGGAGACGCAGCTCTCCCATGCCGAACTTGAGAACCTTAAGAGCCAGTTACATCCGCACTTTTTGTTCAACAGTCTTCACACCATTGGAGTCCTGATGCAGGAAGACGTCGATGCTGCGAGCCGTCTGCTCGTCTGCCTCGGCGACTTGCTGCGCATGGCCCTCGAACGGCGGGAGAACGAAATCACCTTGCAGAGCGAGCTCGAGTTCGTCAGCAAGTATCTTGAGATCGAACAGACACGCTTTCATGATCGCTTGAAAGTTCACATGGACGTGCCGGCTGACCTTCTTGCAGTCTATGTACCAAGCCTGGCGCTTCAGCCACTGGTGGAGAACGCCATCAAGCACGGCATCAGCGTCGATTCCGCCGCAGGCCGGCTAGAGATCGCTGCGCAACTCCACAACGGCAGAGTTCGGCTCTGCATCCGCGATGATGGCCCCGGTCCGGCACCGGGATCGCGCCTGCGATTCGGCGTCGGACTCACCAATGTCAAATCACGCTTGAAACAGCTCTACGGGGACGAGTCGTCGCTGGAACTTACCGGGGGCGACGGTCGAGGCTGTGAGGCCATCATCACCATTCCACTGCGGAGTTCGCATGAAGACGCGAGTCCTCATCGTCGATGACGAACCGATCGCCCGGCGCGGTATCCGTCGCTATCTGGCCGAACACGACGGCATTGAAGTTGTAGGCGAGGCGGCGAATGGAATAAGTGCGGTGGAGCAGATCAATGAACTTCATCCCGACATCGTTTTTCTCGATGTGCAGATGCCCGATCTGGATGGTTTTGGAGTCATCGAAAATGCGGAGCCAGCGACCGGCTCCGCTCCCATATATATCTTCGTCACGGCTCACGATGCGCACGCCCTTCGCGCATTCGAAGTGCACGCGGTTGACTATCTCTTGAAGCCGTACGATAAAGAGCGATTTGCCAAGGCCCTGGTTCACGCGCGCCAGGTCCTCGAACAAGGCAGGAAAGCAAATCGAGGTCTCGAACCACTGCTCCAATCCCTCCGTAGTCTCCGCCCGTTGGAACGCTTTGTGGTGAAGGACAAGAAGCGGATTTTCTTTGTTCCCGTGTCCCACGTTTTGTGGATCGAAGCCACGGGAAACTATGCCTGCATACACACCGCCAGCGACAGTCACCTGTTGCGGGAAACCCTGGCACACCTGGAAGAGAAGCTGGCGCCACACCACTTCATCCGAGTGCGGAAATCGGCCATCGTGAACAGTTCCCGCATTAGCGAGATTCGTCCGATGTTCGATGGGGTATACGACATCGTACTGGGAGAAGGAACGGTGGTCACGTCGAGCCGCAGATACGCTCACAAGTTACGGGCGCTGCTGGAATCCTAGTCTCGGCAACTGGGATGTAAATTGGCGCGCCGGCGTGGAACGCCAGCGGCGAAAATGAGTTCAGGACGCGCAGCGACTAAACACCCAACATCAGCGGTTGTTAGAAGACTGGCCTGCGGATTCGGAGCTGCGAGTCGCCAGCCGAACGGGCACTCCTGCATTGATTGCACGGGCCGCAATGGTTCCGCCCAGCGCACCGATACCCACAATCAACACCTTCATTTCGAGTCTCCCTGCGCACTCTTACAGATGAATCCGAGCAATGAATCTCACACGCGCGCAGCGCGCGATGTTGTCTTGGCGTCCGATGCGAGCATCGCGCAGTCCAGGATTGCCTTGAGGGTCCTCCGTGAGGCTGCCGTCTCTTGATCTCTTCTTGCCTCGTCGATCACCGTTCCTCCCCTTCGTCCTTTGTATCATTGATCGAATTCGCCGTCGGCACTCACACCTCGCAGACACTTTCTGAACCGAAGGTCTCAACAACCATTTCGATCTCAACGCAGCAACCAAACGGAATCTGCGCCACGCCAAACGAGCTCCGCGCATGCGTTCCGCGCTCGCCAAAGACTTCGCGCAACAATTCGGAGGCGCCGTTGGCCACGACGTGCGGCTCCTTAAAATGCGGTGTACTGTTTACCAGCACCACGAGCTTCACAATGCGTGTAATTTTGTTCAGATCTCCGACGGCGGCTTGCAATGTGGCAATCAGCTCTATGGCGATGTCACGTGCAGCTTGTTTGCCCTCCTCTATGGTAATGTTCGCCCCCAGCTTTCCGGTCCATGGTTCGCCGTCCTTTTTCGCGACCCGCCCAGATACATAAATGACGTTGCCGGTGCGCACAAACGGAACGAAAGCGGCGACATAACCGTCCACGATGGGTGGTTGGACATCAGGCAACTTGATCTGCAAGGCTTCCAGGCGTTCATAAACTGTTGACATAGTCATTCCTTACATTCTCCGGAGAATTAGGATTCGCGGCTATAAGATCCCGAATCATGCGCTTACCACGCTAATGAGGCGGTTCATGTCCCGTTCGGAGTTGAACAAATGAGGCGAAACACGAATTCTGCCTTCGCGCAGGCTCACGATAATGCTTTCCTTCTGTAACTTCTGATACAGCTCAGCGGTTTTCTCCGGAGTCCGCGCGGTGAAGCAACCGTATGGCCCGCGCTGTGTGGAGTCTAGCGGACTGGCCCGAACGCAGTCTTTAGGGAGGTGTTCGAATAAGAACTCCATCAATTTCCGGTTATGTTGGCGCACCAACTCAGGCCCGACGCGCAAGACAAAATCCACCGAGGCATCCATGGCCGCCAGGTTGAAATTGAAATAAGTGGCCGCTTCCACGCTGTCCCATCGCTTCGCACTGCGGGATGGCTTCGGATCCGTATAACTCAGCGCGAAAAAACTGTCTGTAGCTTGGCTAGTCCAAGAAAACGGCCCTGGACGCCCAGTATCCTGATGTTCGCTCTTGGCCCAAAAAAATCCCGTGCCGTAAGGGCTGAGGAGCCATTTATATCCGGCGCACACCAAAAAGTCGGCGCCAAGGTCGTGGACATCCATAGGCACCGCCCCGCAAGACTGGCTCACATCAAGCACCAGCAGCGCACCCTGTGCCTGGCAGGCCGCAGCCACACGAGCGGCATCCAGCAGCGAGCCATCGTCAAAGCGCACATGACTCACGGAGACAACGCGCGTTCTAGGCGTCATCGCCGCAATGAGATCGTCCGCCGTGATGAAGCGGTCGCGCGGCGCTGCGATTTTCAATTTCACGCCCTCGCGTTCTTCCATAGGCTTCCAGGTTGCGTATTGCACCGGGAATTCTCCTTTGGCCGTGATGACCTCGTCGCCCGGCTCCCACGTCAGGAAATGGGCCACGGTCGCAACGCCAGCGCCTGCTCCGGCCGTGACCGCGATTTCTTCCGGTCTGGCTCCAATCATTTTCGAGAGGGACGCCCGAATCCGAATTGGCGCTTCGAAGAAAACGGCGTCGTCCAAATGATGCGGAAACTTGTTGGCTTCAATCGAGTTTTGCACTGCGCGCAAGGTCACCCGGGGCATCGCCGCATGGGCTGCGGTGTTCAAGTACGTCGCATCTTCAATCTCGAACCACTCCTTCCGCCAGTCAGTTACAGTTTGTGTTGTGGCCATGACTCTCCTCCCGAGAGCCTGCAAAATTTAGTACCCCACTTTGAAGACATATCCAAGAAAGGTTTTTCCTCGGCGCCTTCCATCCATCGTCTCCTCGCGCCAAATCTGGAAGGGCGACCGATAGTAGTCAACCGTCGACTCAGGTCCAACTCCCCCGACAATCCCCTGAGTCTTCATCCGTGGCACCTCCCTTTCCGGCCTGCCTGATTTCTCTCAGTCCAGCGCGATGGCGTCGATCTCCACCAGGCTGTCTTTGGGTAGATGTGCCGCCTCAACCGTCGTTCGCGCAGGCGGATGAGGACCGAAGATCATCTCGTACACAGCATTCATCGCTGCGAAGTCATTGGTTGGTGGCGGTGAAGAAAACGATCGTTCACGGCACCGATTCGGTCGGCGACCGTTCGATTAAGACTCCTGACCTGTAATACGGCGTCCGCGTCCATTTCAGAACTATAGCCGGAGATTCCGGGAAGGCAATCCGCGACTGTCGTTGCGCTCCATTACCAGTTTGCGATCGGCCGACTCTCCTGCCACCGTTGCTGGCCCAATGGCTCGGAGGATAGGAGGGTCCATTGGTTGCCGTTCAATTTTCTCCAGCCATCCCGTGCAACCAGCACGATGCGCGCTTTTTGAACACGTATAACAATTTCATTTTAAAATAAGTTCACGAAACAATTCACCGCCCATAACTTTTCTGTAATCATTTCGGTGCACTCTGGCCTTGTTCTGAACCTCGGTGGTACCGATTACTTGTTTGGCCACTGCTTCTAGCTCGACGCCTTTATCTAAAGCCGCCATCCCGTTTTTAAAAGTGATCCAGAGAATTATATTGGGCTGATCCGGTGATTTTGGAGTGAGCCTGAAGACCTTGTAATCGATGATTAGCCCAGCTTTCTTGTAGGCTTCCATGGTCGGCTTCCATGTCGAATTCAGCCAATCGATGTACTCTTCAAAATGCCCGTACTCAACTTGTATGTAGGTCACATCAGTGACCGGACCATCGGTATACGCGCGCTCATCCTGGGCACGTGCATTAAGCGAAAGTGAGGAAACTGCGAGACACAGGGATAAGATAATCGTCTTAATCATTTTCGTCATTTTCTCTTCTCCTGTTGTGAGATATCTCTACTCGGCTACACCCGGATTAACGCGCTTCCGCCGAACTGACGCCGGGAACACTCTGCGCCCCGGCTGCAGCCGTTACGATTACAGCCACTAACGTGGATCCAAGAATGCGCCCCCCCCAGATTCATGCGTAGAAAGCTGCAGCGTATTGAAGTTGCCAATCTTCTTACCCTCTTATTTCTTTGCGGTCGGCGGCAACACACCGTTCAAGCGCAGGTACATTGCCGCTTCGGCGTAGTGGTCGGCCCAAGCACCTGCGAGGATCATGCTGGCCCAGGCACGGGAACCCTGGCGTCCGGGTAAGATTTCCGTGGTTTCGGCTAGTCTTGAGTCGTCCATTTTCGCCAGCGCGTCGGAACAGAAATCGAAGGAGGCTTTGAGCGCGGCCACGAGCTTGTCTTTCGAGTCCGTCTCTTTCACCTCGTCGACCTTGGGAGCGGGGACAGCAGCGGCCTTGCTGCATAGCAGATCATTTGTTTCGGCTATGTGGACGACGAGATGGCCGAATGTCATCTGGTCGGCGGTGGGTTTGTAGTTGAATTTCTCGGCGGGCATGGCCTCGACGGCCGCGACGGTGTTTTTCCTCCGGCCGGCCAGGATGTCTCGTAGGGCAGAGCTGACCGGGTCCTTCGTTGGCGCGGGCGTTGTTTGTGCAGCCACCGAGGCTGCGAGTAACAGCAAGGCAGGGATCACAAGAGTTGTCTTCATTTTGTCCTCATCTTTTTTTGGTGAATCGGGCGGACTGCCGCAGCCGCAATTTCCTGGACATCAGCCTTCAGGCTTTACAACCATTCGAACGCGTGTCAATACTCGATTTCATGCGCTTCTTCTCCTCTTGTACGTTCTGTCGGCCACAGCGTCATCGCAACGCATCTCGCACGAATGTGGGAACTCGTCAACGCCGCGCCGCACAGGCCCATCACGCACAGATTGTTCGCGACTGCCGGGCGATTCGTGGGAGAGAATCGAGTCCCCAGCCGAGCGCGCGCGTTGCGCTTATGGGGGCTGGGGATGGCGTGCTGATGTGGGTTGAATCATGAGGCCGGTAGGAGGCTGCGAATCTGCCTCACCGCGTAATCGACCTTCATTTCGAATGCGCGCTTCCCCAGCTCCGCCGTTGAGCGGCGCGCGTCACCCAGAATTCCGTTTTGTGGGCTCTGCGGCCCGAACTGCGCCTTGCCATCGACGACGGGATCTCCCACTGCAGAGGAGACCAGATCTCTGCGCACCCATGTGTTGTCATTGTCGAGATACATCATTTCCGAGGTGTCAAAAAGGTAACCGTGGAGGCCGAGTGGGTAGCCGTGCTGCGTCAGGTACTGATCGAACGCATCATTGGCGGGCCTGTAGACCTGGTCACAGTAGAACACACGAGCTCCTCCGCTGAGCGTGCCGTCGAGCTTCTTGGCGACCTCCTCGTAGACCTGAGGCTGGCCGCCACCGTGATCGCCCATCAGAATCACGTTGCGGAAACCGTTGAGGGCCGCTTGCTCCGCGATGCGCTCGAGCATGGCAGCGAGCAGCTCGTTCGTGATTCCGATGGTACCGGGAATCGATTCTGCATCGTTCGGAGTGTAGGGCAACACGGGCAGGAAGATAGCATTGCCGAGTTTTCTCGCGATTGCCTCGACCGTCGCATGCGCTATGAGGTTATGGCCGCCGTTCGCGTTCTGGGGGCCTCGTTCCTCGACACCGCCGGTGTAGATGAGCGCCGTCGTCTTGCCCGCCGCGAGCGCGGACTTCACTTCCACCCAGGTCATCTTCTCGAACTCCACCAGATCGGACTGCGCGCGCGGCGCACTGCTCGCAGATTCCGCAGCCAGTATCAGGGAAGCCGGGCCCCCAGTGTGCGCGCGCTCATCCTGGGCACGGGCATTAAGCGAAAGTGAGGTTACAATTACTGCCACTAACATGGAGACCAGAATGCGATCCCCCGAATTCATGCGCAGAAAGCCAGAGCGTATTGAAGTTGCCAATCTCGATTTCATTCGCTTCTTCTCATCATTACGCCCTGTCGGCCACAGCGTCATCGCAACGCCAATACGCTCTTGGCGATGCTCCTGCTCGCGGAACAATATGCCGCGAAGAACCAGTGTTTGCAGGAAAAGTGACATGCGGTGTCCGAAATGAGACAAGCGGTCAGAGTTGGCCGTCAAATACTGTTGTCACGGATGCGTTCAAAGGGCAAAACCGGACTTCAAAGTGTGGCAGCGGTATCCAGCACAAACGTCTGAGCGGTTGGCGGTTAAAGACTTGTACTTTCCGTTTCAAACGCTTCGTTACATTGGGATGGCAGCACGTGGAGTCTTGAGCTCCTTACCTTTCTCCCTAATCAACCTAGACAAAGGCGCGACAGCTGCGATGGACTTGGAGTTGGCGCGTTGGCCAGCAACTGCCCCGATTGCCGGCTCGCAAACCTGGACCGGTGGACCGGTGAAATGGCTTTGCCGCGAGAGCTTGGTGCTCTCGACGGCCCTGTCTTCAGTGATGTCTCCTTCGAAGGTTCAGCTATAATCCGTGCCGGGGGGCGACACTCCCATTGCTGCAAGCCACACCAGATATGGGACGGCGAGATGGATTTTGATCCTGTGTGCGTGGACGATTGTAGGACTGTTGTTTGCCGTGCGCAGGATCGTGCTGGTGAAGGTACAGGTCGCCAGCTATGCTTTCCATACACCAGGGTCCGGATTACGATCGCCTCCGCTCCGATCCGCGCTTTCAAGACTTGATTCACCGCGCGACCTTATCGTAAAGGAACACGGACTCGCCAATCCCCTGCCGACTGGGAAACTGACAAATGGTCTGGATCAGGAAGAGGAGACCCAAGCCTTTGGAGTGAGTTCCGGTGGGAGTTTCAACCGGCGGCAACTTTCCACGACCGAGAGAATTGCTGCAACCTTTGGTCCGGCCTGTGGGCTTCCGATGTGTATCCAGTTCTTACGGCCCAATGCGACGGGACGCATTGAGTTCTCTGCCAGATTATTGCTCAGCTCAAGTTCCGGATATTCCAGGAATCGCGTAAGTTTCCTCCACAGTGTGAGGGCGTATTGGCAAGCCTTGCTGAGTGCGGTGGAGGGCAATGCAACCGACTGCGCTGCCTCGATCTTGCTGCGAATATCGCCGAGAAGAGGCTTGGCTGTTTCCTGACGCCGGATATGGCGCGCCGCAGTACTCAGCGCTTTGCGCCGAGCTTCCGCATCGACGGCAAACAGTTCGTCCATCCGCGCCACAATCGAAGTTGCAACCGGGTCTCGTGGATTTAGCTGCACCGCCTCGAAAAACTGTCTTCTAGCATGGGCCCAACAAGCGGCATGTACCATGTTTGCCCCGCCAATCTGGTCATAAGCCGCGTATCCATCGGTTTGGAGAATGCCTTCGAACTGTCCCAGAAATCGTTTCGGTCCATCACGTCCACGGCCTAAACGGAAGTCGAACACCGCGCTTCCTCCCGGGCGACTGTATTGCCAGAGATACGCTTGATGGTTCTTTTCCCGGCCCTCGCGTGTTTGCACATCGACCGGAGTTTCGTCCGCCTGAATGTAAGATCCGCTAATCAGCTCGCGCCGCATGGCGGCGACCATTGGGATCAGCAACTCGCCAACTTTCAGGACCCAGCCGTCCAGCGTTGCGCGGCTGATTTCCAATCCGAGGTCCCTTTCCAGAATCATGCTCTGGCGATGCAAGGGCGTGTGATTGCAATACTTGCTGATGACCGTGTCGATGACAATCCGGTCACTCGCCAGGCACTTCTCGATGATCCGTGGTGGCAGCGGTGCGGAAACCACTCCGAGTTCCTCACACGACCGGCAAGCCCGTTTCTCTCGTTTCGTGATCAGCACGAAGTACTTCGCTGGCTCCACATCCAACTGGGAACTCTCCTCGTAGCCGATCACCACTGTTTCTTTGCCGCAGCGTTTGCACACGCGCTGATCCGGCGTGCAAGGCAGAACCCGCTCTACGCGCGGAAAATTCGAAGGCAACTCCTGGCGGCCCGGATGCTTGGCCGACTTACTCGTCGAGCGATGCGCTGGCGCGTGCTCGCTCTCCGACTGCTCGATCATTTCACTGACGACGGGCGCAAGTTCGAACAATTCCAGTTGTGCGTGGGAGAGCTTTTCGCCGCCCGCTCCATACTTCTCGATCCGCATCAGCCGCAGACGCTCTTGCAGCACGCGAGTCCTCAGTTCCGCATACTGTAACTGGCTCTTCAGTTGTGCGATGAGTTCCAGGTCGGCTGGCGCTGAAGGAATGGGGGGCGCACTCACAATGGGTTACTGATTTACCAGAGTTGATCGAAACGTTCAAGCAACCAAGCAACTCATGCGGCGGCATGTCCTTCCGGCGATACTTTTCGGTACCACCGCTTGTGCTTGGTCTTGGCCAGATCGATGCCACCTAATAACAAGGAGAGCTCTTCGTGACTCAGTACGACCTTGCCCTGAGCATCGCCGGATTGCGGCCAGGTGAAACGCCCTTTCTCCAACCTCTTGGCACAGACCCAGAGTCCGCTTCCGTCCCAGACGAGGACCTTCAACCGGTTGCGCTGGGCGTTGCAGAACAGGAAAAGGTGTCCGCTCAAAGGCTCGCACGACAATCGATCCCGAACCAGACCGTACAACCCCTCGAACCCCTTGCGCATGTCGGTCACTCCGGCGGCCAGATAGATCCGTGTGGCTGGGCCCAGTCCAAACACGGCTTATGCCCGCTCCAGAATGCCCACCAGGCGTTCGAACGTACTCGGATCAAAACCAGCATGTACCTCGATCCGGCGCCCGCCCGTCAGCACCACCGCCAGCCCACAACTCGGTTCGTGCTGCTTCGGCGATTTCATGACCGCCAACTCC
>WNFO01003451.1_pt1 | contig 13402 bp, 11 predicted proteins | sample 5400251 | NCBI WGS metagenome assembly WNFO01 (sample SAMN13153354, study PRJNA577476) | soil metagenome | isolation source: 100 cm saprolite under Madrone tree | place: USA:California | collected 2016-06-14 | reverse complement strand
ATAACTGAGAAAAAATGCTGCATACTCGGTTCAAGGCGGAATCTCCTGTCCTTAAGGTTGGTTCTTGTCACGGAACCCAACTCAAGGTAACAGGTCTTTCCGCCCTTTCCCGAAAACCTAATTTGGACAAGCTTGGGGCTCGCCCCGCCCTCTTGGGTTGCTCTTGCCTTGTAGCGGCCGCCTTTCTCTTGCTCTTGTCTCACGGGCGTGGTTGACGTGACCCCACGGAATTCTATCTTACCTTCTCAAACGCAAACCGAAACCCATTCTCCGCCACCCTCGCAATCTCCTCCTCCGTCAATCCAATCCTCCACGCATTCCGATATTCCTCTTCCAACGACGTATGAAACATCGCCGGATCATCCGTAGAAATCGTCGCCGCCACCCCACGCCGCAAAATCTCCGCCAATGGATGCTCCTCCATCGTCGCCGTACTCTTCCCCAGCTGCACTCCCAGCGCCCCCGTCCGCAAATTGCTCGCCAGGCAGATCTCCAGCGGAATCCCTCTTTCCGCAAGCGTCTCCATCAACCCCTCATCCCGAATCGCGGCGATCCCATGCCCAATCCGCTCCACTCCCAAAATCTCAATCGCCTCACGAATCTTTTCCGGCCCGCCAATTTCCCCCGCATGCATCAGCCGGTGAAATCCATACTCCTCGGCACGTTCATAAACTCCGCGAAATTCCTTCGTCGCCAAACTCATCTCATCTCCCCCAATCCCAAACGCCACAATCCGCCGTGATTCGCACCGCCGCGCCGCCTGCACCACGCGCATCGCAGCCTCCGCTCCAAACTGCCGCACCGCATCAAAAATCCAGTTCAGCCGCAACCCTCGCTTTGCAAATGGCTCCGTTGCCTTCAGAATCGCCGCAAAATTCGCTTCCGGCTGCTGCTGCCGCAAAAACATCACGCCCACCGAAAGCGTCACCTCGGCGTACGCCACTTTCTGTTCCAAAAGCTGCTCCGCCAGATCCGCCGCAATCAGCGCAAAATCTTTCGGCCCGCGAACAAACGACGTCACCCACTTGAACGCATCCAGAAATCCTGCAAAATTCGTGTACTCATACCGCCGCCGCACCTCCTCCTCTTCCAACTCCACGCCATGCCGAGCCGCCAGCGCGCTCGCAATCGCCGGCCGTATTGAGCCTTCGAGATGCAAATGCAATTCCGCCTTTGGAAGGGAAGCGATTCGTTCGGGGAAAGAAGTAACTTGCACGGTGTGAAATTCAGTGAGGGAGTTGTGGCTTCCCCGCATTCGTCCAAGCGGTCAGCCAGTAAGACCCAACATCGGTCGAAGCCTCCGAAAGCTGCCGAATCAGCGACGCCGCGGTCAAATTATAAAACCGGTCGTAGTATTCGTCCGTGTAGGAATTCAGCCCCTTCATCGCGCGCCGGTCCGCAAGCAGCAGCGATTCCACCAGGCTGTGCGCCTCAAGGCACGTCTCAAACGCATAGTCCGTCGGATCGCTGATGAAAAACGCGTCGTGCGTGCTCATCGGAAAAAACGATCCATATCGCGCGATCAGCCCGCTGTTGAACCGGTCGTTGATCCCGTTCTGTTGCGTCAGCCGCCCGTCGAAATTCTCCGTCGCGTTGAACGGGTCATGCGTCTCCGCCACATAATTCGCCAGGAACGCCGCATCCAGCTTGGCCTGCTCCCACCGCCCGGCTCGCATGTCTTCCGTCAGCTTCTGGCTGTACACGCCAATCTGCCACGGCAGCAGCCCCGTCGCTTGAATCTTCGACTTGCTGTATTTCGCAATCGCTGCCCTGTAGCTGCGCGGCAACGCACTGAACGGAAACTTCCCGTATTTATCCAATTCGATGAAGTGGTTGTTGCGTTCCCATGGATGCTCGTCGATCAACCCCAGCGGGTCGTCCACATGGTCCATCAAAAACTTCCGGTTGTTCTCGAAAAACGGCCGAATCTCGTACGGTAGCGTGTCCACCGCGTGATTCACCACCATCCGCTGCGCGCTCTCTCCCCATGCGAGCGTCAGCCGCGGAGCCACCAGCCCCAACACCGCCAGGATGAAAACCGCTTTTCCCTTCGTTCGAGCGTTCACAAAGAATCGTCGGGGCATCACTCGTGTCCTTAACGGATTCTTACTCGGTTGGGCCGGAAAGCCTTAGCGTACTCTTCCTGCGGCCATAAAAATAATAAATCACCAGGCCGATTACCAGCCAGGTGAAGAAGCGGATCCAATTCATAATCGGCAATCCGGCCATCAGCAGCACGCACGTAATGATCGTAATCACCGGCGCCAGTGGTCCGCCAGGCGCACGAAACGCGCGTGGCCGGTCCGGTTCGCGGTAACGCAAAATCAGCACGCCTCCGCCGACCAGCGCAAACGCAAACAACGTGCCGATGTTCGAAAGATCCGCCAGCGTCCCGATGTCCAGCAACCCCGCGGGTATCCCCACCACAAACCCCGCCAGCCACGTCGAAAAATCCGGCGTGTGAAATTTCGGATGCACGCGCCCGAAAATCCGCGGCAACAAACCATCGCGCGACATCGCAAACCACACCCGGGCCTGACCAAGCTGAAACACCAGCAGCGAAGAAATCATTCCCATCAGCGCCCCGCACAATACCACCAGCCGCACCCCGCCGAAATGCAGCTTCTTCAGCGTGTTCACCACCGGCGCCGCGTCGTCCATCAGCGTTTGCCACGGCACCAGCCCGGTCAGCACAACCACCACCGCGATATACAGAATCGTGCAAACCACCAGCGTGCCGATGATTCCCCGCGGCAGGTCCCGTTGCGGATTCTTGCACTCCTCAGCCGCCGTTGAAACCGAATCGAATCCAATGTACGTGAAAAACACGATCGACCCGCCCGTCAAAATTCCGGGCCAACCATTCGGCGCGAACGGATGCCAGTGCGCCGGCTTGATAAACCGCGCCGCGAATCCCACGAACACCAGGATCGCCACAATCTTCATCAGCACCATGATGTTGTTCGTTTCCGCCGACTCCTTGATCCCCCGCACCAGCACCACTGTCAGCAGCATCACGATGATGAACGCCGGCCAGTTGAACCCGAAGTGCCACCCAGGGCCGTAAAACATGTTGCCCTGCAAATCGGATAGGCCACTCGGCAAGTATGCCGGTGAAATCCATTTTGGATCCGGATGCCAGCCGAACCAGTCCAGCAAATCCACGATGTGCGCCGAAAATCCCACGCTCACCGCCATGTTGCTAACGGCGTATTCCAGAATCAAATCCCACCCGATAATCCACGCGATCAACTCGCCCATCGTCGCGTAAGTGTACGTATAGGCGCTCCCGGCAATCGGAATCATCGCCGCCAGCTCCGCATAGCAAACCGAAGCAAACCCGCACACCACCGCCACCAAAATAAAGGAAATCGCAATCGCTGGCCCAGCCCCAGGCCGCCCAAACGATGTGGAATGGGTAATCAGATATTGCAAAAGGGGAGCGTTCAAAATCGAGGAAACTTGTAGCTTCTGCCCGGCAATCGCCGTTCCCACCACCGTGAAAATTCCCGAGCCAATCACCGCGCCAATCCCCAGCGACGTCAGGCTCAGCCACCCCAGCGACTTTTTTAATCGGATTTCTGCGTTTTCGGAATCGGACAGCAGTTGGTCAATGCTCTTACATCGAAACAGTGGTGACGCCACCCAAGCTCTCCGATCGCATCCGCGCCCCTGGCGCCAGCCGTGTGGAACGGCCGCGCAACCTGCCCGAGGCTAGACACGCTATGTAGGAACGTTAGCGCCCCACTCTATCGCGACTCCCCACCCCGCGCAACTCGCCTACTCTCGACTTTGTAGGGGCGGAGTTCACCCCCGCCCTCTTGTCTTACTCTTGCCTTTGTAGCGGCCGCCTTCCGAGGCGGGCGCTTTTATTTCTTCGTCTTCCCCGTCGCCGCCAGTGCCACCGCCTCCGTCATGAGAATCATTTCTTACGGACAAGACTTATTGTCGTCTCGGAAACCCTTGTTCCTCTTGGGGGTGACCCGAGCACCTCCTGCTGAAGCCGTTCGGTGGACATAGTAAGGATGTCGTGTTGCCGTTTTTCTCTGGCCAACCTCTTTGCTTTTGAAGCTTCATCCTCCTTCTTGAATATGTTCAAAGTCTCGTCCTCCTCGCTCCACAGAAGGGAAAGTTTCTGCCCGTCATGGTGCATTCGCATCACGGTGTGCACAGGTACCACAAAATACATGCTGTCAGCCTCCGTCTGAAAGTTCTCCTTCTCTCCACTGACGCGAAATGCGACCGGGAAGACATCGATATAGGCGTCTTGCCGGTAATTAAATTGATGTGCCTCAAGTGTCCAACTTACCTCTGCCTCGCGGTCTTCGTCGTACCCAGTGATTTCTACCGTGTAGGAATCCGCTGTTTTAGCCTTGACCAAAACGCTCCCCTTCTCCGAAGGGTCCGCTCCGTGCCATTCGCCGAGCAGACTCGAGTCAAAGACGACGTCTTGCGACCGGTAAAAGGGATTTACAGACTGGGGTACGTTGCATCCCCCCACGGCACAAATAAGTGCCGAAAATAAAATACCAAGAGCGAGACGCTTCGGCATTCGCATTACGCGTATTGGCATCATTCGACCCACCTCATGCGTAAAACAAAGTGTCTTTTTACGGGAGTATAGCACTGAATAATACACTCAGAAGATACGGGCTGCAAAGCTCAGCCACCACCCCAGCAAACCGCAGAACCAAAGCAATAACCAAATGTCAACCGTAGCGTCGACCTTCCGGTGGACCCGCTCGCTCTCAAAACGACCCCTAGCTCCCCACCCCGCGCAACTCACCTACTCTCGACTTTGTAGGGGCGAGTTCACCCCGCCTTCTTGTCTTACTCTTGCCTTTGTAGCGGCCGCCTTCCGAGGCGGGCGCTTTTATTTCTTCGTCTTCCCCGGCGCCGCCAGTGCCACCGCCGCCTCTGCAGTGAGCATCATGAAAGTAAACGATTCCTGCAGGTAGAGCTGCACGGCGATGTCCGTGTGGCTTAAGTAACCAATCGACACGTCCTGCCCAACGTGAAGCGAGAAATCTCCCCCGCGCGTCGTCAGCACAAAAGCTCCCTCGATCGCAGGCGCCCAGATAATCTCATCCTTCACCAGCCGCTTAACGTGCTCCAGCACCGGGTATCCGTGATCGCTCGTCTCCGCAAGCGAAGTGTAGGCATCGGCGCCCAGCAACACCGAATAAGGGCCATTGACGCCGACAAGCCGCAACCGGCTCAAAGCTTGGGCAACCGCTTCCGGGTACGCGCGCACATCGGCCGGGAGCGTCAAAACCGGATTGCTGCTTCCCTTATGAATGCCCACGATTCCCGCCGCCGCATAACCCTCAAATATCGCTCCATCCTCCGCGAACGCAATTTTCCGCGCGGCATCCTTCGCCGGTTGCCAGTCGGAATCGTTCGCACCGCGCTCCACATCGTCGATCGCCTGCCGGTCCAGTTCGAACGCCACACGCAACTCCACCAGCGCTTTCACCTCTCGCTGCTGGGCCAAGATTCCGTTCTGCGGTGCCGCGATCTTTTGCAGGTGTCCGGTGCCGACAGCGGAGAGGCCGCTTCCGGCCGGGCCTTGCACGTCAACGACGCGCCGTCCAGCGAGATAGCGCTTCAGCGTGCGCTTTGTTTCCTCTTCAATCTGCGCCCAGGCCGCATCGGAAATAGGGGCCAACTCGCGATGCAGGTTATTCATGGGAGATTTCTCCTTTTAAGGAACCGATATCAAGCGAACCATCATGCTGCTTTGGCAGGGAAGTAGATGGTTCCACTGCCGTCGGAACGTCGGAAGGCTCCGACGCCGCAGGCTGGTCCTCGGCCACGTTATCCAGAAACGTTGCGGATGGCACGAAGAACAGGTTTCCAGTGACGGCACGGCTGAAGTCGAGAAGGCGATCGTAGTTGCCGGGCGGCCGGCCAACGAACATGTTCTCGAGCATCTGCTCGATAGTGCGCGGCGAACGGCTGTAGCCGATGAAATAGGTGCCAAACTCACCCTGCGCCGCGCGCCCGAACGGCATGTTGTCCCGCAGGATCTTGACCTCTTTCCCGTCCTCCACAATGGTAGTCAGTGCGCTGTGCGCCGAGGTTGGCTTAACAGAATCATCCAGTTCAATATCCGAGAGTTTCTTCCGGCCGATGATTCGTTCCTGCGCTTCCGTGGACAACGCATCCCATCCCTTCAAATCGTGAAGATACTTCTGCACAATAACGTAACTGCCTCCGGCGAAAGCAGCGTCCTCCTCGCCGATCAACACGGCGTCCATCGCCGCCTCCCCCCGCGGATTCTCCGTCCCATCGACGAAACCGATTAGGTCACGGTCGTCGAAGTAACGGAAGCCGTGTACTTCGTCCACTGCCGAAACGGCATCCCCAAGGCTCGCCATGATTTGCGTCGCAAGCTCGAAGCATAAATCCATGCGCTTCGCGCGAATGTGGAACAGCAAATCTCCTGCCGTGGCCACTGCGTGGCGTCCTGCTGCGCGTATCTCGCGGAACGGATGCAGTTCCGCAGGCCGCGGCGCCCCAAAGAGCCGGTCCCACGCGTCTGATCCAAATCCCAGGACGCAGGAGAGGCCTCCTTCGATATCGCGAAATTCCACGGCGCGAAGCAGTGCCGCAAGGTCTCCGCAAAACGCACGGACGGTTTCTCGATGCTCTGGGCCTGGGTTTATTGTCAGAACCAGGAAAATGGCGGCGCGCGTCAGAGGCGCAGCCACCGATTGGGCCAGAGCACGCACGCCAGGCGCGGCTTCGGGCTTTTGCATTGGATCAGAATCCATCGAATGTAGTCCTGGTGGAACTAGCCGAAATTAGATGCCCGAAATATCGGAATGGCCCTGAAATGTAAACAATCGGCCCGCCAGATTACCCTCATCTCCCGACGAAAATCCACAGCGCCCCGCCTGCGCCCCTCACATCTTACTCTTGTATTTGTAGGGGAGGGGCTCGCCCCTCCCTCTTGCTTTTCTCTCTTGCTGCTGGTGGCCGCCTACTCCTCACGCCTGCCAACCGCCCAGACTGAATCCGCCTTTCCAATCAAAAACGCCACGAAACAAATCCCCAACACCGAATGGTCCAACGAAGCCCCAAAATACTGCCACATCGGCGCTTCCGTCCCCGGATAATCCGACGCAAACAACAAAGTCACCATAAACAATAATCCAAACGCGCTAGCCCGCCGCACCCAAACTCCCAACGTCAACGCAATCCCAATCGCCAACTCCCCATACGCCACCAGAAACGCAATCGGCCGCGCATGCGGCAGCACAAAGCCCTTCAAAATCGGTGCCATGAACGGATACGCCCCACCCTGCAAAAACTTGTTAATCCAAAATTCAAATCCCCCATGCAAGGTAAACTGCGTCCCAAAAACTTTGTACTGCCCAAAAATCAAAAACAATATCCCCACGCAAATGCGCAAAAACGCCAGCGCCCGCTCATTTCCGCGATGAGGATCACTATGGCTTCGCATGGGACTCCCTTTCGGCCCCCACAGCCTATCACTCCAGGTTCTATTCTTGGCACTTCAAGTGGAAGAGACTCTTCAGACCTGCTGCAACTGCGCATACCGCTCAATAAACTTCTTCGTCCCGCGCCCTGGAAAACTCACGCTCACCCGCCGGTCGTCATCCTCGCCCTCAACGCCCACCACTGTCCCCACGCCATACTCCGGATGCCGCACCTTCTGCCCCAACAAAGGATCCGCCTGCGCCCCGCGCTTCATCGCCGACCGCCCAAAGGAAGACGTTGTCGCAGCCGCAGCCCGCCGCTGTGGAGCCCGCGCCGCCGGCGCAGAAATCCCCCGCACTCGCCGCGTAAACTCCTCCGCGCTATACGAGTATTCCGGGTCCGGCTCATACCGCCGCGTCTCCCCAATTTCCGCCATCGACCCGCGCACCGTCTCCACCAACTCGCTCGGAATCTCCGCCAGAAACCGCGAAGGTAGTGACGCCCGCATCTGCTGCTCGTTCCCAAACACCCGCCGGTACACCGCCCGCGTCAGCGTCAGCGTCTTCCGCGCCCGCGTCATCCCCACGTACACCAGCCGCCGCTCCTCCTCAATCCCTTTTTCTTCATTGATCGACCGGCTGTGCGGGCAAATCCCGTCTTCCATCCCCGTCAAAAACACGTGGTCAAACTCCAGCCCCTTCGTACTGTGCAGGGTAATCAGCGTAACGCCCGGCTTCCCCTCAAACGAATCCGCGTCGCTCACCAGCGCCGCCGCATCCAGAAATTCCGTGAACGATTCCCCCGCATCCATCGCCTCGGCCACCGCGCGCACCAGTTCTTCCAGGTTTTCAATCCGCGCCACATCTTCCGGCATGTTCCGGTCCTTCAGTGCACTCATGTAGCCGGTCTCTTCCAGCACATACCGCAAACAATCCGCCGGCTCCTTCGTCGAATACCCGTCCTGTAAGCGCTGAATCAATTCGCGGAACGCTCGCAGCGGCGCCACCGCCCGGCTCGACGCCGGATTCGTCATAATCGATTCCATCGCATCCCAAAACGACAGCGATTCCTTCTGCGCCACGTCCCGCAGCGCATCCACCGTCGTTTTCCCAATCCCTCTCGCCGGCACATTCAGCACCCGCAGCAGCGAAACATCATCCTCCGGATGCAGCGCCAGCCGCACATATGCCAGCGTATCCTTCACCTCTGCGCGATTGTAAAAGCTGAATCCCCCCACCAGCTTGTAGCGTACCCCACGCCGACGGAACACCTCTTCGAACGAACGCGACTGAAAATTCGTTCGGTATTCCACCGCGCATGTCTGGTCCGGATCGTCGCTCAAAATCCGCTCCAGCTCCCCCGCCACAAACTCCGCCTCCGCCTGCGCATCCCGCGCCTCGAAATAGCGAAGATTCCGGCCTGCCTCGTTTTCCGCCCGCAGCGTTTTCCCCAGCCGGTCCGGGTTGTTCGCCACCACCGCCCCAGCCGCGTCAAGAATCTTCTGCGTCGAGCGATAATTCCGCTCCAGCCGTATCACCTTCGCAGCAGGGAAGTCCTGCGAAAAACTTAACAGAATCGAAACATCTGCTCCGCGCCACCGGTAAATGGATTGATCTTCATCGCCCACCACGCAAACATTCTGCCGCCCGTTCGTCAGCATCCGCAGCAATTCATACTGCACGCGATTCGTATCCTGATACTCGTCCACGTGCAGGTACGCAAACCGCTTCCGCCACCGCTCGCGAACCTCCGGCGCCTCCCGCAGCAGCCGCGCCGAGCGCAGCAGCAAATCGTCAAAGTCCACCGCCTTGCTCTGCTTCAGCAGCGTCTCGTACCCCGCGTAAATATCCGCCACCTTCCGTGTGTCCGGCCCAAAGGCCTCCGCCCGCATCTGTTCCGGCGTTTGCGCGTGATTCTTCGCGTAGCTGATCTTGCTCAGCACATTCCGTGGCGTCAGCGCTTCGTCGTCAATCTGCAGCTTCGCCATCGCCAGCTTCACCGCCGCCAGTTGGTCGTCATCGTCGTAAATCGCAAAATCCTTCGCCAACCCCGCATGCACCGCCTCGCGCCGCAGCAGCCGTGCGCACAGCGAATGAAACGTCGAAATCCACGGCCGCTCCGGAGGCACACCCGCCCGCAGCAACAAATCGCTCACGCGAGTCTGCATCTCCTCCGCCGCCTTGTTCGTGAACGTCACCGCCAGGATCGCGTCCGCCGGCGTTCCCTTGGCAATCAGGTTCGCCATCCGAAACGTAAGGGCACGAGTCTTTCCCGTCCCGGCGCCGGCAAGGATCAACACCGGCCCTTCCGTAGTTTCGGCGGCAAGACGTTGTTCAGGATTCAGTTTTTCCAGCAGGTTTTCCATGGGGTCCGGGGCAATCAGAATAGTTTTCGCTCAACCATGTTAGCCGACGCCGCACGCCCCGGCAAATCCGCGCGCGAATTTCGATGAATTACTCCGCATTTCTGCAAACAAAAATCAATTCCTTGTTGACCGTCACGCAAAACTTGTCATCCTGAGCGCATCCGACAAGGATGCGCGAAGGACCTCAACATCATGACTTTGCACAAACGTTGATTAGGCCGGGAGAGTCAGTTTATTGCCTGCCACGAAAAGCGGCCGTTAATTCGAAGAATTTCGGCTGAAATCAATATCAAAATACGAAATCGCCTGCTTCGACGTCATCCTCTCCAAATCCGGCACATACAACCTCGCCGTCTGCAACAAATCCCACTCCCCGCGCAAATCAAAATACACCAGCCCTTCCATCGTGCTGTGCGCTCCAATCACGTTCGAGGGTAGCCCCGCGTTTTGGCAAGCTGCCTGAAACTCCACCCAATTCTTGTCCCTCTCCGGTTTTGGCCGGCTGATCGGCAAAGGTATCGGACTCCTCCGCGCCGTCGGATCCTTCCCGTTCTGCTTCAACATCACCGTGTCCGCCAGGTCATCCGCCGTCATCGCTTCCAGTTCCTGCCGGTTCTCCGGATCCAGCTGCACCAGCAGCCGAATCCGCGGCCGATTCAATTTCACCGCCTCATCGTTGTCGTTGCGAATGCTCAATCGCAGCGCCACAATCCCGGCAGCAAACGGCGTCTTCTTCGGAAATTTTTCCTTGTAACGGTTTGCCTGCGTCCACGGTTCCACCCCGATCGTCACGCCCTCGTGCGCATCCAGAATAGACGTCCGCAAAGGCTTGCTCTGCTGCCCAACCGACGCACGCCCCAGGAAAATCCCCAGAAACACCACCACAACCACAGCAAGGAGTTTCTTCATGAGGCTATAATAGACTGTTTGCATCCTGAGGCCTTCGATTCTTGGGGGAGAAGCCGGGTTGCTCGGCTCTTCGGCCCGCGGGCGCACGCGAATCCCGGAACAACCGGAGTCACATCGAGTGTATTTCCTCTATAGCGTATTGATGGGCCTGGCCGCCCTGCTGACCTCTCCCTATTGGCTCATCCAAGGCCTGCGCCACGGCAAATATCTTTCCAATCTCAGCCAACGCCTCGGCTTTTCCATTTCGGGACTCGAAAAACTCTCCGCTCAACACTCCGGCTCCATCTGGATTCACGCCGTCTCCGTCGGCGAAGCCCTCTCCGGCGTAACCCTCGCCCGCCGCCTGAAGGACTCCTATCCCCAACGCCCACTCGTAATCTCCACCACCACCCTTACCGGTTACGCTCTCGCCAAAGAACGCATGCCCTTCGCCGACGCCGTAATCTATTTCCCCCTCGACTGGGCCTTCAGCGTTCGCCGCATCCTCGACGCCGTCAAACCCGCCGCCGTCATCATCCTCGAAACCGAAATCTGGCCCAACTTTCTCCGCGAATCCGCGAGCCGCAGAATCCCTGTCCTCTTTGTCAGCGGCCGCATCTCCGGCCGCTCCTTCGCCCGGTGGCAGAGTTATCTCAACATTTTCGGCTTCTATCTGAAGCCCCTTCTCAAGTCCGCCCTCAGCCAAGCGGCCGGATTCTTAATGCAGTCCCAACAAGACGCCGACCACATTCGCTCTCTCGGCGCCCCGACCGAAAAAGTCACCGTCAGTGGCAATCTCAAATACGACCTCGAATTACCTGCCCATACTCCACTCGCAAAGTGGCTCGAAGAAGAATGCGCCAGCCACGGCCGCCGTCCCCTAATCGTAGCCGGTAGCGTGGTCGCCACCGAAGAGCCCCTGGCGCTCCTTGTTTTCGGTGTAGTGCAGGGCGATTTTCCCAAAGCCCTCCTCGTCCTCGCACCGCGCAAGCCCGAACGTTTCACCCCCGCCGCCGATTTCATCGAAGAATCCCACCGCAAATTCATCCGTCGCTCCCAATTGCCTCTTTCGGGTCCCGGCATTTCCCCCAACGCAAACCCCAGCCACAACGGCATCTCCGACGACGTTTCCGTTCTGTTACTCGACTCCATCGGCGAGCTAGCCTCTCTGTATCGCCTCGCCGACGGCGTTTTTGTCGGTGGTTCGCTCGTAGATTCCGGCGGCCACAATATCCTCGAGCCCGCTGCCTTCGGCAAAGTCCCCGTCTTCGGCCCTTCCATGGAAAATTTCGCCAGCATGGCCGCCCGCTTCGTCGAATCCAACGCCGCTATCCAGGTCGCAAGCCCCGAAGACGCGGGCGTAGAAATGATTCACCTCCTGAAAGATCCTGAAAAGATGAATCGCATGGGCGGCACGGCGCGCCAACTGGTCGAAAGCAGCCGCGGCGCGCTCGATCGCGCCCTCGCCGCCATCGCCCAGCACCTTGCCCAGCACCCGGCCCAGCACCCCGGTGGTCCCGCGCGATGACTCTACCGCCGTGGCTGCGTCTCCTTCTGTGGCCCGCCTCGGTAATTTACGGCGATCTCTCGCGTCTCCGCGCCCGCCTCTATGCGCAGGGAACTCTAAAGACGAAACGCCTGAGCGCTCCCGTAATCAGCGTAGGCAATCTCACCGTCGGCGGCACCGGCAAAACCCCCATGGTAATCTTTCTAGCCGAACGTCTTCTTGCCGAAGGAAAACGCGTCGGCATCCTAGCCCGCGGCTACAAAGGCGCCGCCGGCACCAGCGACGAAATCGAGCTGATGAAATTCCGTCTCCAGGATCGCGTGATGTTTGGCGTCGGCCCCGATCGGTACGAACAAGGCCACCAACTCGAAGCCAAAGGCGTGGACATTTTTCTTCTCGACGACGGCTTCCAGCATCTCCCGCTCTTTCGCGACGTCAACATCCTCCTCATGGACGCCTCGCAACCCCTCGGCCGCGAAAGCCTTTTGCCCGCCGGGCACCTCCGCGAACCCGTCTCCGCCATGGATCGCGCCGATCTTCTCGTCATCACCCGCCTCGAAGCTTCCCCAGCCACCCTCGCTACAATAGAAAAGCTGCAAGACTATCCCGTATTTTCCGCCGTCACTCGCCTCCTCGGTTTCCGCCGCCTCGGCGCCGGAATTCAGCTCCTCTCCACCCGGGAAATCGGCGCCGGCCCGTTCTACGCCTTCTGCGGCATCGGCAACCCCAAAGCCTTCCTTCACGACCTGAAGACCTGGAACATTCCCGTCGCTCAATCCAGCGAATTTCCCGATCACCACCGCTACGATCAGCGCGACGCTCTCGAACTCGAGCAAGTAGCCCGCTCCAGCGGCGCGAAAGCATTCGTTACCACCGAAAAAGACGCGCAAAATCTCTCTGGCGTTTCATTCGTCGAATTTCCTGTTTTCATCGCCGTAATCGAAATGGAACTCCCGCAGCAAGACGCGTTTTTCGGTTTCATCCGCGAACGCCTCTCCGCCAGGAGCGCCCTGGTATGAAGAGTCTGAAGATCATGATTCGTGCCACAAACTGGGTAGGCGACGCCATCATGGCCCTCCCCGCGTTGCGCGCCATCCGCCAGCGCCATCCAGATGCCGCGATCAGTATCCTCGCCCGCCCCTACGTCGCCGACATTTATCGTGATCAACAAATTTGCGATGAGCTAATCCCCTATG
>WNFO01004364.1_pt1 | contig 13406 bp, 11 predicted proteins | sample 5400251 | NCBI WGS metagenome assembly WNFO01 (sample SAMN13153354, study PRJNA577476) | soil metagenome | isolation source: 100 cm saprolite under Madrone tree | place: USA:California | collected 2016-06-14 | reverse complement strand
GAATTTGACTGCAAGTTTTCGGGGTCCCCTGGGAGCCAAGATGAAAGCTACTTATTAAGTAGCTTTCATCTTGCAGCGAAAACGTCAACCAGAACAAGGCGTTCTCCGCATTTGGCCAAGGTCGCATGACCGCTTTCACCCAGGATTCAGGTTGAATTGAACTATGACACTCACTCTCGCCCAGTTTTGAGGTTCATCGAAGAACTCAGCCGAAGCAGCTGCCTGGGGTGCCCACTAACTTGAACCCGCGGAAAAACCGCTCTCTCCAGTTCAAAGCCGCAGGTCGGAGTTTGCACCCCTGTGGCCCAAGAAACTCTGACGACGGAAGATCGAAACCGGATGGCCGCGGTGGGCCCACATCATCGATTGGGTTTCCGCTGTTTAGTTGTCGAGTCCGGGGGTTACGAGTTTATGGGTTTTGACACTATAAACTTGAACCCACCGTCGATGCTTTGATGATGTCGACTTGAGCGATCAAAGTTTGTATGCCTCTAACCCTTGAAACTGCGGCAGCTCAGAGCGCGTGGCTTGCGCATCCCGGGTCCGTCCGGGTTTTGCCGTAAACCGCCTCGAAACTCGAGCTGATATTGCGAGCCTTCTCGCCAATAATTTGTCACCAGTGAGAAATTGCCCTTCAATTATTACCAGCTGAGGCTTGATCTATGCTACCTCGAAAATGCAGCTCTGAGCCGCCAGTGACCATGTCGTTGCCTGCTTTGCGCTTCGAGATATCCGAAGCCGCTCAGATCCTGCGCATGAGCCGAGCACAGCTTTACAACCGGATCAACGACGGTGCAATCAAGCCGCAGAAGGACGGAGCCCGTACGTACATCACACGTGTGGAACTCGAGCGGTACGTCCAGGCCTGCAATTAGCCGGGCGTCATAGTAGGTTGACCGATTCGAGACGCTCACGCGCTGCCCTCATCACGAGGTGGCCATAGTGCTTCTCCGCTAATTGGGTTCGGCCCCCTACACTCTCCACCGGCGGCTTTATTGCCTTTATTGCCGGACTCGGACCGCGGATGAGCAAAACTACCGATATTGTTTGCTGTCCCACGCCGAAAGACTCGGAGCCGCGAAGGAGGCGGCTGACTACTATCGGGTGCTCTTGAAGAACGCTGCGAATCCGTCGCCAGGGTCTGACCGCGAGCTCCGCAAAGCGCGTTCGTTTTTGGGGACTGGTCGGAACTCGTGAACCTATTGACGTCGTCTCAACATTCAAGCCGCTGCGGCGATGTGGCACTTTGTCCCAGCGGCCGTTCCCGAACGTGTAATTACTGCTCCACTTGCTGCAATCGCTCGGTGATGTCTTCGACCCCCGGCAGCATCCAAACGCTGTCGCGGAGCACGAACTTCCAGCCGTTTGTATGTTTCACGAACACGGCATGATCCTTGACAACTTGGAACGGTATCAGCGCAGCTCTCATGACCGAGAAGTCCTCGTTGAACAACACGCCTGCCAGAAAATCGAAATGTGCGCTCTCGAGGTTGCGGATCGCACTCAGTTGACGTGATTTGTTGTGCCGGGTCAGGCGCCGACACTTGACCTCAATCTTGTGGCCATGAGGATCAATACCGTCGTAGCCCGCTGTCGATGCAACGTTCAAGGTCAGTGACAAGGCCTTCGCAACAAGTCCTTCGGCAACGTCTGCGCCAGGGCCGTTTGACGATCGCACAATTTCGCGAGACCGCAGCTCCGTCATCAGCTCCGTGTACAGCTTGAGAAGCTCGCGATTTGATAGTGACTTTAGGTCGTTCACACAATTCACCCAAATGCAGAATGCCCCTCGTTCGGCTTTTCAGAAAGCGCGGCCTAACACTTGGATCGGCGTCGAACAGGCACCTGGACCTCGACCGGCTTCTTGCTGGGACTGCATCGCTTCGAGGATTGAGGGAAGGCAGTGGCCTCGGCTGAATTCCCATCCAGCCATGCCCTGAGGCGCGTCCATTCTGGTTCGGAAAGTTCCGAGACACGTTCCCCGCGTCTGCCGTTCACCATTCGCAATCCGAACTCGCTCGGCATCAATGGGCCGTGAGCACCGAAGTGCCACGACGGAGAGAACCCAAGAACGAATTTGCCGCTCGTATCGCGATTCGTGGCCTCAGGTCCATGAACGTCGTTCTGTACCCAAAGCAACCCCCCGTCCACCGGACGATAAAAGTTATCTGGGTGCCCTGACTTGTCGGGCTTCTTACCCGCAAATCGACGGTCATTCCAGTATTCAGCGAAGCTCCGCTTCTCTGTGACTACGCCTGCCCACACGACACTGTGCGGCTCTGCGGTGTTCACCTGCTTGCCGGCGAAGGCCAATACGACTTCACCAATTTCCGCCTTTCTCCGAATACGCGGTTTGCAGACTGCCAGCGTAACGAACGGCCGATCGTAGTTCGGCGCTGACCCAGCATCCGTCGCGATAACGTAGGTGTGAACTCGCACGCTAGGCCTCCGTCTCGCCCCTTAGGACTTGCAGCAACCAATCAACGGCATCCTGCCTGTCGCCGACGTCCGCTACAAACTCCTGACCTCTGGTGGCCGACCGCAAGGTGCCGTCGCGATTCCAGCGTTTCGCCGGATGGTACGACATGCCGGTACCACCTCTCAGTGGATGCAACCACGGCGGTACCGCCCACAGCGATGGCTGAGTCGATGCCGGTGCCGTCAGCCGAAGTCCCCGATTGAGCACACCGAATCCCGGCAGGTCGACGGCTCGACCGGACAATACCAGCCCCTCCCGGGCGACATAGACCGTGTTGTTGGCGGGCCAGCCGGTTGCGAGATGAGGATGGGATCTGAGCCACGGATAGCTCGTCAGGGCAGGCAACGGACCCTCCGCTATCGTCAGGACCTCGTCGATCTGGAGCCACCCAAACAGCCTGTGCTCCGCAAGCCCGGCGAAGGACCACGAACCTGTCCGGTTGCGAACGGCTGGCCGATAGAGTCCCCAGAAGAGAAACACATCACCTTTGCCAACGTCGCTATTCGACAGGTGACTTTGGGCGGCAGAAACCTGCCCCAAGGCCCCACGCCAGCCCGGCTGGCGTACCAGAGCACTAGCATCGAGGTCGGGATCCAGGTGACATGGCCGATCAGCTGCGATTCGGCCGCGCGTTAGGTCGCATACAAGGTCAGCGATACCGTTAGACAGATCGCCAAACCGAGTCGGCGTGGGCATCCGCGTTGGAATCGGAAGGGATATCGGACGGTCATCGACCAGCGGGCTCGGTACACCACCCGCCGAGGAATCGAAGCCCTTTCTGGAAAAGATCAGTTTCATGGGCTCGCCTGTACCGATTCTCCACCGACAGCAATTCGGGCGACGGCAAGTGACTGATCCTACTATAGTTTCCAGCTTACCCAGAGAGTATCAAGTAGAGTCCCAGGGGAAGCTACAGCGACGCACCAGCACCCTGCGTTTCCCATCGTCATTTTGCATGAAGCTCCTCGACGATGCCCTTAGCTGCTCGAATGCACTTGAGTGCCTCGGCACGCATCACCTTCGCGATCGCAACCACATCGTGTTTCTTCGGATGCAAGATCCGATTTCCTGCCTCGCGGACTGTTTCAAGCGGCTCTGCGAGCGCAGGCAAGGTAATTGCTATCTCGTCGGCCAGCTGCTTAAGAGACTTGTCCTCCTGCCTTCCTGGCACTGTTACGAACGTCGTGCTAATCCCAAAACGTGGCGCGTTCGCCTTCAGAGAGAACTCCACAAGGGAACGAGACAAAGCGATGGCGGCCATCCACAAGCCGAACGTAAAGGCTCGGTAGATCTCTGTGAGCCGGTAACGAACGTGGTCTCGTAACTCACGAGATTGGCGGTTTACCAGTACGGGTTCCAGTTGCTTCATGTTCTCGAGCCATTCATCCGGCTTAAACCACGGCAGCGCAACAACCTCCGCGGCGGCGTCGATATTGAACCCACGCTCCAGCCACTCGAGTGCCTCGCCCTGTTCCAGCATCGTATTCCAGCGCTCCAGTCCCCAGCTGATTGCGCTCAGAATCACCGGTCTGGGCTCCTGATCGGCGGGAGTATCATCGAGAAAAAGATCTGCTGCGAACCCCAAGCCTTCAAATTCGAGGTGCGCCCGCTGAAGTGTTTTCCCATGCGGCATGACAATGTCGTTGTAGAAGCTACGATGAGGGGTCGGAACGTTCAGAACCGGAGCCTCCGGCGAATCCGACACCTGCGTTGCCAACAAGCGGCGGATAGACGCGATTGCCGAATTGAGAGTCCGCAGGAGTTGGCCAATTCGCTCGCGTGATCCTCCGGTCCCGAACTCGTACTGTTCGAGTCTTTCCAGTGGCGCAAGCTGGATCAGCTCTTCGTAAGCTTGCTTTGCTACCGCCAGCGTGGCATTCAGTGACTCGATTACCGGGCCCTCCTCTTCAAGCCGCCGGTCAAGATTCCCACAGGTTCCTCACCCAATATCCTTGCCCGCGCTGGGCCCCCTCTGCAGTGCACCTCGGACTTCTGCTCGTCTTGGTTCGGCTTTGGCCTGCTCGGTTGCCTCTTGCGCCTGGGCACGTTTCCAAATGTGCTCCAACTGTGATCTCGCGGGCGACATAACCGCAGTCCCGTGACCCAGAAGTTTTAGCACTTTTTCCGTCGACTGAATGACGATCTCGCTCATCGTGAGGGTGCAAGGCTCCTCGTAATGATGGCTGTGACTGCTGGTCTCTCCGGTAGGTACCAGCCCTGCGCTCTTGTCGTCCCAGTCGATGTATCTGCTCTGCAAGCTAGAAACGTTATTGTGCGCCTCAGAACTCAGGATCGCGTACATGGACTCGTATTCGTTAGTCAGCTGTGCACGCTTAAATCGCTCATCGATGTCGAGTTTCTCGACACCTTTCGCCTGTAGGGCCTTTAACTCTTGAGCGTTCTTGCGTCGACCAAATGGAAGCAGCTCGTCCTCACTTAGCGCATTGAGCATCGGATTTTTGCCCCGACTCGCTCGTTCGAGTAATTGCTTCCACTTTGAGGCGTCCGCAGCGGTGAGGTGTTCCCAATAGTCCGGGTGATCCCCGAGGTTCGCGATGTCGGCATACGCATCAAGCGCAGAACGGGCGACTATGGCGATCGCGCCGTAGCGGGCCGCTTGGGCAAGCGCGATAACGTCGCGCGCGTAATCGAGTACCGTCCATAGTAGGAGCACGGCGTAGCGATGCCTCGGCTCGTAGAAGTCGAATCGGAGGCCATTGGAGCACGCCCGCTCGGCACACCCTAACGACAGTTTCAGAAAAGCAGTCAGTTCTTCTAGAGTTAACCGCTCGCCGGGTGGATTCACCGCAGTCATTCCTTTGGTTCTCAGACAACTCTTCTTGCAATCCGAGTCAGACACAGTGTGTCCGATCACGAATCCTTCACCAGAGATTATCCATGAAAGTCACCAGCGAAATGCAAGCACAGCCGAATTGCCGAACTTTTTGATCGGGTGAGGTTGGCCCGGTACTCTTTCGGTAGAGGTCGGGATCGTTCGGCCCAACCGTCTCGTGAATGACCGGTCATGAGAAGCCTGCAGGGATTCTCGGAATGACAGCTCACTGGCCGTCAGTGAGCACCGGCGCTGTTGTGTAACATCATGTTCCCCTCGCCGGTCGTCGTCTCTGTGTTGCGGCCGCGATCAAACCTCATACGAGTTTTTTCAATGCAAAAATGTGGATCGATTTGGATGACGTACATGGACAGCGGAGCCGGGGGACATGGAAGATTTCACCGGTGCCTCACAGAGGGCCAATTCTGACCGGTAGACACGTGCCCTGGGACGGGGCATTCAAGGACTACAACCAACGGAATTCTAACGCAAAGCTACAGGCCGCCGTTTCCGTGCTTGCCCTCGCAGACCTCCTTTAGGAATTTACCGAGTGGCCGCATCAGCATGCCGGAAATGTACTTACCTCGCAGGGCACTGACCTGCATGGCATGCAGCCAATAGCGCAGTTGCCCCTCTACGAACGCCAGCCCGATGATCGGACTACCGCTGAGCCCTTCGAGGCCGGACAACGGATTGCTCGGCGGCAGGCTGGCGTAGAACATCGGCGCATCCGTATCTTCAAACCCTTCCGGTCGCTGTGCCTCCTCTATCAAGCGCGGAAAGAGCATAGTGATACTCAGCTCTTGGGGCGTGGTTTCCACCGTCAATTCCGCGGGGATGCCCACCAAGCGGAAAGTCTCGAAGTGCTCAACGAGCGGCTCCCACGACTGCTCCGTGAAGGGCACCACGCCATTGGCCTCGAGCAGTGCGCGAGTGTTGTCGGACGGGAAGAGCACACCGTAGTCCCAGGTCTCATGGATACCGAGCATTATCGGCTGTGCCTCGTCGTAATCAAACGGTACAGGGTGATCTTTGAACTTAGCATTTGAGCCCAATCCGTCGAGCAGGCGGCATGCCACGACTTCGTAGCCATATGCGCGCCACTTTTGCATGTTGGTGATGCAGTGGCCGGCAGTCATAAGCAGCCAGCGGTCATACACCGAGAACAGGAACGCCGTGAAGATGATGTGGCGACGCTCGTCGTCCTTACGGAGGTCAAAGTAGATCGGCACCACATGCCGCATGAAGAAGGCCAACAGCCGGTCGTTCTGCCATTCCTTCGGCAACTGAAACACCTAGAGGACCTCCAACGTCAGGTGCTGGCGCATCTCTAGAGCGCCGTCCTCCCACTTGCCATCCCAGGCAACGCGCACGCGCATGGGTGGTGATTCACCCTCGTCGGCCCGAGCTTGGAACGTCAACCAGAGTACGCACGGAGCAGTCCACTTCACCGGCATACTGAACGGCAGAATAATCGGGTGTAATCCGAGCCCGTCATCCTTGACCACACTACACAATGCCACACGCCCCGAGGCACCAACATTGCGCCCGCTCGGGTAGAGTTCTTGGTTCTCCCACCGCATGGGCGTCTCCCCCTCAAACTTGGTCTGTGGCAAACCGTCCGGACCCGGCATTTCGATCTTCAGTACCAACACCTGAACATTGTGCGCCGGCAGCCACCGCCGCTCGTTGCGCACCCGCACATGCCAGTAGCGTGACGCAGCGGTGGTGACGGTTGCGTGGCCTTGGACATCAATACGTGTCACCTGCACCGGGGTAGGCACACCCTCAAGGCTGTCGACGGACAGGCGCAGACGCGGTGGTAAGAACCAGTGACGCAGGACATCGCCGAACAGCGCAACAACGACCGCACCGATGGTGCCCGCGGCCACAAGCACCTGGACGGTCCAGTCCCACCATGACGTTGGCAACTGCGTCGGGCATTCCATGGGCGAGCAGTGTATCGCGCGGGCGTAATCGCGTCAGCGCCAATCCTTGTCCCGCGTCGGGTAGTCACCGAACTCGTCACCCTCGGCATGCGCCTGCCCGGCAAATTGCCAGCCGCCATGCGGTTCCAAAAATCCAGTGCCGATGCCTGCCCACTACTGTTGACCTGCTAGCCGATTTGCGTCCGCGCTGAAACTTCGCGAATGACCGGTAACGAGCAGTCGCAATCGCGTTCTCAGTGTCGGGTCCTGGCCGAACGCGGACGCTATCGCGTTACTGTTACCTCACCCGTACGCGCATGTGTACTGCCGGAACAGGGCAAATCGCTTCACCCGCACCGCCTCAAGTATCGACGCGGTTTAGTTACCTATGCTGCCTATGTACAGCCGCCCGAGCTGTCCCGAAGCCCGGACGATTGCGATCCCGAGTTACTGCAGTCGCCCGTCTAGGCAACCGCTTTGCTGTCCCGGGGTACGGCGTATAGCTCGTCCTCTGGCGCGATCGCGTGACCCATTTGCAGGATCCGGGACCATTCCTCTTCGGATACGAGGTGCTGGTGTTCTGCGAGCTGACGGGTGGCTTTCACGAACGCCCGCCGATTTTGTGCAGCGGCGGTGTAATACAGCTCGATCAACTTCAAGCGCAGGTCGCTGCGATCCGGCTCGCGCTCGATAGCCTGCCGCAGAACGTCCGCCGGACTCTTGCGTCTTTCGACAAATCGGCGTGGCTCCTTGACCTCGCCGGTCAGAACGAGGTGTGCCGTAGTGGTTTCGTCGTCCGGCTCGAACACCTCGAGCTGGTCGCCGTCCAACGGGTTCCTTGCGGCGGGGTGTACTGGCAGCTCCACGCTGGGTGCTGTGTCACTAGCACCTGTGGCGTTCGAGCTCGCCGTCGATGCGGTGTGGGAGAGCGCCCTGTCGGACCCACGCTGGCGACGCCGCTGAAACCAGGCAGCGGCCAGCAGCGCTAGTACGAGGCCGCCTGCGAGCGTTGCTAGCGCCATTCCACGGGAAAAGCCGCGGACGGTGTTGTCGATTTGCGTCTGTTTCGTCGTGATGACAGTCGCAGGTTTAATGATGGGAGCGGGGGCAGGTCGTGTACTCGGCTCTTTCGCGAGCGTACGCGCGAAGTCCTGCCTCAACTGCTCGAGCGACTCTTCGACTGATTGCACGCGCTGAGCGAGCTCCGTGCGGTCCGCCTCACGGGATTCGGAAACGGGCTCAGCGTCGGCCATCGGTTGCGCGGCGACCGTGATGGGTGCCGCGCCACGGTGATCCGAAGCTCCCCCCGTTCTCATCTGCGAGGCGTACTCGCGGTCCGCTTCATCTGCGGAGACCGCTGACAGCTCTGCCTGACTCGGAAGACGCAGTGTGACACCGCTGCGAAGCCTGTTGAGATTGTTCTGAAAGGCGTCCTGATTGGCGCGGAATATCGCAATCATCATTCTGCGCCGTTCAGATGCGGAACGTGCACCCGCGACCCGCGCAATCCGCTCGAGCGTGTCGCGAGGAGCGACCGTGTACGTTCGGCGCAACGATTCATCCGCCGAAACCGCCGCGACGCGCTCGGGTTCCGCGACCCGTGCGGCTTCCTCCAACGTGGCGGCCGGGCTGGCCGCCGGCGCGGCTGACTTGGATTCAAGGTTGTCGGGCCGCTGCGGAATAGGCGGATCAAGCAAAATGGCGTACTCGCGAATGAATTCACCACTCGGTGAGTGCACGTGAACCAGGAGAGTGATCAGGGGCTCGCTGAAGGCGTCCGTGGAATGAAGGGAAATTACCGGGTCGCCTCCATCCTTGCTGACCGTGAACGTGGTTGTCGACAGTGCCGCCGGGCGCTCCAGACCGTATCGCTGGAATGTCTCCGCATCGGCGATGCCGGCACTCAGGGCGGCTAGATCGTCGTCGGTTGCGCCGACCAAGTCGATCTCTGCGGCGAGCGGCTCGTGTAATGCTGACTTGACGTGGATGTCGCCGAGACCGAACGCAAGCGCGGCGCTCGGCAGTACAAGGGTCATCCCGAGAAGTGCGGGCAGCGAAGATCGTGGCATAAGTGTCAAGCTAATCGATCAACTCGAGGCATCCCATGGCACATGTCACCAAAGCCCGACGGGCGTCTCCAAACGTGACGGAGTTCACACTTGCCGGCCGCTCACTCCAGTACGGGCCTCCGCGGCTGGAATCGAGTGGGCCGAGACCACGGATAAAGCCGCCGATCTAATCGCTCGGCTCCCGGAGGGGACACTAGCGCACTCTCGCCGCGGAGCTTATGGCGCATCTACAAGCGCACCGCTATCGCGCGAGGAATAGGCGGGACTTAGCCCTTTCGCATGTCGCTTTCTACAGCGGCGCCCGTGGAGTGCTGCGGGTTCTCCGAACAGATGCTCTCGGATGGTGATTACGACGAGTTGCACGAGACCATCGCGAGGCATGGCTGACGGATCAAGGCCATTCAGCGACTGCAGCCCCGCTCGCGGCAGCACTGAGCGCGGAGCGGCCCGCGTCGGCTAGCTGGTCACTCATATCGTCAACCACCTCAAACGTTGGGCGTAATTGAAAACGCTTGGTGAACGACCGCTCCTTAGAGATCTACTGCATCGCCTCGAGTGGCAGCTTCTGGCCGCCTCCTGCCGGACCGACGATGATCTGTACTCGTTTCCGATCTCGGATCTTCTTGGTAGAGCGCGGCCAACGCTCGGAGAGACTTACAACCGGAGGCGATAGACGGAGAACAACGGTCCACCGGGCACGCGGGACGGCATTCGTTCACCGGTGCCGACAAAACCCAGGCGCAGATAGAATCCCTCGGCTGGCGGATCGGGCACGACCCAGACTTCGGTCCATCCGTGGTCTCTCGCGAACTGGAACGCGTACTCGCACGCCCGCCTGCCAATGCCGTGGCCGATCCTCTCTGGGCTCACCCAAAGGTTATCGAGCACGATATTGTTGTCGCTCGCAGCGAGCGCGAAAAAGCCGACGAGTTCGTTCCGCGTGTCCAACACCTCGAAGTTGTGGTGCCCTCGCAGGTAGTCGGCGTCGATCCTATGCAGCTCAAGCGCCTGTTCGAGATACCCTGCCGGCCACGTCCAATACGCCTTCGAGCGCGCGATCAGTGCGTTGATTGCCGGTAGGGATTCCTCCCTCGCAGGAACAATGAGCAATTCGGATGCCTGGACGCAAAGGTCCAGCCGAGCGACGAAATATTCGAGATCCTCCCTGGTCGGCTCCGTAAGATCGAGTTTGGAGATCTCGTCCAATGCAATCCAGGCGAGTCCCGCACCCTCGCCGAGCCTAAGCCGCTCTGAGGGCACGTCGGACAGCGCATAAAAGACGGCACGATGCTGAGCGACAGTGGTGCGCGCATAGTCGCGCAAGTAGGTTACCCGGTGAGGTTCCACCTGCAGCCCGATTTCCTCATGCAGCTCTCGAACAAAGCATTCGCCGAAGCTCTCGTTCCCTTCGTTCAAACCCCCAAAGAAAGCCCATCGGTTCGGGTTAAAGGGTGTTTGGTCGTCGCGCAAGTGGAGCAAGACCTTGCGCGCCTGCGCATCGAACAGAAATCCACCTGCCCAGAACTTCGGTCGGCGCTCGATGAACTTTACGTGCAGCATAGTCCGATCTTACTCCGACCACTGTCGTGGCCGTCGAACGCAGGATCCGCAGGCTGCGTCGCCGCCGGCGACGCTGTCGAACGGTCGCTTTCGGGACGCACAATAGGCGGTGTGATCGACCGGTGTTGGCCGCCTGCCGACGGATTAGCCTGTGCTTCCGGTATTGACCCAAGGCTGCCCTTCGCTCAGTAGTCGACAGACGAGCTACAATTCGGGCCTCATGAGCCCCGAGGAGAAGCGCGCGCGCCGCCGCGAGCGCGACCGAGCAGCCTACGCGCACGACCCGGAGAAGTTTCGCAAGCTCTCGCGCGAGAACAGGCTCAAGCCTGGTGCGGCCGAGCGGCACATGGAATACGCGAGAGCCTGGGCGCTGCGCAACGCTGAGCGCGTGAAGGCGCTCCGCAAAGCCAACTACGAAAAGAACCGTCAGATCAACATCGAGAAGACGCGGGCCTGGAAAAAACGCAATCCCGCGAGGGTGCTCGCCAGTCAGCGCTCGCGTGCCACCATCAACCGCGAAAAGAACCGCGCGGCGCGCAAAACGTGGGAGGAGAGAAACCCGACGGCGGCGTTGGAGAGCTTTAAGCGCTACCGTGAGTGTAACCGCGCGAAGATCCGCGCGCGCCTGGCCGTCTCGAAGCAAGGTCGCGAGAAGCGCCGCGTGCTCTGGGCGAACCAAGATGCCATCCTCGCAATCTACCGCCAGGCGGAATTCATGACTCGGACCACTGGGCGCCTGCATGTCGTGGACCACATCATCCCGCTGCAAGGGCGCACGGTGAGCGGCCTACATGTCGAGACGAATCTTCGCGTCGTCGAGCACCACGAGAATGCGCGCAAACATAACGCCTGGGAGAGCCCAGGATGGCAACGCCTTGGGGACGAGGCCGCACCAATTGCGGTGCCGAGACAGGGCAGCCTTTTCTAGCCAAGGCGCAGGCCCGCGGTGTCGGCGCGACGGCCGTCCGAGCCCGCGCTCTCTCGACGGATGTCCAGTCTTGTCCAGCCGTCGGTCGCGTGGATCAAGTCCCTCCGCCGAATTTTTCGTTGGCGCGGTTTTCATGTAATTTTCATGTAGACACGAGAACCGTGATCTATGTCGATTACGGTATCGCTGTAAGTACTTGTATTTGGCGGAGAGAGAGGGATTCGAACCCTCGAAGGGCTTTTGACCCTTACACCCTTAGCAGGGGTGCGCCTTCGACCACTCGGCCATCTCTCCGTTTAGGCGGGAAAGCTTATACTTCTCAGATACTTACAAGCCGAGCGAACCACCTGAGGCCGCGCAACGGGCCGCCATGATACGTCAAGCGCATCGGCGAAGGTAGGAGGCGCCGGTTCAGGCGCAGACGTAGTCAGCCGATTTCTTGGGCTGCCTTGCGGTTCGCCTGCGTGAGGCTCCGCGCACTGCTGCGTGATGCAACGTGTGTCATGAGCGGCGTATCGCGATGATACCAACTCAGGCGCTGAGCCTGGAGCGCACGAACTCGTGGACTGAGGCCAACGCGGCATCGAGCGCCTGCGGGTTGTTGCCGCCGGCCTGCGCAAAGTCTGCCCTTCCGCCACCGCGACCGCCCACCTGCGCTGCCACAGCGCCCGCCAGCTCGCCAGCTTTGATTCGCGATGTCTGATCCGCCGTAACGCCGGCGACCAGCACGACCTTGCTCGGATTCTCCACCGAGGCCAGCACCACTACCGCCGACTTGAGCTTGTCTTTCAGCTGATCCACCGCGCTGCGCAGCGCTCCGGCGTCCGCCCCCTCCACCTTGGTCGCGACAACCTTCACACCGTGCACATCGACTGCGCTGGATGCGAGATCCACTCCCTGACCGGAGGCGAGTCTGTCCTTGAGCGCGCGGATCTCCTTCTCCATCTGCCGCATCCGCTCCAGCGCGTCGCGCACTTTCTCCTTCACATCGTCACGCGAGCCACGCAGCAGCGTTGCAACATCTTTCAGCAACGCATCGTTCTGCTCGACGTAATCGAGCGCCGCTTCGCCGGTGAGTGCCTCGATGCGGCGCACGCCGGATGCCACGCCGCTCTCGCTCACGATCTTGAAGAATCCGATGTCGCCGGCGCGCCGCACGTGCGTGCCGCCGCAGAGCTCCAGCGAAAAGTCGCCAATTTGCAGCACGCGAACGTCCTGGTCGTACTTTTCCCCGAACAGCGCCATCGCGCCTGCGGCCACCGCGCTGTCATAGTCCATGACGTGGGTCTCGGCGGGGGTGTTGAGACGGATCTGCGCGTTCACCAGGCGCTCGATCGCATGTAATTCCTCGGGGGTGACGGCCTGGAAATGCGCGAAGTCAAAACGCAGCCGATCGGGAGCCACGAGCGAGCCCTTCTGCTGAACGTGTGTGCCGAGCACCTTGCGCAGCGCTGCGTGCAGCAAGTGTGTCGCAGTGTGGTTGAGCGCGGTGGCACGGCGCCGCTCGCCGTCTACATGAGCACTGAGTGTATCGCCGGGGCGGATCTTCCCCTCTTGCAAACGGCCGATATGCGAATGCGCGGCGCCGCGCTTCTGAGTGTCATGCACG
>WNFO01003871.1_pt1 | contig 13406 bp, 9 predicted proteins | sample 5400251 | NCBI WGS metagenome assembly WNFO01 (sample SAMN13153354, study PRJNA577476) | soil metagenome | isolation source: 100 cm saprolite under Madrone tree | place: USA:California | collected 2016-06-14 | reverse complement strand
GAGCTACCAAGCGGAGAAGTCTCCGCCGTGGCTCGACACCTGTGCCTTATAGAGCGGCCCGGTTACCTGCACCGTTTTCAAGGGCACGGCGGCCACGGGCACCGGCGTTGGGGCTGCCGCAGCCTGGGACGGCGCAATAGGGCTTGAAGCGGACGGAGAGGACGGCGTGGCCGCGGGCGCTTCGGCCTTCTGAGGGGGAGGGGGAGGCTCGGGAGAATGGACGAAGAACGTCTGGTAGAGGATCAGAAGGCCCGCCATCAATAGGGCGGCAACTATTGCTCTTTTCTCCATCAGGCCCGTGGCTCCATCAAGATTGACGCCCCTCTCTTGGGCGTGTCGAGAGACCCGGTGGCGGATCATACCCTCCCGGGTGAAATGGATGACACCGCCCGAGTCTGCGCATCGCGAGCCAGCCACCGCGGACGAGTCCGTGCCGGCCGATCGCTTCTCGCGCATACTCCGAGCAGCTCGGCTCGAAGCGACAGGCGGCCGGCAGAAGTGGTCTCAGGAGCAACTGATAGCCACGTACCAACCCCGAGGCGATCTGCGCCCCCAGACTCACCCGAGCCACGAACATAGCGTCCACGCCCCGCTCTCGAGCCGCGCCCAGCGCGCGGTACGCCTCCCGCATGCGCCGTCTCGCGCGATTTCGACGCACGGAGCCACGGATTTGTCTGCTCACCGCGAAGCCGGCGCGCCCGGGACCTCGTGAAGGTACCCAGAGGAGCACGAAGGCACGTCGTTCCTCTCGTCGGCCGGCTTGGAATACTGCCTGGATGTCGTTGGCCTGTCTGAGGCGGGCGGTGCGGGGAAGTCCGAATGGTCTGACGGCTCGGCTCACAGCTCCGCGGCTAGACGGTGAGCCGCTTGCGTCCCTTCGCGCGCCGCCGCTTCAACACCTTTCGTCCGCCTGGCGTACTCATGCGCTCCCGAAAGCCATGCGTCTTCTTCCGGCGGCGCGTGTTCGGCTGATACGTCCGCTTCATGGAGGAACTCCTTCCGTCGATCGTCGAACCTTCGTAGTGTACTGAGCGCATTTTCCCAAGTCAAGATACGCGACCCTCTTGCGAGTGCGTTTCGCGGTGTGGTAACGTGCCGTCCTCACGTTTCCCTGCGATTTTCGGAACTGGCCGGAGACACGCCAGGGGAGCCGCTCGCATCAGACGAGGTTGCCGCTACGAATTTCCCGAACCAGATGACATATCCGCTGCCGGCTTCGCTCGTTTCGCTCGCAGCTCACACCAGACACGATGGCAATCATGGTTATCCACATCTGTGGATAACTCTGTGCGTAACTGGGCCCCCGCCCGCTATGGAGCGACTTTAGCGATGCTCGACGCTCTGTGGAGCCGAATGCTCGTCGCGTTGGGAACAAAAGTGCCACCTGCGGCATTGGACTCGTGGCTCCGTCCCTGCCGTCTTGCCGCCGTCGAAGGTGATCACATCAAGATCGCGGCGCCGAACCCGTACACGCGGGATTGGCTTCATCAGCATCACACCGAGTCGCTGCAGGCGGCGGCCCGAGAAGTTCTCGGCGGCAATCCCCGTATCTCTCTCGACGTTGACCGCGAAGCGGGCCTGCCCACCACCACACCGGCCGAGGCCGACCCGCCCGTCACCGCCTCCGGCCTCTCCGTCCGCTACACGTTCGATTCCTTCGTCGTGGGCAATTCCAATCAGTTTGCTCAAGCGGCCTGCCAGGCTGTCGCGGAGCTGCCCTCGCGCGCCTACAATCCGCTCTTCATCTACGGTGGTGTCGGCCTGGGGAAGACGCACCTGCTTCATGCCGTCGGCCACCAGATTGGCCGCCTCTTCCCGCACCTCCGCCTGCTCTATCTCTCGTCGGAGCGCTTCACCAACGACCTCATCAATGCCATCCGCTACGACCGCACGTCTGAGTTCCGCGCCAAGTACCGGACCATCGATCTCCTGCTCATCGACGATGTCCAGTTCATCTCGGGCAAGGAGCGGACGCAAGAAGAGTTCTTCCACACCTTCAACGATCTCTATGACGCCCGGAAGCAGATCGTCGTCTCCTCCGATGCCGCGCCCAAGGAGATCCCCGACCTCGAAGAGCGGCTGCGCTCCCGTTTCGAATGGGGTCTCATCGCGGACATCCAGCCCCCGGACTTCGAAACCCGCGTGGCTATTCTCAAGAAGAAGGCCGAGATCGAGCGCGTCATCCTGCCCGACGACGTTGCCTATCTGATCGCCAGCCGCATCAAGGCCAATATTCGCGAGATCGAGGGATCCCTCACGCGGATGATCGCCTACTGCTCTCTTGCGGGGCGCGAGATGAGCATCGAGCTGGCCCAGGACGTCCTCGCCGACCTCTGGGGCGAGGAAGAACGGATCATCACCATCGAGCACATCCAGCGCAAAGCAGCCGAATTCTTCGGGATCAAGCTCTCCGACATGCGCGCCAAGAACCGCACCAAGTCCGTAGCCTTCCCGCGTCAGGTCGCCATGTACCTCTCGCGTCAGCTCACCCATGCCTCGCTCAGTGATATCGGTCGATCCTTCGGCGGCAAGGATCACACCACCGTGCTGCACGCCGTCACCAAGCTCCAAGGCATGATTCAGGAAGACACGAAGCTCAAGCAGACTATCGACACGCTGACCCAGGGGATAACCCTGTGATCCACCGTCCTCCACAGGAACCCCGCGCGCTTGTCCACGATCACTGGAGGATCACCGCGATCATCTTCTCACCCGCTTACGCGTCATCCACAGCGTCCACCGCCACGACGGTTATTACGACGACGTATTTCTCTTTTTTCTCCCCAACCAACGGAGATTGACATGGAAGTCAGTGTGGACCGGGATGCCTTCCTCAAGGGTCTCCAGATGGTTCACAACGTCGTCGAACCTCGCCAGACGCTGCCCATCCTCGCCAACGTGCTCCTCGAGAGCGATGGAGACACCCTTCGCCTGACCGCCACAGATCTGGAAGTGGGAGCGCGGGTCTCCGTGCCGGCCAAGGTGGCCACGGGGGGTTCCGTCACGCTTTCCGCACGCAAGCTCCTCGAGATCGTCAAGGAGCTCCCGGCGGCGGGCCTGACCCTCAAGGTCCAGGAGAATTCCTGGGTGGCCATGCGCTGTGGCGGCGCCTCGTACAAGCTGGTGGGTCTGAGCGCGACGGATTTTCCCGCCGTAGCCACAGGCTCCGCGACGGCGTGGATCACCCTCGACGGCAAGGTGCTTCGTGACATGCTCACCCAGACCATCTTTGCCGTCTCGCACGACGAGAGCCGCTACGCCCTGAACGGAGTGCTGTTCGGAGTGCACGAGCGGGAGATTCGGCTCGTGGCCACCGACGGCCACCGGCTGGCCCTCGTAGCGCGCCCGCTCGCCAAAGCGGGGGGAAACGTGTCGGGTATCGTCCCGCGCAAGGCCGTCCAGGAGATTGCCCGCATCGTCGGTTCGGGCGAAGACGTCCAGGTGGCGATCAGCGACAACCAGTTCATTCTGCAGATGCCGAATGTCCTGCTGATGGCGCGGCTCATCGAAGGAACGTTCCCAAACTACGAGCAGGTGGTGCCCAAAGCGCATCCGCACAAGATCGCGGTGTCGCGCGGCGCGCTCACGGCCGCCCTCCGGCGTGTCTCTGTCCTTTCCGAGGAGCGCACCAAGCCGGTGAAGTTCACGCTCTCCCCGGGCCTCCTGAAGCTCACCGCATACAGTCCTGATTTCGGCGAGGCCGAGGAGCAAATCGAGGTTCAGTACGCCGGCGAAGAGATGACGATCGGATTCAACTCTCGCTATGTGCTCGATGCGTTGGGTGCGCAGGCGGCGGAGCAGATTGTGCTTGAATTGAAGGACAGTTTGAGTCCTGGAATCATCAAAAGCTTCGAGGAGGAAGGTTCGCTGTGTGTTATCATGCCTATGAGAATTTGACGTTCTCATGGGGGCGAACATCGGGTGTTCATCCAATGGATAACTATCGCTGAATTTCGTAATTATCGCTCCCTTTCCTTCCATCCTGAACCCGGCCTCAACGTCGTGAGTGGTCCGAACGCCCAGGGGAAAACCAACCTCCTGGAAGCCATGGGCGTCCTGCTCGTGGGACGATCTTTTCGTGGTGCCAAGACGGTGGATTTGCCTTTCTGGGATGCTCCCTCGGTCTCGCTCCGCGGATGCGTGGTGCGTGGGGATGTCGAGCGAGAGATCCGCCGAAGTATCAGCCAAAGAGAGGATGGCGGCTGGATCGTCACGGGCGAGGGGTGTGCGTGGGCGCGCGCGATTCCCTTTGGGTGGCAGGATCTGGCCATTCTCACGGGGGGACCGCAGGCGCGGCGCAACTTCATCGACGGCTTCGCGGCCAAGGTACAGCCTGCGCACCTCGCGGCGCATAGCCGGTACCGGCAGATCCTCGGACGGCGTAACCACCTGCTTCAGCGTGGTCACCTCGAGCAGCTCGCGCCATGGGACGAGCAGCTGGCCAAGATCGGCGTCGAGATCCTTGGGCGCCGCGGGCGAGCGGTTGCCACCTTGGAGACCGAGATTGCCTCGCTGTATCCTGAGATGGCGGGAGCCGACCATCGGGTACGATTGGAGTATCGATCGGCTCTCGCTCCCAATGTCACCGAGGCGGAGTTTCTCGAGGCGCTGGCGAGACGGCGCGACGATGAAAGACGCCGCGGGCTGACCCTGGTTGGGCCCCACCGGGATGATCTCGCGGTCGAGTTGGATGGGCGCGACATGCGGAGCTTCGGCTCGCGTGGCCAGCAGCGGCTGCTTGTGCTCGCCCTCCGCCTCGCCGAAGCCGGTCCGGTCGCGAGCGCCGTCGGCAGCTCGCCGATTCTCCTGCTCGACGATGCGCTGTCCGAGCTCGATCTCGATGTACAGCGGCGCGTGCTGCGGCATATCGCGGGGAGCGGGCAGGTCTTCCTGACGACGGCGGAGCCGGGGCTGCCCGAGGTGAGCGGCGCGGCATGGTGGGACGTCAAAGGGGGCACGGTGGCTGAATCCATGGGTGTGGTGGTCGGGGGAGCAGCGTGAGCGCAGAGACCTACACGGCGAGCGACATCAAGGTTCTCGAGGGCCTCGAGGCTGTCCGGAAGCGGCCCGCCATGTATATCGGCGACACGAGTGCCTATGGCCTGCATCACCTGGTCTACGAGGTAGTCGACAATTCCGTGGACGAGGCGATGGGGGGCTATTGCGACAGCATCAAGATCATCCTGCATTCGGACGGCTCCTGCTCGGTGGGCGACAATGGCCGCGGCATACCCGTGGACACGCACAAGGAGACGGGCAAGTCGGCGGCGGAGGTGGTATTGACCGTGCTCCACGCCGGAGGCAAGTTCGAGCACTCGGCCTACAAGGTGTCGGGTGGCCTCCACGGAGTGGGCGTCTCGGTGGTCAATGCGCTGAGCGAGTGGCTCGAACTCGAGATCCGCCGGGGCGGACGGGTGTGGACGCAGCGCTACGAGTACGGGGTGCCCACCGGCCCGCTCACGGAGGGAGAAAAGAGCTCGAAGCACGGGACGATTATCCGCTTCAAGCCGGACGCGAAGATCTTCGAGGAGACGACGTTTTCCTTCGACACGCTCTCCAATCGGCTGCGCGAGCTCGCCTTCCTCAACAAAGGCCTCAAGATCGTCATCGAGGACGAGCGCGACGAGCGCTCGCACACCTTTCTCTACAAGGGCGGGATCATCGAGTTCATCAAGCACCTGAACCAGAACAAGACGCCGGTTCATCCCAAGGTGCTCTTCTTCGAAGGCAAGAAGGACAATATAGAGGTCGAGGTCGCCCTCCAGTACAACGACGGCTACCAGGAGAGCATTTTCTCCTTCGCCAACAACATCAACACGCGCGAGGGCGGCACCCACCTCACCGGATTCCGGGCGGCCCTCACGGGCCAACTGTCGAGCTATGCGCAGGCCCAGGGCTATCTGAAGTCATTCAAGGGCGCGGTCACGGGTGATGACGTGCGCGAGGGACTGACCGCGGTTGTCTCCGTCCGCATCCCCGATCCGCAGTTCGAGGGGCAGACCAAGGCGAAGCTCGGGAATTCCGAAGTCAAGGGGCTCGTGCAACAGATCGTCAACGATCGCCTCGCCGAGGCCTTCGAGGAGGATCCGACCACCGCGCGCAAGATCGCGGACAAGTGCGTGCGCGCCGCTCAGGCCCGCGAGGCGGCCCGGAGGGCGCGCGAGCTCACCCGGAAGGGCGGGCGCGACGACGAGGGTCTGTCGGCGAAGCTGGCCGACTGCTCCGAGCGGGACCCCCAGTTTCGCGAGATCTTCCTTGTGGAGGGCGATTCGGCGGGCGGCTCGGCCAAGCAGGGACGCGACCGGAAAGTCCAGGCGGTGCTCCCACTTCGCGGCAAGATCATCAACGCGGAGAAGGCGCGCTACGACAAGGTCCTGTCGCATCAGGAAATTCGGTTGCTGATCTCCGCGCTAGGCACGGGCATCGGGCCCGAGGAATTCGACGCCTCGAAGCTGCGGTACCACAAGGTGATCCTGATGACGGACGCCGACGTGGACGGCGCGCATATCAGGACCTTGCTCCTGACATTCTTTTTCCGGCATATGGTGGCGATCATCGAGGCCGGGCGGCTCTTCATCGCGCAGCCGCCGCTCTTCAAGGTCAAGAAGGGCAAGGCGGAGCGGTATTTGATGAGCGAGCGCGAGATGGAGGAATTCCTGCTCGCGCAGTGGGTCGAGAGCTCGTCCATCAAGATCCCCGGCAAGGCGCAGCCGCTCAAGGAGGAGGCTCTCCTCGAAGCGCTCAAGCGGGCGCTGGAGTTCCGCACGCTCTTCGCCAAGTTCGCGCGGCGGGGAGTCCCGCGCGCCATCCTCGATGGGCTCCTGCGCAAAAAGTTCAAGGGCACCAAGCGCGGGGTAGGGGACAGCGAGATCGCGGCGGCCGTGCGCGAGGTGGCGGGTGAGATCGAGGGATGGACGGCCCAGCTGGCGGGAGGGGACAACGGCGACGCCGCGCTCATCCAGGTCATGGGGCCGCAGCCCGCCGCCTTCAGCCCCGACCTCCTCAAGTCTCCGGACTACGCGCAGCTCTTCGAGTGCCACGGGGAGATTGCCGCCCTCCACAAGGGCCCGTGCACGGTGGTGGACGGCGACGGCAAAGAGGTGGTCACGAACACGCTCGATCGGCTCATCGAGGTGGTGATGAACCTCGCGAAGGACGGGGTGACGCTCCAGCGCTACAAGGGATTGGGCGAGATGAACCCCGAGCAGCTCTGGGAAACCACCATGAATCCGGAGACGCGCACGCTGCTCAAGGTGACCATGGACGACGCGGTGGGAGCCGACGAGATCTTCACCATCCTCATGGGCGACGCCGTGGAGCCGCGGCGCGAGTTCATCGAGAGGAACGCCCTCGACGTGGTCAACCTCGACATCTAGCCTCCGAGGACCCGCATGAGCCCAGAGCGCCAGACACCGGTTCCCATCGAAGAGGAGATGCGGAAGTCGTACCTCGACTACGCCATGTCCGTCATCGTGGGCCGGGCGCTCCCCGACATACGCGACGGCCTCAAGCCCGTGCACCGCCGCGTGCTCTACACCATGAGCGTCATCGGGGTGGCGTGGAACCGACCCTACAAGAAGTCCGCACGCATCGTGGGCGACTGCATGGGCAAGTACCATCCCCACGGCGATTCGCCGATCTACGAAGCGCTCGTGCGCATGGTGCAGGAGTTCTCCCTCCGCTATCCGCTCGTGGACGGACAGGGCAATTTCGGCTCCATCGACGGCGATCCCGCGGCGGCCATGCGATACACCGAGGCGCGCCTCGCCAAGTTCGCCCATGAAATGCTCGCGGACATCGACAAGGACACCGTCGATTTCGTCCCGAACTACGACGAGAACGAGCAGGAGCCCGTGGTCCTGCCCGCCCGGATCCCCAATCTGCTCGTGAACGGCTCCTCCGGTATCGCGGTCGGCATGGCCACCAATATCCCGCCCCACAATCTCAGCGAGGTCGTGGACGGGCTGATCATGCTGATCGACAATCCCGAGGCCACCGTCGACGACCTGATGAAAGTGATCCCGGGGCCGGACTTTCCCACCCGCGGCTATATCTACGGGCGTGGGGGCATTCGCGAGGCATATACGACGGGCCGGGGCATCATCACGCTCCGGGCCAAGGCGCACGTCGAGAAGCTTAGGGGAGGCCGTGAGGCCATCATTGTCACCGAGCTGCCGTACCAGGTGAACAAGGCCACCCTCATGGAGAAGATCGGCGAGCTCATCCGCGACAAGAAGATCGAGGGCATTTCCGAGCGTCGCGACGAATCGAGCCGAGAGGGAATCCGCATCGTGCTGGAGCTTGGGCGCGGGGAAATGCCGCAGATCGTCAGCAATCAGCTCTACAAGCACACGCAGATGCAGACCACGTTCGGCATCATCATGCTCGCCCTGGTCGGCCGCCGCCCCCAGGTGGTCACCCTCAAGCAGATGCTCACGGAGTTCATCGCCTTCCGCCGGGAAGTGGTCACCCGCCGCACGAAGTACGATCTCGCGCGCGCGGAGGAGAAGGCGCACATCCTGGAGGGCCTGCGCAAGGCGGTGGACCAGCTCGACCTGGTCATCCGCCTCATCCGGCAGGCTGAGGATCCGGAAGCGGCGAAGCAAGCTCTGATCCGCCAGCTCGAGCTGTCCGAGATCCAGGCCCGGCACATCCTCGACATGCGGCTGCAGCGCCTGACCCAGCTCGAGCGCCACAAGATCGTGGAAGAGCACGAGCAGACGCTGGCCCTCATTGCCGACCTCAAGGGCATTCTCGCCTCCGACGAGCGGCTGATGGGCATCATCAAGGAGGAGCTGGCCGCGCTCAAGAGCGACTTCGGCGACGAGCGGCGCACGGAGATCCTCGACGAGACGACGGATCTCACCATCGAGGACCTCCTCGCCGACGAGGAAATGGTGGTGACGATCACGCGGTCCGGCTACATCAAGCGGACGCACGTCGAGTCGTATCGGAGCCAGAAGCGCGGCGGCAAGGGCGTCACGGGCATGGAGACCAAGGAAGAGGACATCGTGGAGGATCTCTTCGTCGCCTCCACCCACGCCTTCCTGCTCTTTTTCACGAACAAGGGCAAGGTCCACTGGCTCAAGGTGCACGAGATCCCGGAGGGCGGGCGGCAGGCCAAGGGCAAGGCCATTGTCAACATGCTCTCCCTCGCCGAGGGAGAAGCGGTGGCCACCTGCGTGCCCGTGCGCGACTTCGAGTCGGGGAGCTACGTGCTCTTCGCAAGCAAGAAAGGCACGGTCAAGAAGACGGAGCTGAGTCAGTTTTCCCACCCCCGAAGCGGCGGCATTCTCGCCATTTCGCTGGAGACGGGGGACGAGGTCATGGCCGCTCGCCGCACCGACGGACAGCGCGAGGTCCTGCTCTCGACCAAGGCGGGCATGATCATCCGCTTCCCCGAGGAAGAGGTCCGGCCCATGGGCCGCACGGCCGGCGGAGTGCGCGGCATCGACGTGGACGATGACGATCAGGTCATTGCCGCGGAGGTCGTCCAGGAGGGGGTCAGCGTGTTCACGATTACCGAGCGCGGATACGGCAAGCGGACACCCCTCGAGGAATATCGGCTCCAAGGGCGCGGCGGCAAGGGCATCATCGACATCAAGACGGAAGGGCGCAACGGCTCCGTGGTCGGAATGCTCCAGATTCGCGAGACGGACGACATCCTGGCCGTGACCACCAAGGGCCAGATGATTCGCGTCCACGGTGGCGACATCACGAGCCAGGGCCGCAACACCATGGGTGTTCGCATCATCGCGCTCGACGCCGACGACCGCGTGGGAAGCGTGGCTAGGGTCGAGGCGGAGCAGGTGGTCGAGCCGCCCGCCGAACCGTCGTCATAGCGGCACCCCGCGAGGGGGAATACCAGGCCGCCTGCGGGCGGCCTCTTTTGTTTCACTTCTTTTGTTTGAGAGACAGCGAAACGAATCGGGGGGACAAGCCGTGCTGGACATCAGGCTGATCAGGGAGCGACCGGAGGAGATCGAGCGCGCCCTTGCCGAGAAGGGTGGCGTGGAGCTCGTCAGGCAGCTCGTGGCGAGCGATGTGGCGCGGCGGCGCCTCATTCACGAGAGCGAGGAGCTCAAGGCCGAGCACGGCCGGGCGTCTCAGGAAATGGGGAAAAAGCATGCGGGGGAAGCTATTCCCGCGGATGTGCGCGAGGCGATGCGCGCGCGCGCGGACCAGATCAAAGCGCTCGATGCTCAGGTCAAAGAGGCCGAGGAGAAGGTACAGACCCTCTTGCTCGAGATCCCGAACGTACCGCATCCGTCGGTGCCGCGGGGCGCCAGCGATGCGGACAATGTCGAGGTGCGCCGGTGGGGCGCGCCCCGCGTCTTCGATTTCGCCCCCAAGCCGCACGAAGAGGTGGGGGTGGCCCGCGAGCTGCTGGACCTGGAGCGTGCCGTCAAGTTGAGCAAAACGCGCTTCGCCGTCATGTGGGGCGCCCTCGCCCGGCTCGAGCGGGCACTCGGGCAATTCATGCTGGACCTCCATCTGCGCGAGCACGGCTACACCGAGCTCTGGCTGCCGCATCTCGTGAGCGCCGAAACCATGCTGCAGACCGGGCAGCTCCCGAAGTTCGAAGAAGGGCTGTTCAAGACGATCGAGGCGGATGACAACCGCACGCTATACCTCATACCGACGGCGGAGGTGCCGCTGAGCGCGCTTCATAGCGGCGAGGTGCTGGCGGAGGCCGACCTGCCGCGCCGCTACACCGCGCTCACGCCCAGCTATCGTCGCGAAGCAGGTACCTACGGCAAGGACATGAAGGGGATCTACCGCCAGCACCAGTTCGACAAGGTCGAGCTGGTGAAGATCACGACCCCGGGGCAATCCTACGAGGAGCTGGAGTCGATGGTGGCCAACGCGGAGGAAGTGCTGCGTCGGCTCGAGCTTCCCTACCGGGTCGTGGAGCGCTGCACGGGCGACGTGGGCTTCAGCTCGGCGAAAGGCTACGACATCGAAGTGTGGCGGCCTGCCCTCGAGAAATACACCGAGATCTCGTCCTGTTCGAACTATGCGGATTTTGGCGGGCGCAGAGTGGACATCCGCTTTCGCCCCGAGGGTGGCGGCCGCCCGGAGTTTTGTCATACGCTGAACGGATCAGGGCTGGCGGTAGGCCGCACCCTGATCGCGGTGCTGGAAAACTATCAGGAGGCCGATGGATCGGTGACGATCCCGAAAGTGGTGCAGCCGTATATGGGTGGGCTCGAGCGAATCGAGCCCAAGCGGTAACTCGCGCGGAGGGGTGGCCGAGTCTGGTTGAAGGCGCCGGTCTTGAAAACCGGAATCCCGCAAGGGATCGGGGGTTCGAATCCCTCCCCCTCCGCCATTTATCCTCAACATGGCGAAGCCATGTTGACCGTGGGCGAGACGGTTAGGTCATTCGTCTCGCGCGTAGCAACGCCGCGGCACCATGCCCTCCGTCAGGTCGTAGCTTTGGCCTCCTCGAGGGTGGCGGCCTGGTCGCCGTTGGGACGGACGACGAGGCGCCGGGTATGGAAGGCGCCCAGCGTCGGACGGTGCCCGATGCTGATCACGGTGGTTCCTGCCAGTCGTTCCTTCACGAGCGCGTAGAGTCGCTGCTCCGTCGTTTCGTCCACGGCCGAGGTTGCTTCGTCGAGGAAGAGCCAGTCGGGTTTCTGAATGAGCGCGCGGGCAAATGCGATGCGTTGTTGCTCGCCGGGGGAGAGCTGCATGGCCCAGTGGGTGCTTTCGTCCAGGCGCGCGACGAGCTTGGGAAGCCCGACCGCCTCCAGGGCTTCGCGCAAGGCCGAATCCGTGACGCCGGCCGCCTGTATCGGGTAGCTCACCACCTCGCGCAGCGTGCCGATGGGCAGGTAAGGCTTCTGGGGCAGGAAGAGCACGCGTGCATCGGGGGGCGCGGTGATCTTGCCTCGGCCGAATGGCCAGATGCCGGCGATGGCGCGGAAGAGCGTGCTCTTGCCCGCTCCCGAGGGGCCGGTCAGCAGCACGCTTTCGCCGCCGCCGATACGGGCGACGGCGCCCTGGAGCAGCGGTTGGCCACTGGGCAGATCGAGGTCCACGCCGTCGAGGGAAATGCCCATGGACCCGGCCTGGCGCTCGATGTGCTCGACGCCCGGAACGGGGCGCGAGCGGGTCATCGCTGCCTCGAAGCCGACGAGCCGGCTCACCACAGCGCGCCATTCGGCGATCTGCGGATAGAGCTGATAGTCCACGATGAGGCTCAGCGCGTTCTGCACTTGCCCGAAAGCCTGGGCGGTCTGCATCAGCCCGCCGAGGGCGATCTCTCCCCGGAAGAAACGCGGGCCGGCCACCACGAACGGGAAAATGATGGCGAGCTGGCCGAAGCCCACGGTGAACCCGGTCAGGCGCTTCTGCAGGCTCATGATCTCTCGCCAGTTGGTGACGACCTTGCCGAAGCGCTCGCGAAAGCTCAGGAGCTCGTCCCGCTCGCCGCGATACAGGGCCACGCCCTCCGTGTTCTCCCGGAAGCGCACGAGCGAGAAGCGGAAGTCGGCCTCGTAACGCTGCTGTTCGAAATCGAGGCGCACGAGCCGCCGTCCCACCTTTTCCGTGAGCCAGGTGCCGACGATCGAATAGAGAAGGGCGGCCCACACCATGTAGCCGGGCACCGTCCAGCCGAGCCACGGCAGCTTGATGGGACCAGAGAGAAACCACAGGATGCCCACGAAGGACACGAGGGTGGTGGCGGCGGAGAGGAATTGCAGCGAGAGGGACAGGGAGCGCGCCACGAAGAGCCGCACGTCCTCGGCGATGCGCTGATCGGGGTTGTCCGCGTCGCCGGCCATGAGCTGCATGCGGTAGTAGGTGCGGTCGCTCAGCCACGCATTCAGGTAGCGATCGGTCAGCCAGCGTCGCCAGCGGATCTGAAGCATCTGGTTGAGATAGAGCTGGTACACGGCCACGGCGATGAACAGCGCGGCGAGCCAGGTGAAGACCCACAGCTGTTGGAAGAAGACGGGGGCGTTCTTCTCCTGGACGGCATTGAAGAAGGTGTTCTGCCACTTGTTCAGGAGCACATTGATGTAGACGAGCCCGAGGTTCATGGCCACCACGATGGCGAGCAGGCTGCGGGCGGCCCAGCGATCCTCGGAGGACCAGTAGGGCTTGGCCAGGCGCCACGTGTCCCGCAGGAATTGTCGCAAGTCGGTCATCGGCCGAGTCTCGGATGTGTGTGTATTCATGGCGCCCAGTATCGCCCACCACCTAGCTTCTGGGTAGTCGGCTGGGCTTGGATGCCTTATACTCACTAGGCTTGACTGTTTGGAGAGGTGGCCGAGTCGGCCGAAGGCAGCCGCCTGCTAAGCGGTTACAGGGGCAAAACCTCTGTCCAGGGTTCGAATCCCTGCCTCTCCGCCAGACGCGCCCTTAGCTCAGTTGGATAGAGCGTCGGACTACGA
>WNFO01014761.1_pt1 | contig 13407 bp, 10 predicted proteins | sample 5400251 | NCBI WGS metagenome assembly WNFO01 (sample SAMN13153354, study PRJNA577476) | soil metagenome | isolation source: 100 cm saprolite under Madrone tree | place: USA:California | collected 2016-06-14 | reverse complement strand
GCTTTCGGCAAGCAAGCCGGCACGGTCGCGCGCGCGAATGGTGAGTTGCACGGGGAAGGTCGCGGTGCTGGCGCCGCCCCACTCGACGGCAATGCGGCGCTCGGTCTGGTACATCAGATTTTGTACGTTGGGACACATTCGCGTGTGCACGGCGACACCGCGGCCGCGGGTGATATAGCCGACAATTTCGTCACCGGGAATGGGATTGCAGCATTTGGCGCGGTAAACGAGGAGATCATCCTGGCCCTTGACGACCAGGGGAGCTTCGCCGAAGCCCAGCATGCGCTTGACGGTCTTGACGAGCGTGGGCTTGGCGTCCGGGATCTCGGCCTCCGGGGGTTTTTCCGGCTCTCCCAGCAGGCGGGTGAGGACCTGGCGGGCGGAATATTTTCCGAAGCCGACCGCGGCGTAGAGATCCTCGAGTTTGGAAAGGCCGTAATCGGAAACAAGTTTGAGGACGTCGGCCTCGGGAATTTTCTTGAGGCTGCGTCCGAAGTGGCGCGCTTCGTTTTCGAGCAGGCGCTTGCCCATGTCCGTGGCTTCTTCGCGTTCCTGCTCGTTGATCCAGTGGCGAATTTTGCTTTTGGCCGAAGAGGACTTCACAAAGCTGAGCCAATCGCGGCTGGGATGGTGGCCCTTCTGGGTGAGAATCTCGACGACATCACCGCTGGTGATTTCATGGCGGAGCGACACCATCTGGCCGTTCACCTTGGCGCCGACGCACTGATGCCCCACTTCGGTGTGAACCAAATAGGCAAAATCGACGGGAGTAGCGCCACGGGGAAGTTCCAGCACGCGGCCTTTCGGAGTAAAGGCGTACACCTCGACCGGCGCGAGGTCGACTTTCAGGGTGGAGAGAAATTCTCCGGGTTCCTGAAGTTCCTGCGACCATTCAATGAGCTGACGCATCCAGGTGATGCGCTGGTCGTCATCTTCCGAGCCCGGCTTGCCGGATTTGTATTTCCAATGCGCGGCAACGCCTTCCTCCGCGATGCGGTGCATTTCCTGGGTACGGATTTGCACTTCAAAAGGCTGGCCGCTATGCAACACGGTAGTGTGCAGCGACTGATAAAGATTGGGGCGGGCAATGGCGATGTAATCCTTGAAGCGCCCGGGGACAGGGCGCCAGATGTGATGGACCACGCCGAGCGCGGCGTAACAATTGCGCTCCGAATCGGTGATGACGCGCACGGCGAGCAGATCGTAAACCTGTTCGAGGCCGGATTCCTGGCGCACGATCTTGCGGTGCACGGAGTACAAACCCTTGACGCGAGATTCCAGCTCGGCGGGGATGCCCGCTTCGACAAGCTTGGTCTGGATGGTGGCCTGGACTTCGTCTAGAAATTTTTTGTGGATGGATGCCTTGTCGCTGATTTCTTTTTGCAAGGCGAAGAAGGCTTCCGGCTCGAGATAGCGGAAGGCGAGGTCTTCAAGTTCGCCGCGAACGACGCCCATTCCCAGGCGCAGAGAGATGGGTGCGTAAATGTCCAGCGTCTCGCGGGCGATTTTCTGCTGTCTGTCGGGATCGAGGTATTCGAGCGTGCGCATGTTGTGCAAGCGGTCCGCCAACTTGACGAGAACGACGCGTACGTCGTTCACCATGGCCAGCAGCATCTTGCGGACACTTTCAGCCTGACGCGCTTCAGGGGCCAACATCTTCAAGCGGCCGATTTTTGTAACTCCTTCGACGAGGTGGGCGACCTCCGCGCCAAATCGCTCTTCGATGCGGGAAACGGGATACTCGGTGTCTTCGATGGCATCGTGGAGAATCGCGGCGGTGAGCGTGGTGGCATCGAGGCGCATGTCGGCGAGAATGTGCGCGACCTCGAGCAAGTGGGAGAGATACGGTTCGCCGGAGCTGCGGAACTGGTCGTGGTGGCGCTCGGTGGCAATTTCGTAAGCGCGGCGAATCATCCAGGGATCTTCTGAGGGGCGGTTTTTGCGAAGCTTTTCGAGGAGCTCTTCGAGGCGCGAGTCCAGCTGGCGAACCGCGCGGTCGCGGTTGAAGCTGAGCGGGAGATTGCTAGGCGACGGCATGTCTTAGTTTACGCCTGAAGGGCGCCTCCGGGGGAAGGGGATGGGTGATGATTCGTGTTCCGTGACTGGTGACTCCGTGGCTGATGGAGTTTCAAAGTGGGAAGAATTGGGGTACACCCCGGCAGTTTTCGCAAGAGCGGATTCCAGAGGAGTCGCGGGCGTCACTGTTTGTAAGTGCGGGAAGTAAAGGAGTTGCGTTGACGGGATTTTCGTCATGTGACAATCCGAAAAGGAAGTAAGAAACCAAAGAGGTGACGACGTAAGAAGAAGAAAGGAAATGAGGGGTGGGTAACACCGCGCGAATCGGAGAGGCGGATTGGAGCTTGGCAAACACGCGAAACTATAGCATGAAACTGAAGTCGCCTGTCAAGTAATTGTCTGGATATCATTCGAATGGAGGCGTAAGATGTTGAAATGTTGACAGCTTAACAGGTCAAGACAAAATTAGCTGATGCGGAGGGCGGACATGGGGTCGATGCGGGAAGCGCGGCGGGCGGGGAGATAGCCGGCGAGGGCGGCGACGACCGTGAGGATAAGGAGCATAGCGGCAAAGGTAGCGGGGTCAGTGGAAGTCACGCCGAAGAGGAGTCCGCTGAGGGTACGCGCGAGAGCCCAGGAGGAAGCGACACCGATGAGCATGCCAATGGCGGCGAGGGTGAGCGTTTGGAAAAGGATGCTGGCCTGAAGCGCCTGCGCGGAGGCGCCGAGGGCCATGCGAATGCCGATTTCCTGGGTGCGCTGGGTGACGGAATAGGAAATGACGGCGTAGATGCCGAGCGAGGCGAGAACCAAGGCGAAGAAAGCGAAACCGCCAAGCAAGAGGACGACGAAACGGCGGGGAGACGCAGCCTTGTCGACGATTTGCTGTAAGGTGCGGAGGGTGCCTGTGGCGAGAGTGGGATCGATCGGTTTGAGAGCTTCGCGGAGGCGGGGGACGAGTTCGGAGGTGGTGAGCGAGGTGCGGACCACGAGATCGACGGAGCCGTAGTCCTGCGTTTGGCGGATGGGAATATAAAATTCGTTGCCGGATTTTTCCTCCAGAGCGAGATGGTGGACGTCACCGACGACGCCGACAACCTCTCGTCCGCCGTCTTGCGTGACCATCTGCCCAATTGGATTCTGGCCGGGCCAGAGTTCACGAGCCAGGGTTTCATTGACGATGATGACTTTTGGGGCGGACAAATCGTCGCGTTCGGAGAAGTCGCGACCAGCGCGAACAGGAACGCCCATCGCTTTGAAGTAGCCGTCGCTGACGATGCGGACGTAGCCGTCTGGGTACTTCCCTCTTTTGTAGACCTGACCTTTGGCAGCGATGCCCCAACTGCGGTTGTGGCCGAGCGGGAGAACATCCGACAAGCCTGCGGCTTCGATGCCGGGGACTTCGAGGACGCGGCGAAGGGCTTCGTTGTAATACGCGTTTTTCTGGGCCTGCGTGGAATAAGAAGAATTGGGATCGATGCGCAGAGCGGCGGCGCGTTCGGGGCGGAAGCCGAGATCCAGATCGAGAACGCGGAGGAAGCTGCGAATGAGCAGGCCCGCCCCGACCAGGAGTACGCAAGCGAGAGCAATTTCCGAAACAACCAAACTGCTGCGTACCCAGGCATGGCCGCGTCCCTGGCTGGAGCCGCGATTGGAATCCTTCAAAACATCGTGAAGAGCGACACCCGGAACCTGGAAGGCGGGAAGGAGGCCGAAGGCGATTCCGGTGAGAATGGCGACCAATACTGTAAAGCCGACGACGGAGGGGTCCAGATGAACGTCGGAAAGAAGCGGAATGCTGATGGAGGTTAGGTGAGCGAGCACACGTGTGTCGGCGAAAGCGAGAAGCAATCCGAGAACGGCACCGAACAGGGAGAGAACGACGCTTTCCGTGAGCATCTGGCGGATGAGGCGCCCCTTGCCCGCGCCGAGTGCGGCGCGGATGGCGATTTCTTTTTGACGCGAGGCGGAGCGGGCAAGGAGCAGATTGGAAAGATTGGCGCAAACGATGAGCATGACCACGCCGACGGCGGAGGCGAGAACCAGGAGGGCGGGGCGGAGGCGTCCGCTGACGTGACCCGCAAGAGGAGTGAGTGCGGGCTCGATATCATTTCGCTCGGGATGTTCGCGAGAGATTTGTTTGGCGAGGACGGTGAATTCCGATTGAGCGCTCCGGGTGTTTGCGCCGGGCTTGAGGCGACCGACGATAGCGAGAGTGTTGCCCCAGCGATTGGTTTCAGGAGTGAGTGCAAAAGGGAAAAAGAGATCGATGCGGGTGCCGGGAGCGAAGACGGTTGCGAAATCGAAGGAAGCGGGTAGAACACCGATGACGGTGACCGGTGCGTCGTCGAGAATAAGCAGGCGACCAACGATGCGGGGATCGGAAGCGAAACGGCGCTGCCAGAGGCCGTGGCTCAGCAGAACCACTTTCGGGCCATGCCATTTGCACTCCTCGGCGCTGAATAGCCTGCCGAGTTGTGGTTCGACACCGAGAAGAGAAAAAAAGTTTTGGGAAACGGGGACACCGGTCAGGCGCTCGGGTTCACCGCCCTGGCCGGTGAGATTACTGTCGCCGATACCATAGAAGGCGAAATAGGCAGCCATATCGGAGAACGATTTGTTCTGTTCGCGCAGATCGAGGAAGTGGCCCACCTGCATGGTTTGAATAGAGAGGCCGAGCGCGGCAGGACTGTTGGCAATCCAGACGAGGCGGGCGGGGTCGCGGAAAGGAAGAGGTCGAATCAGGAGGGTGTTGACGACACTAAAGATGGTGGAGCTTGCGCCGATGCCGAGACCAACGATGAGAATGGCGAAAGTGGCGAAGCCGATGTCGCGGCGGAGGGTGCGGAGGGCATACTTGAAGTCGCGGGAGAAGGTCTCGATCCAGTGTATGGCGCCGATTCCAGGAGCTGGGTGGAACCGTGGTGTGGCTTCGGTCATTAGGGCCTCCGTAGAGGTAAGCCATAGAGACGTTCGAGAGAGGGAAAGGTCACGCCGGAAGTTTTGAATAATAGGCAGTGGGAAGAGACAATCTCCTTTTCAAAAAAGAGTAGAGAATGAAGATAGAATGAGAAGTTTCGGGCCTGACACTTAATAGGTGCGAGGAAACAGATGAGGGCAATCGCAAGATTGGCAGGAGGCGTGGTGGTGGCGGGCATTTGCCTGCTGTCCACCCTAGGAGCGGCGCGAACACGAGGGAGCGAGGGCGGGACGGCGAAGGAGGAATTGCGGAGCTTGATAACGAGAGCATTGGCCGCAGCGCGCGCGGGAGACCAGGCCAAGCTGGAAGAGATAGCGCGAGATTTGATAATCCCTGATTATGAATTGTGGTTCAAAGCCATGTTTGGGGAAGAGGGAGCGAAGCTGGCGGCGGCTTACGGATCTAGACTTGACGAAACGGAAAAACAGTATCCGAAACTCTTCGAGTGGCTTGCCAAGCAAGAAGGCGAATTGGTGATTGAGGACGTGAAGGCGCTCCCGAAACGGAGTGATAGCTGGTGTGGACAAACGCTTGCAAACGCTTTGCAAGGAGACATTGCCTTGTACCGTGTGAGCGTTGGGACAGCGGATAGCTCCGGATTGAAGAGTGGACGTGTCGCAGGATATTTTGCCCTGGTGGGAGGTGCCTACAGGCGGCTGGATTGCCAACTGCTGGGGCTCATGCCTGCGTCGTCCGGAACACAGCCCCATCTGAGCGGCCCCCTCAGAGTGGGCGGGAATGTACAGGCCGCAAAAATCATTAAGAGAGTGCAACCGGAATATCCAGAAGATGCCCGAAGGACCAGGATTTCAGGGACGGTACGATTGCACGTGATCATCGGCAAGGACGGCAGGATCAGAAGCCTAGAGATTGTTTCCGGGCATCCAATGTTGCAGCAAGCGGCGCTCGATGCCGTAAGGCAGTGGACGTATCGACCGACGCTGCTGAATGGCGAGCCGGTGGAAGTGGACACGACGATTGATGTGATATTTTCTCTCAATTGGTGAAACGCTTGGGAGTGAACCCGACCGGGGCCATGAGGGCCGGTGAAGAAAAGAGAGGGCGTCTGGGGGAAGGACGCCTCTGGAGATTAATCGGTTTATTACGGGGGATTTCGTATCGCGAAATCAGCGCGTTGATTACAAGTGATTGCCGATCGCGAAAGCAGGACGTTGATTACTGATCGTAAGCGCCGACCGGAATCAGGAGAATCAGGAGCCCGGCTGGGGCTGTTCGGCGCGCTTTTGCTTGATCTCCTTGACCTTGTCGAGGAGAGCGTCGGCCTGATTCTGGAGATTAGAGCGCTCTTCGGCGCTTTCCACCATATCCGCCTTGCGGCGATCGAGGAGGTTCAGGTAGGCCATGGCGTCGTCGTAATCGGGCCGGATCTGAAGGGCTTTCTGGAGGGCCGCGATGCCTTCCTCAACCATGGCTGAGGACTTGGCCACATATTCGGCGCGAACGGCGGGCGGCATCGGCTCGGTGTCCCTGACCTGTTTGGTGACATGATCCTTGTTGTAAGCGGCGCGAAGCTCCAGGTTGATGCGCTGCGCCACTATCCAGTCAATGGCGGCAATCCAGTAATAGGGTTCCGGATCGTTGGGCTTCAACTCGATGTGTTTCTGATGGTAGGACTTGGACTCGTCGAATTTCTTGAGGTCGAAAGGCGTGCCGGCCATCTGGAAAAGGATGGAGCCGATGCCGTCGATGGCGCTGATATTGTTGGGATCAATCCCCAAGATTTCCTTGAACTCATTGACGGCGGCATTGCCGAGGCGCACGTTCTGGTCCGAGGGGGCGCCGGGAATATACTGGCTGGCGTAAGCGGTGGCCAGATAGACGCGGGCGTTCATCAGAGCGGGGTCGAGTTCCTTGGCCTTCTGGAAATCGTCGATCGCCGCGTCATAGAGGCCGTTCTTGTAGTTGCCGACACCTTTATTGAGGAGGTCGCGAGCCTGCAATTTGCTGCAGCCGGAGACGCCAGCAACAAGGAGCAAGAGCGCCGCGAAGGCGGAAGCTCCTTGAGCGCATCGGGCCGGGGCGGACCGGCGCGGAGCCGGGCCTGGCTTTGGTCCCAACCGAGCTGAGCTTGCACTGATCGCGACATGAGTCATCGAAGCATCCATCCCTGCTGTACGCGGCTCCGAAAGGTGACGGGCCACGCCAGGAAATTCACGTCCGCCCTGCGAAGGGCAATTCGAAACGGCCTAGAGGGCCCTTTCCAGATCCGGCGTCAGCAGGCCAACCGACGCAATTCCCGAGGTGTGCATGACGTCAATGACACTGGCCACCACACCAAACTCGACCGGAGCCTCGCCGCGGATAAACGCGACGCGAGTTGCGCGCTGCTTGAAAATCTCCTCAATCCGGCTGCCCAATTTATCCCAACTAACCGGCTCCCGATTGATGCGCAGCGTCCCGTCCGCAAGAACCTGAACGACAACCACTTCGTCAAGCGGAGGCGGCGGCACTCTCTCCGTAGAAGACTGCGGAACCACAGCATCCAAACCCACGGAGTACTTCGGGATGATCATAAAGATCACCAGGAGCACCAGCAAGATATCAATCAGCGGAACGACGTTCATTTCCGAGACGATACCGCGCTTACCACCAACTGACATTCCCATGATCCACCTCGTTTGGCTGAAATGCCCCGCGAGGAGGACGCTCACATCCGTACAGAGCTGCGAAAAACTATTGACCGGCTTCGAGCTTGGCGGTGATCAAACCAATCTTGTCGATACCAGCACCGCGCATGATGTCGATGGCACGGGCAACTTCCATGAACATTACATCGTTGTCGCCTTTGACGAAAGCGATTTTCTCGGCGCGCTCCTTGAAGATCTGTTCGATGCGCGGGCCAAGGGCGTCCCAGTTGGTATCTTCGTTGTTGATTTTGAGCTTGCCACCGTTGTTGACCTGGACGACGACGGTCTTGTTCTCAAGTTCAACGTTCTGCTGCTGGTTCGGCGAGGGCTGAGGAACGAGCGTATCCAGTCCCTTCGGAATGAGCGGGGTGATGACCATGAAAATGATGATCAGCACCAGCAGAATGTCGATCAGCGGGACGACGTTGGGCGTTGCCATCGATCCGCCGGATTCTCCTCCTACATCCATCCCCATAGCGAGTCTCCTGTGGGCCTGAGGTAGAGCACCTCCTCGGGCCGCGAAACCGCGCCGGGTGGGATCCGGCGCGGCCATAACAAATCAGCAAACGAATGAGCGAACAGCAACTACGGTCCTCAATCCGCGGGCGGCGGAGGAGGAGTTGAAGGCCCCTTTTGGTTCTTCTCGGTGAGCAGACCGAGCTGATCGACGCCAGCAGAGCGAATCTCATCGACGATTTCGACGACGCGGCCATACTTGGCACGGGCATCGCTCTTGACGTAAACGGTCTTGTCAAGGCGGTTGGAGATGCGATCCTTAATCTGGCCGGTGAGATCTTCCTTGTTCACACCGGTGTTGCCGAGGAAGATCTTGCCGTCACTGGTGATGGCAACGACGATAGCGTCATCCTTGTCGGCGTCTTTCATTTCATGGGGATTGTTGGTGGGGGCCAAGTCCACCTGATGAGTCTTCTGCAACATGGGGGTGACCACCATGAAGATGATGAGCAGTACGAGCATGATGTCGGCCATGGGAATAACGTTGGGGGCCGCCATCTGAGGTCCGGCTACAGGCTTGTAGGCCATGACTGGTTACTTCCTGGCGCCACGGCGCAGAATGAAGTAGTTGATGAGCTCCATGGAAGAGTTGTCCATCTCGACGTCGAAGGCTTCCACTTTGTTGGTGAAGTAGTTGTAAGCCCAGACGGCGGGGACGGCCACGAGCAAACCAAAGGCGGTGGTGACGAGCGCTTCGGCGATACCACCAGCGACGGCCGACAGACCGGTGGCCTTGTTCTGCTCGATGCCCTTAAAGGCGTTCAAGATGCCGACGACGGTGCCGAAGAGACCGACGAACGGGGCTGTAGAACCGATGGTGGCGAGAGCCGAGAGGCCGCGCTTCATTTCGGCGTGGACAATGGCGACGGAGCGTTCGAGACCGCGCTTGGCGGCGTCAATGACGTCGGAGTCCGAAACCTGCTGAGAAGCGGATTGGAACTCGGAGAGGCCCGTGGCGACGACCTTGGCGATGTGGCTCTTCTTGTTGCGCTCGGCAATGGCGATGGCTTCGTCAAGCTTGCCGTCCTTGAGCGCTCCGGCAACCTGTTGAACGAAGACACGCGACTGCTTGCGCGCCGCGCTGTACATCAAGGCGCGGTCAATCATCACGCCAAAGGAATAGATAGAGAGAATAAACAGGATAACGACCACGACGAGCGCGAGGGTGCTCATCGAGTGCAACATGCTGCGCAGGTCCCAACTGGTGGTGGCCTGTTGCAGCATCAAGGCGGAAAATACGTACAGAGTAGCTACCATTCGTTTGCTCCTTAAGTTTCAAGTGACCCTGAATCTGCGGGGGTCAACGAGAGTGTTTGCTGATGCTTTCACCCGGACTGGCGCGCCTGTCCCACGACGGACACGCCGGCCCGCACTACTGGTTGAGAGAAAAAATCACGTCGATGGTGGTGTCGACATCAACCGGATCGCCATTGAGAAGCGTCGGCTGATAGCGCCACTGACGCACGGCATCCAACGCGGCCTGCTGCAGCAACGGATGACCGGACATCACTTCCAGCGACTGAATCGTGCCGTCCTTGCCAATGATGGCGTGCAGACGGACCGTGCCGGAAATGCGGGTCTGGCGCGCAAGAGGCGGATAGACGGGCTGAATACGGTTGATGATACGCGCGGACTGCACGTTGCCACCAACGCGGAGCGGACCGGTCAGCTTGGGCTTCGGTGGGGGCGGCGCTGTGCCCATACCGCCGATGACGCCACCAAGCACGCCGCCCATGGAGCCACCGGCGACGCCGCCGGGGACTCCACCGGTCATGCCAGCGGACATGTCGGGCTCGGCGTCTTCCTTAATAATCTTGACATCCTTGGGGATGACCTTGGGGGCCATCAACTTGCCAGCGTCCATCAAATGCGCTTGCGGCTTGACGTGGACGACCTGAGCTACTGCGGGAGGCGGGGGCGGCGGTGGAGGGGGCGGCGGCGCCGTCAGCATTGTAGCCATCATGGCCTTCGGGAGCGCCTCGGTGTAAATCAGAGGAATCAGAATCAGAATAAAAAGAAAGAGGCATTGGAACACCATCGAGACCACGATCGTCCACGGCTTGTTTGTCTTTTTGGGATTGGGGCTCGAAATTACCATCTCTTCGAACATAGGTCCTACCTTCTCCCAGCGGGAGCGAGACGTCCGGAGACGTTTTCACTACCGCGGGCTTTGTTGCCGGCTGCGGGTCCGGTGCCTGCCGCCGCGCCTTGGCCGCGCCAGCGATTCCAGGCGACGACGAGCGGGGCGGCGATACCAAAACTGGAGTACGTTCCTACCACAATCCCTACCACCAGGGCAAAGGAGAAAGCGCGAAGCACCTGGCCGCCCATCAGGAACAGGACGAGCACGGTAAGGAAAGTCAATCCGCTGGTCAAGATCGTTCGCGAAAGAGTCTGATTGATGGACTTGTTGACCACGTCAGCAAAGGAGTCCTTGCGCAGCAAACGATTGTTCTCTCGAATGCGATCGAAGATGACGATGGTGTCGTTCATGGAATAACCGACCAAAGTGAGCAGCGCCGCGATGACCGTGAGGGAAATCTCGAATTTCAGCAACGAGAAAAACCCCAAGGTGATCAGCACGTCATGGAAGACGGCCAGAACGGCGGCAGCTCCGTAAACCCACTCGAATCGAAAAGCAATATATACCAGCATGCCGCCCAAAGCATAGAGGGTAACGTAAATCGCCTGCTTGCGGAGTTCCGCGCCGACCTTGGGGCCAACGACTTCAACGTTGCGAATAGCAAAAGGACCGAGGGAGTAACTGCTTTTCACCGCGGAAAGCACGGACGGGGTTACCCCGGTCACTCTTGAAAGGTCGTCGAGATTGGTGAGCACGCCATTCGCGGTCCCGTCGCGGAATGCGAGAAGATTTTTCGCAAGCTGCTGGTAACGGTTGCCGGAATTGACGGAGAGGAACAGCGGATCCTTTTCTGTGAGCAAGGCGGCGAGCGAAGCAAGCGTGGCGGAATTGAAATCGGCCTTGTTCGAAGTCGCCACTCCGAAGGTGGCGTCCAGAGCACTGAGGACTTTCGCCCGGTTGGCATCCTGAACTTGGTCATCCTGGCCCTTGCCCTCGACGAAGATGAGGACTTCGCTAGAGGTGGGGGAAGCAATGTCATGGATGGTTTGAATTTCGGTGTTGCCTAACCCCTGGGCCGTGAGGCCGCTGCGAAGCTTGTCGAGATTGGGAGCCTGGACGAAACGCACATCCACGTTGGTGCCGCCTTTAAAGTCGATCCCGTAACGAAGACCGCCTTTGAAGAAAATCGAAGTCCACCCGGCGAGGAGAAGAATGCCACTCAAGGCAAAGAAATACTTGGCTTTGCCCATCCAGTCGATGTTGGGCTGCTTGAAGAGCTCGATCATGCCGCTTTTGCTTCCCTTCCTTAGACACCGGGGTGCCTGAGATGTTCCCGGGCAAAACCATCTACGGAAAGTAAAGTAACTGGCCCCGAGAACCTACTCCCCACTCGTTTAGATGCTAGTGGGACGCCAACCCTAGTCGTTCTAGTACGCCCTAAATACTCAATTCTGCCTGACGGTCCATTTTCGTCAGGTGATACTGGAAAATCGTTTTGGAGACGTAGATTGCGGTGAAGACGTTGGCGATAAGGCCCACCACCAAGGTGATCGAAAAGCCGCGGATCGGGCCCGTTCCAAAAACAAATAGGAAAGCTGCAGAGACTACCGTTGTTACGTGCGTGTCTATGATGGTGAGGAAGGCTTTGTCGAAGCCGGCATCGACGGCAGCGGCGGAAGACTTGCCGTTACGCATTTCCTCGCGGACGCGTTCGAACACCAGAACGTTCGAGTCCACACCCATACCGATGGTTAATATGACACCGGCGATGCCTGGCAGCGTCAGCACGGCGCCGAAGAGAGCCAGCACGGCAAGCAGGATGACCAGGTTCAGGATCAAGGCCAGGACGGCGTTGCCACCGGAGAGGCGATAGTAGACGAGCATGAAAAGCATCACGACGACGAGGCTGAGAACCGAAGCCTGGACGCCATGGCGGATGGAGTCCGCACCCAGTGAAGGACCGACAGTGCGCTGCTCGAGATATTTGATCGACGCGGGCAGAGCACCTGCACGGAGAACCAAGGCCAAGTCGTGAGCGCTCTCCTGGCTGAAATTGCCCTCAATCATTCCGGAATCATCGATGCGGCCATTGATGCTCGGGGCCGAATAGACGCGATGGTCGAGCACGATGGCCATCTGGCGGCCGATATTTTGCTGGGTAAAAGGTCCGAAACGGCGCGCGGCCTCCGGCGAGAGCGTGAAATTCACCTGCCACATACCAGGGTTGGTCGTGTTGCGATTTTCCACCGCGCTACGCAGGTCGCGGCCGGTAACCACAGACGCGCGGCCCAGCACATACCAAGTTTCGCCAGTATCGATTCCACCTGTTGATTTGCGGGTCTTGGGGTCGTCGCGGACAAGTTCCGTACCTGGCGGCAGAACGCCACCGTGGCGGCTGAGAGCCTCTGTTTGAGAAGTATAGGTAGTTGGATCTTCGACCAATTTCAATTCCAATTGGCCGCCCGCCTGGATGACATCCCTGGCGCGAGTCGGATCGCCCTCGCCGGGGAGTTGTACGAGGATTTCGTTGGCGTTGCGGCCGCCACGGAGCTGAATGGTAGGTTCCGTGAGGCCCAGGGCATTGATGCGCCGCTCGATCGTTTCGAGCGACTGAGTCATCGTGCTTTCCTGGATTTGGGCGACGGCGCTGGGGCGAAGCGTCAAGGTGTAGCCGGAGGGATCACCGGCGGCAGGCGTCATGTCCCAAACGTTGCTGTATTGCGTGCTGACGATATCGCGCACCTGCGAAAGCTGGGAGGAATCGATGTTGCGCAAGAGAATGTGGGTGTCATCGACGCGGCGCACTTCATCGTAATGAATGTTTTTTGTGCGCAGCTGGGTCGTCAAGCGATCGACGGTGGTGTCCGTCTCCTGCGCGATGGCTTCTTGCACCTGGACCTGGAGGATCAGGTGCGTGCCGCCCTGGAGGTCGAGCCCCAGCTTGATCTGCTTGGAGAAATTATCCTTCACTTGCGCGAGCGAAGTGGGGAATTCCGGATAGCCAAAAAGAAAATAGAGGCAGAACAGAATGACGGCAAGTATGAAGAGCGCTTTCCACTTCAGATTGGGATTCATGGTCAGGAAGTAAGACGTGTAATCCGGCGAAGGGTGGGCTTATTTTGCATCTTCCGATGCCTCCACCTGAGCAATCGCCGCACGCGAGA
>WNFO01012991.1_pt1 | contig 13409 bp, 15 predicted proteins | sample 5400251 | NCBI WGS metagenome assembly WNFO01 (sample SAMN13153354, study PRJNA577476) | soil metagenome | isolation source: 100 cm saprolite under Madrone tree | place: USA:California | collected 2016-06-14 | reverse complement strand
CAGCGGCAAGGCGAAGGTGCTCTCGTGGACGACGTTCCGCCGCGGCTACTTCCCGGAGTATCCGCCGCCCCACACCGTCGTCGCGCTCGAGCTGGCCGAAGGCCCGCTCTTCATCTCCTATCCCGTCGACGTCGAGCCCGGCGACCTCCGCGACGGCATGACGCTGGAGCTCCGCTGGATCGACGCCACCGACAAATTCGGCGAGTACAACCTCCCGGTCTTCGGCCCGTCCGCCGCCCGAAGCTGAGGCGCTGAGAAGCAAGAGCACCGTTTACGTCGATGTGTTGGACGCCGATTTGGCACCTTGTCGAACGATCAAGTACTGAGCGCCGAGAGCTGCTCCGTGTCGTAACGCTTGCGTAGCGACGTCGTGGAAGGGTTGTTCAACTAGCCTATTGCGCCCGGGATCTCGCTGGGTGTCGCAACGGCTCGACAGACTCTCGGGCAGCTCTCCATACGCGTCTTGGACCTTGTCCCAGGGCGTCCTGGAGCTTGAGTACATCGTCCAAGCCAGCGTGGCCATCACCCTACGTCGGCAGCCCAATTTAGTCGGCTACGAACATCATCTTCAAACTGCACCAGCTAAATTTAGTTTTGCTTTCACTCGCTGCACGGTGCCCGCGCCCACGCCGATGGCCTGCGCGGTCGCGTGAATCCCACGGCCCTTTGCCAGCTCCTTGCGGATGGCCTTCTCGATCTGTTCGGACACCCTCGGTCGCCCAAGGCGCTTCCCCTGCGCCCTGGCCCGCCTCAGCCCCGCCCGATTGCCGGCATCCTGGGCGGATGCCTTACTCGAACCCTCCCCACGAAAACTCGGCTTGGTCGCCGAACCCGTCAGGCAGCCAGACCGAATCGTCGCGCTGGCCGATTACACGGTCTCGGCCGATGAGGAGGTTGCCGAAGTCGGACTCGTGGTCGACGACGCCTGGCAGCACAACGGACTAGGCCGCACGATCTTCAATCGTCTCCTGGCGCTGGGCGAGAGCCGCGGCATACGCTTGTTCGTCGCCTATGTGCACTGGAACAATCTGCGGGTGATCCGTGCCTTGGATCGCATTGCGACGGTTATCGACCGTGTCGTCGAGGCTCCCGTACTGAAGTTTACCTTCACGAGGCGGCTAGAAGTGGGAGAGGTCCACGGCGTCCGTTAGAAGTACGGCTTCAAACGCCTTCGAGCTGACGATCAACTGGAGTCCTCGAAGACCTGCTTGTTTTAGGACCTCCTCCACGATCTTGCGCAGCCCGAGTTTGAGCAGCTTGCTCCGGGCATCGTCGTCGACCACGCCTTGAAGGCCCAGAGTTAAAGGGCGCAGATGGTAGATGCGATGGTTACCTCATCTTGGCGCCTGTGCCGATGACATCGACAAAGCCAATCACCTTCTGGCCAGGCGCACACGCAATACCTCCAACCTGGATGGTTCGTTTCACTACGTGCCCCGTTCGGTCCTGGCCCTTAATAGCAGTTAACGAATGGTAGAGGCAGCGGGAATGCGCTGCTACGCGGCTCCGGTCATTCGTACGAGTGTCGCAAGGTCTGGTATCTCCAGGTCAGGCTGCGCGTTCGCATACGGCGTGGCCCCGGAGCCGGCCTTGCCATGGCGCCTGTTGATCCAGACGGTCTCGAGACCGAGCTGCTTTGCCGGCACGTGGTCGTGAAAGAGGCTTTGGGCGACGTGCAGGACTTGTTCCGTCGGTAGACCGATGCGCGCCAGGCCCTGCCGAAAGTTGTTCAGCGACGGCTTGTAGCTCCTGACTTGTTGAGCGGTGATGATCCAGTCGAAAGCAACGTCGAGTTTCTGATTCGTGCGGGCAAACAGATCGTCGTCAATATTTGAAATGATCGCGAGCCGAAAGCGACGCTTCAGCGCTCCCAAGGCAGCGGGTGCGTCGCCAAAAGGCGGCCAGTCGCCCACCGAGTCGGCAAACCGCGACTGTTCGGCCGCAGACGGCGTGAAGCCGAGGCGTTCGCCGAGGCCACGCAGGACGGCCATCAGCAACTGACGATAGGGAGTATAGGGACCTTGCTCGGCGGCGGGCTCCAACTGGGCATAGAGTGCCAGCAGGTGCTCGGGATTGGCCGTCACGCCGTGGTCCGTCACAATCGGTCGCAGAGCGGAGAGAATGCCAGTTTCCCAGTCGATCAACGTGCCGTAGCAGTCGAAAGTCAGGACGCGCTTGGCTGTGAAGTCGATCATCCTTGAGCCCCCTGCCTTCCAGTTTGAGCCATCCTTCTATCTCGGTCCCTCAGAACACGCGCGCGAAGGACGGCGTGTCTAGTCATGCAGGCGTAACTCTTCATAGGCTGTAAACCTGATCGCGTCCGGATGGCCGCTCAGGATGGGGCCGAGGAGCTCTTCTTCCCAGATCCGCCACTTCACCGGATACTCCATTGGTTCCCGCGGGTGGTCCAGGGTGCCCCAAAGCCGCAGATCTCCCCTCTCAGGTCGCGGAGGCTAGCGGGCATCGGGCGCACTTCGTGAAGCCAGCCTCACCCGAGATTGGGGCAATTGGAACGCGCCGACAGCCACAACGGTCGCCGGCGTCGAGCATCAAAAGCAAACCGCCGCTAGCTGCGACCGTGCAGTATGTCGCACCAGCGTCGGTTGTCGTCGCCGCCCGCCTCAGCGCTCCCCGAGAGGTACGCGGAAGCGGTCACCACTTCGTCGTCGCCGCCATCTAGCGCGGGAGAGTGGGATTCACACCAGCGCACATCGAGAATGTCCAGGCTCGGGTCGGCATCGGGCTCACAACCGGGGCAATATGCGCGCGCCACATAAGGGGTGTCTGGAAGGACATCCGTCACCGCTCCGCTACTCATGTGACTGACCTCCTACCTCTACGATGCCGAGCCAGGTCAGAAGGCTTCGCGGTCGGTTATGTCCGTACGTGTGCTTCGCGCCACTCGACGTTACAGCGAAACAACACTTGGCCTGCCTGTCATCATCATGTGCGGTATCCCCGAAGCGGCCACCCGCCTCCTAAGAAGCGGCATGACGATGGTGACAAAGTCCGACGAACAGGAGGCGCGGAATAGCCGGTGGCGTGCAGATGACGGGCGGCAGCACCTCGATGGCGGAAGCGTGGGACGAGATGCGCCGGGCTGGCGCGCCGGCGCGCGCGATGCTGGTCGAGGCCGCCGCGAGAGAGTGGGGTGTGCCGGCCTCGCAGATCACCGTCGACGGCGGTGTCGTTTCCCATTCGGGATCAGGGCGGCGGGCGACGTTCGGCGAGCTGGCCTCGAAAGCCGCAGCGCTCGTGTCGCCTGTGCGGGTGACGTGAAGGACCCGAAAGATTTCAGGCTGGTCGGCAAGCGTGTCCCGCGCGTGGACAGTAAGCCGAACACCGACGGCTCGGCGTAATTCACGGTGGACTTCACCGCGCCGGGTCTGCTAACCGCGCTCATCGCGCGACCCGCAAGCCGACGACGTGGGCGCTAGACGAACTGACTGCCCGGAAGTTGAGCTAGCGATCGAGATCGAGCAGGACGGCGGCGTGATCGCTCACCGCTTCGAGCCGTCCGGCGCGCGTGCGTCGCCAGGCATGAACGATGTCGCGCACTCCGGCTGCAGCGCGCAGTGGACGACGGCCTGATTGATCGCAGTGCCGACCAACGGTGCACACGACGCGCTCGACCCTCGGCAGGCCGTATCCTGGCGGTGGCCTGGGGATTCCTCACGGCGCCTCAGTTTCGAGCTTGGCCTGCTGGCGCGAATAGTCCCACACCGAGACGCGATAGTGATCAGTGGTGGGCAGATGTCGGATCTCGAAATACGCACGCTCGTATCCGCCGACGCCTTCGGGAACCCAGACGATCTGCTGGCCGGCGATCGCGCCTGAGCCGTCGAGAGCCTGGCCGAGCAGGCGTAGCGGCTCGGCCGCCTCGCCGTATTCGTTCGTGATGTAGCCGCGAATCCGTGTGTCGCCACCGGGCTCGCGGTCAGTCGACCACTCGAGCTTGAACCAGTGCTCCCAGCCCTGCATCAACGTCGTCGTGGACGCGGACGGCGTAACCGCTGAACTATTCATTGATGCACACGCTGACGTCCCGAGCGTCGCCAGCCCGAGCAGTGCAGCCGACACGATCGATCGCGCAGTTGTATTCATGGCGCCTGCCTTTCGTTGGCCGGCGGTCGCACACCGGCCGGGAAGTTCATCACGTTGCCGTCCGGCGCGGCGCCGACGAAAGGCGGCGTGTAGACCTCATGGTCGGACAGCCTTCGCTCCCAGTGGCCGGGCACAACAACGGAGCTGTCGCCTTGCGGGGTCTGAACGTAGCGATCCGGTACCCACATATCCACCGGTGGCGGAGCTGTGGGCGCTGGCACTTGCGGCATCGGCTGCGTCATCAATCGATCGAGGCCATCGAAGATCGCGCCTCCCGGTGTCGTCCCGCTCAATGACATTTGGCCGTAGGCGAACCGAGGCCCCGCAACACTCAACAAGAGGGCAATACCCAGAAGCACGCCGCCCAATCGCGTGACCGCTCGATTCATCGCGCTCCCTCCTTCTTCCACTCCTTGCGATGACTGGGTGTCGCTGTAGGGATTCGTGAGGTGTGCCGGCTGCGATCGGACGTTCATCCGTTGAATGTTTGGTCGGTACTCGACAAAACGTGCGACGTGTTGATCCGTCCCGTGCACGTCGTCGTCACGAGGTAGTCGAGCTCGGCGGGACTCCACCGTGCGCGTTCGAGGGCGCGCCGCGCTGCCACCTCGCCGATCTCCAGGACACCGCGACGAAAGCGTGCCTGCAGCGCCTCGACGGTCTCGTTCGGCGCGAAATGGGCAGGATCGACGAAGAGGAAGCGACCGTCGATATCGCTACGGTCGAAGAAGCCCCGACGCGTGGCGTCCGTGTAGCCGGTCATCGTGAGCAACTGCATTTGAGTAAAACGATGGGGCCGGCGTTGCCCACGGCGGCAATCTTGGGCAGGATCATTCACGCCTCGATCGGTCCTCGTTCCATCCACGGTGCTGCTCATCACCATCGCAGGTGCAAACGCTCTCGCGCCCGACTCGTTCCCCGGAACAGAAGCGGCAGAGTAGCGGAAACGTGCCGTTCTCGGGGAGACGCATGAGAAACCGATGAGAATCCTGTGAGATCGTCGGTGGCTTCGCCTCGCCGCGCCGACTTCACGCGTTTCACAGGTGAAGGAGGGCATGGCCTTGAGGAACTTGATAGTCGCTCTGGCCGTCGTGATTCTGACAGCGACGCCCGCGTTCGCCCGTGGTGGCGGCGGTGGATTCCACGGTGGCGGCGGATTCCGTGGCGGCGGCGGGTTCCACGGTGGCGGCGAGTTCCGTGGCGGGAGCGGACTCCACGGGCGTGACCGCTTCGACCGATTCCACCGATTCGGCTTCTTCGGCGATTTTGGATTCGTGGGGCCTGTCGTCGGCTTCGGTTTCGGTCCCTTCTTCTGGGATCCCTTCTGGTTCCCAGCACCGTACCGGTCTATACCTACGCTCCACCGCTTGTGATCCAGCCGGAGCCCGGCGTGTCCGTGCAGCAGGCGGCCTCACCCGCGACAACGTATTGGTATTACTGTGCCGAGACCAATGGGTACTACCCATACACACAGCAGTGCCCAGGCGGCTGGCGAAAGGTCCCGACGACTCCGATGGGCTAATGGCACCGATGAAAGAAGGAATCCCATGCGCACGCTCATGATCTGCTCGACGATCCTGATCCTGGCCGCCGTTGGAACCGCAGGAGCCGAGGAACTCAAGCTCGATACGGAAGATCAGAAAACTCTTTACGCTCTCGGTCTAACGATCAGCCGCAGCTTGAGCTGGTGAGGTAGCCGGCGAAGTTCTGCAGGCCGTCGACATACGCGAGAGCGTCCTCGCCGAGCCTGGCGGCGTTCGTAGCAGCTCCCTGATGAACTCCGGGCAATTGATGATCTCGAGCCCCCGCTCGTCGTCATCCGTCCTTCAAAGAGGTTGCGCTCCGACCACGAGCACGGCACGACGCACCTCATCGCGATCGGTAGGATGCTCGCTTTCCTTTACTCGAGTGCCTGATCCAGCTCATATCACGCCACCGAATTTCTTTTCGTGGGCAAGGAACGAATCGCTGCGCCGGTCGTTGGCGTAAGTGAGGGCGTCAAACACAAGGGAGGCAACGTCATGCGGAAGTGGTGCACTGTGATGTTCATTCCTCTCGCCGCGGCAAGCGGCTCGAGTGTCGGTCGGACCTTCTACGCGCCGATAGGCACCGCGGCGGCGATCGCCGCTGCACCGGCGGAGGCTCCGCGCGCCGCCATCGCGCGGGTTCAATTCGGTCTTGGTACGGTGACCGTCCCAGTCGGCACAACGGTCATCTGGGTCAATCGAGGCGACGACGCCCACACCGTCACGGCGGACGATGGGAGCTTCATTTCCCCCGGCTTGGACCGTGGCGAGCAGTTCTCCCATCGATTCACCGCGCCCGGCGCGTACGCGTATCACTGCGCCCTGCACCCTCATATGACGGCTCGGATCATCGTGAAGTGATGGGAAGGCGACCCGGCAGAGGAGAGACAGACATGGTAGATCTCACGCGCGAGCGGTCGGATCAAAACGATGCCAGCGATGTGAGTCGGCGCCGATTTGTCGAGTGTATGACCTGGGTCGGGACTGGTCTCGTCTGGACGGTGTCCGGGGGGATTCCCTCGTCGCGAGCGCTGGCGCAGGCTGGAACAGATCAGGGCGGCCACGCGGACTTCAGGTTCGTCCAGATCAGCGATAGCCACATCGGCTTCAAGGGCGACGCCAATCCCGACGTTCTCGAGACCTTCCACGAAGCTATCGCCAAGATCAACCGAATAGACCCCGCGCCGGCCTTCGTGCTCCATACTGGGGATCTCAGTCACACGCAGGAGCCCGGCGCCTTCGACACCGCCACTGAGAGCCTCAAGGGTGTGAAGACTGACCGGGTCTTCTATGTGCCAGGCGAGAACGACGTCTTTGCCGACGGGGGCAAGGAATATCTGAGCCGATACGGCCAGCGTGGGAGGCGTTGAAGAAGTCGGAGGCGTGACCCTTACGTGCGCCCCGATCCGTCGGACTCTCGAATGACAGCACAACTCTGTGGGTGTCGACACCTCTGTCAATACGCAGCCGAGAACGGACTCGACCCCAATCTGGCGCGACTGCGAGACTGGTGTTGTATCTGTGATGATCGAACCCCGTGCGCCCTTTGCGCTCCACGGGACACACCTGAGAGAAGACAGGATAGAGACCGACGTGTTGAAGGAGCAAGGGAAATTGTTCGGCCGGTCGTGGAACCTATTCTTAGACAAAGCGAAAGGCGGCTCGACCCTCGTCTGCCGTGGCTTCCGGTTGATCAGATCGGGCGCATCTTACGAACTGCGGGGATCGTAGTGCTGTGCTCCGTAGGCGTTGTCATGGTGTTCGCCGTTCAGTCGGCGCTCTACCATTGGGCTCCCTTGTGGGCGCGTCTCTACCCGGCATGCGTGGCTCAGCGGCCAGAGCCGAACACCCTGGCCGGGATCGTGCAACACCGAATTGCGTGCGCAACGTTTGCGAGTGGAAATTGTAGGGGCGTCGCCCGCTGAATCGGCCGGAGATGAGGAGCATCCGGTACCGCACATCCTGTCGCTTGAGTCCCGTGCTCCCATGAGTGCGACGGCCATCTCGGCCATCATCGCGGCGTCACGAGCAGGCGCCGCAACGTCTCGAGCGGGACCGGCATGTCCGGCTCGCGATCCGTGTGGGCGTGCAGAACGGCCTTGTCGTCGTCGGCGAAATCGGCGAGGCGGACGCCAGGAGCAGTTGGCGCTAGGAGAGGCCGAACGTCGCCGCGCGCCTCCAGGCCCTCGCCGCCACGCCTGCCAGACCCCCGAGGTATCCGACGTAGGCCCCACGCACAGACTATCGAATCCCTTTCAAGACGCCAGCGCAAGCCCGCAGAAGGGTAGGTAGGTTATCCGGCGCGAAAACACGCCTGTATGCCAAATCCCGTTGGGGCCACCACCAGAAATTCTGTTGAAGGCGTTTGAGGACAGGAGCAGACCGAAATGGACATCGCCGTGGCACCGGAATGGCACCGGAACTGAGTTCTGTGTGGACGTCTTCGGCTGTAGACGCTTTTGCAGCGAGAGATCGCCCTCGTTCTCACGTCCTCACGCCGGCGTGCCACCCGAGCCGGGATCTGGAGATGGCGCGCGGGCCGTCCGAGGGTGATGAGTAGTGCGCCCCTCACGCAAGGCGCGCCTCCCGCGGGTTCTCTCCTGCATCGCGAGGACGCGCACAGGATCGCCGAGATCGTCCCACTCGACGCCGCTCACCGGGAGCACAGCGAGATCGGCCGGCTTCACCTGGAGCACCCGTTTCGAGAAGTCGAAGGCCGGCACCCCCGCGTACACGGCGCGCGCCGCCTCTTCCTCCCACGGGGTGCCTACCCGCGACGCGAGCGGCGCGAACGCCTCCGCGAGCTCCGGCAGGGCACCGCGGATAAGGTGTCCGAGCGTCCCCGGGTCGGCGACGATCACGAAGCTGTTCCAGAAGCACCCGGCCCGCTCGAGCCGCTCGGCCACGAGCGCCGGCGGCTTCTCCCAGAAGTGTCTCACCGCGTAGAGGGGCCAGGGCGGCCCGAGGAGCAGCTCTGAGGGCTCGATCCAGCCGTACTCGGTCTCCGGGCGATCGGGTACGATCCCGAGCAGGATCACCTTCTCGGGCCGCGCCTGTGCCGCCTCGAGCGCGCCCTCGACCCGCGCCATGAAGGCGTCGTCGTCCGAGACGTAATGATCGCTCGGGAGGAGAACGACAGGGCTTCCCGCCGCGACCGCTCCGAGCCGCAGCAGCGCGTAGAGGATCGCCGGCGCCGTGCCACGGCTTTCGGGCTGGACCACGACAGTGCCAGGCCCCGTGTCATGGAGCTCCGGCCCATAGAACGGCTCATGCTTGCGCGTCACCACGGTGAAGAGACGCTCGGGCGCGATAAGTCGCCCGGCACGGCGTCGCGTCCTTGCGAGCAGAGTCTCCGCGCCGAGGAGGCGGCAGAACTGCTTGGGCCGATCGTCGCCAGTAAGCTTCCGCGTCAGAGAGCGGAGCCGCGTTCCCTCGCCACCCGCGAGGACGACCGCCGAGTAGCCCGGACTCATGCCTCTTCAGACGCCTGGGCCTTCGCCTGGCGTTCCGGTTACTCGCCGTTCTCCGAAGTCGTGCGGAGCATAGTGAGCGCCGAGCCGCGGGCCGCGTTGAGCCCGCGCTGAGAGCCGAAGATCCGCTGAATGTTCACGCTGCGGAGGGCCGGAGTGTCGATCCGATGGCGGAATTGCTGTGGGCGAATGTCGCCGACGAGGTGCGTCGCGCCATTGGTGCTGCCGTTTTGGTGACAATCTAGGCAGGCCACGCCGAGGCTGGGATGCTCGCTTCGCCGATCGGCGGTGAGGTTGAATTGCTGCTGGGGGAACGGCGTCACGAGTAATCGCAGCCCCTCGAGCTGCTTGGCGTTCAGGACGCCGTTGAAGAGCTCGTAGTAGTTATCGCTGGTAAAAAGCCGGCCGCGAGACACATCACCGAGATCGGGGCGTGTGGTGAGGTATATCGGCGCGGGGAACTCGGGCAGGAACGCGTCGGGCAGATCGAAGTCGAGATCGAAGCGCGCGAGGTCTCTGCCCGTCTGCTTCTTGACCTTGGTGATCTGAAACGCGGGGAAGAGCATGCCGCCCTCGAGATGATTTGGATGAGGCAGCGGCATGAAGCCTGACGGAAAGACGCCCTTCTCACGGATCTCGTCAGGCGTCATCTTCACGAGCGCGTCCCACGTCACGCCGGTCGGCAGCTTTGCGCGGACGCCGCCCTGGATCGCCTTGCCCTGGCTCATGCTGACGCCCGCGGCCGGGCGGTCGCTGAGATCGTAACGCGAGTCGAGTGGGTCCCGCTGGCACTTCTGGATCTCGGCCTTCGACGCATCACACGCACCCTCCGTTGTCGAGTCGCGATGCTCCTTACGCCCTAAGCAGGTGGACCTTAGCGACACCCTCGCCGTAAGCCGGGTCGGCCTTCGCGAAGTGCTGGATCTGACGCTCCGCGATGAAGTCGGGCACTCCCCGCATCGCCGTCGCGATGTTCCGGAACAGGCGATTCTTCTCGCCGGCCGGCAGCAGGCGGAAGAGGTTTCCCGGCTGGGTGTATTTGTCCCAATCACTTAGCGGTCGTCACTGTCCCGCCCGGCTGAGGCGGGAACTGCAGGGTCGACTGGCACCCGGAACCCGCTCAGCACCCACGCCCGTTGACTCGGCGCAAAGCGCGGCGCCAGCAATCCATCGTTGATTTCCCGCGTGACGGCGAAGCGGTTGAACGCCGTCGGGGGCAGGAAGAGGCGCGTATTGTCGGGGAACCCGTCCGACGGGGTATCGATGTCGCCTTCCACCGCGGAGATGACGCCGTCGCCATCCGAGTCGACGCGGGCGACTTCGGCGGCATAGGCATCGAAGAGCCGTTTCTGAAGCTTTGTCACGTTCGGCTCAAACGACGCCCGCCGCACGTAGACGTCGAGATAGATTTCGTTGGCCAGACCACTGGGAATGTTGCGGAAGCGAAATTCGCGCTGCTTATCGACGTCCCCGTCAAACTTGTCCGGATCGCGTGGAAGGTTGGGGTTGTCACCAAACACCTGGGGCTCGTTTTGGATCCCCGCTGGCCCCGAGCCGGGTACGATCGACTGCAGCTTGCCGATCTCGCCGTCCTTGAAGGCGTCGGGAGCTTGGCCGAAATTGTCCGGGAAGCCTCCCGTGAACGGCAGCTCGTAGAGCGGGTGGACCCAGTTCGTGCCGAGATAGTTGAACTCCCAGTAGGAATGGGCATCGGCTTGTTGCATGGCGTTGTAGGTCCCCATGCTGACGTGGATCGGCACGACGTTGCTCTGGCTGTTGGGGAATTTATCGGACGCACTGGGAAAGTGCGGGGCTCTGCCGTCGACGGTGAAGATATGTCCCGGTACGTTGTTGCCGGTTCCCATTCTCTTGAGAATCTCCGCGTCGCCGGCGGTGATCGTTCCGAATGCCGCCCGACCGCCGGGGCGCGGCGGGGCGACCGGTGGGACGGTGATGTCGTGGATCATCCACCCTTCGTACCAGCCACTCTCGTTGTTGATGACGAACAGCGGGGAGATGTCGGTGAACACGTCGTTGAAGGCACGCGGATCGTTGGGATCGGTCGGAAGCCCGGGCTTGGGCTCCAGGACCACACGCACGGCGCCAATCGTCGGGAGCCCGCAGTTCCCTCCGGTGACCGTCAACTGAACATGATCGTTCACGCCGGGGATGATGGTCGTGAAGACATTGGGTTCGAAGCCGGTCGTGTCCAGCAAGTAATACTGGAACAATTGGCTCGCCCCGTCCGCTTCGGCAAACGCCTGGATCGGTAGGTAGCTGTGCGGGCGGTCGGCGAGTCGGATCAGCCGATCCTTCAGCGGCTGGGGGAGATTGACCACGTCTCCCCGGCTGGCGACGGCTGCACTATCCGCCGCCGCGTTCGGATTCGCATGGCACGGCGCCGGAGGCTGCTCCGCGTCACCGCGGGGTGGAGAGACTAGGGCTGCCGACATCGCGAGCATGAGCGCTACGGCCACAGTGCGAGCGTTCATCACTGAACCTCCCTCGTCTGACGGTCACGTCTTGATCGTTGCGGCCTGCGGTTCTCGCTGGCGTGATCGAGTCATTCGTCGTCGTCGCGGTGGTCTCTTCGGTGACGACGAGTCAAGAGGTTATCGACCACGAAATCCGCGACGTCGCGGCCCAGCCGTTGTCCAGCGGTGAGGTCGAAGCGGAAGTGGGCTCCGGCGAAAATCCGGCTCAACGTCGCCTCTTCCGCAGCCGCCGAGAGTCGCTCGAATGAGCGCTCGACCCCTGGCATGACTTCAGAGGTGGCGTTAAAGTCGAGCTCATCCTTCTCCAAGACGGAGATCAGCACCGCTGCTGCGCCCGCGCTGATCACTGCGTGCGCGCCGGGGTAGGACGGGTCGGGAGCCGTGTTGATCACCTCGGGAAGCCAATTCGGGTCGGCCAGCGTCTCCGGGTTGTTGTCCGTATCGGCTGCCCGGATCGCGGTCACCGGCCGCCAGAAGTCGTACGTGTACTTGGCGTCGTAGAAGGCGATCACCCCGTCTGCCAGTGTCAGGTTGAGCAAGGCGAAAAGGCGGGCGCTCCGTGCGGTCGTCAGGTCATGCGCCAAGGCCGCCGTCTGGGTGATCTCGTTCCAATAGTTTTGAATTGCCCCGTTCCAAAAGCGGCCGGTGAGCGCTTCGTCGGCAGAGCTGGCCGTACTGTTCACGATCCCCAGTGCTTTGACTTCATTGAACGCATCGCTGTACGTATCACTGGTCAACACCGGGGGAGAGCCAGGACGAAACTGATCCGCGCGCTCCAGGGCAAACGGTGTCACGCGTGACCAATGAGTGAATTGAGGCTGCCTCGGGAAATTCGGTGGCGTGGACTGGTAATCTCCTGGGGCGTTTCCGAAGACGAAGGGTATGGGTTGGGCATTGGCTCCGTCATTGCTTCGGAGGGCCAAGATTCGGTCAGCAACAGCGTGTCCTATGCTGATTCCTTGCGCCTTATCCGCTCCCTCCGGTATTTGGGCCAACACCTGCAGAAGTTGGGCGTCGAGCTGAGTCTGGAAGTGTGGATAGAGCGTTACGAGGACTTCATGGGCCGCTACCGCGGCTGCTGCATCTTGTGAAGCGGATCGCGATACGTCGGTGAAGTGAACCAAGTAAGGCGTGTGGGCCCCGTCAATGGCGTTAACGGCGTCATACATCGCCGCGTGCATGATCGCGAAGCTGCGTGTCGGGTGCACGGTTGCGGGTTGCGCGCCGGGGGTGCGAACAATCACGAGAAGGGTTCGATTCCATTGCAGAACCTGGTTGACCGATTGGGCAGCGGAGTCGTGGACCTGCAGCGATGCCATCAACCCGAGCATTACGATTAGGGCGAATGTCCTCACCATTGTTCTCCTTTTCCCTTTCTCCTTTGCTGCGCGTACTTGAAGTCCTTGATGTCGATGTTGGCCGCAATTGACGCGAGCGCATGGCCAGCCTCGAGAAGCGTGGTCGCCAGCCCGCAGCCGGCAAGTGCGGCCCGCCAACCGCAGACCGCTATGGTGTTGAAACGTCGCACACGCAACTTCTTATTAGTCTTCCTTGCCCCGGCTAACGCTCGGTGACGCCGTTCGTTCCGCGGAGTCATGATTGCTGCGTGACGGAACGAACCGGCAGGATCGAGCGTTAGCAATGGTTTTTGTCGGCCCGACGGTCTCGGTTGCACTCGACATTTCGGTCGGTGGTTGCGTCGTCGGACAGGATCGCTCTCCGCGAAGCCCCGCGAGATCACGTGCGGACTCCGGCGGGCGGGCACGAGCATCCCCATGGGTGTGGTTTGTGTCCGCATAACTTCCGCCTTGTCG
>WNFO01015281.1_pt1 | contig 13416 bp, 14 predicted proteins | sample 5400251 | NCBI WGS metagenome assembly WNFO01 (sample SAMN13153354, study PRJNA577476) | soil metagenome | isolation source: 100 cm saprolite under Madrone tree | place: USA:California | collected 2016-06-14 | reverse complement strand
TGCGAGGGACGGAAGAGGCGGAAGGGTGTTCGCGATGAAGGCGTCGGATGATTGTGCATCCCACCAGAGCTCGATAATGTCCGAAGTGTGGGGTGCGTGGATGCGCGCACGCTTACGCACACGCGGGTCATATATACCATTTCTATGACGAAATTATGAGCACTGAATGCACAGCTCACATCCTGGGGTGAATACGAACAATTTGCGCTTGTCACCTGGGGCACCATCTAATGCGATCACGTCACTGTCACTGTCAGCTTCGCAATCTGCATCAGATTCAGAATCGCCAATGTAAGAGCGCAACATCGCGTCGAGTGTCTCTGCCTGACTCGATGGCCCAGGTGCTGAGAGTACAGCATCAAGGGACTGCTCAAGCTCAAGAACGGCAGCCATCCCTTCAGCTGTGCGCACGATGGCAGGCGATTCCTCGAAGGACTGGTCGCGCACGCGTCGTGGAGGGGTCAGAGCGGGAGTGAGTCGACATCCCGTTCTTGACTCATTGCTACTTGGAGAGCGAGAAGGTAAAAATGACAATGAATGACCGTGGCCATTAATGCCATTCAACTTGGCGGGGGTATGAGAGAGTGCGCGACGACCGGACATTGGGACAGAGAGATCGAAAGGAACGCAAGGGTCGGCTCGCTCCTTCCGATCTGTGATATATTTAAGGAGGTGTTCGGCCTTGGCTTTGAGGCGTGTAGCGCAGAGGCGGAGGGGGTGATTCTAGGCATCGGGGTCACTGTAGTGGGAGTGGATAGAGTTGACGAGTTGACAAACCTCGGTGGCATTGTATAAGAAACAGTTCGACCAAATGAGGTCGAGGTCTTCTTTGAAATCCTTCTTGGACTTGTACTGCCTCTGCTTGACTTTCCTCAGCATTGATTGGAAGTCCATCGGATTCGTTACGACTAGTACGGCGATCGTTGGTGGTTAGGATGATAATTGAGTAGTGTCAAAGGAGCCGATACGAACCGTCATAGTAGTCCGGTACATCCACCCGTGATACAGGCTTAATGAAGGCATCAGCATCGTGGTTATCCTAGATAACAGATTATGTCAGAGCGGCGCGCTAGTAATTCGTCCGGAACACCACGAACCATTGTAACGGTACGGAGGTCATGCAACAAGTCTTCAAGAGCGTCATAAAATGGATCTGCTAGCTTTGCATCGTGAGGTTGCTTCTGGTAGGGGCGCAAGTGTAAGTAGTTACAGCGTCAGGTACGATTGGAAGCGACTCACGCGGCTGTCTTTAACCACCTGGAAGAGACGCTTCAGATCAGCATCAGGAATGGACAGTTTCGCCTGGCTGCTGGCCAGGGTCCTCAGGAGGTTCTAAAGGACGTCAGAGCGCAGAAATTGGCGGTGGATGGCAGAGTTTAACGTACATTCATGGTTCGGTGAGCATTCGCACTGGTCTCGAGTGGCCAACGCGTTATCCGAGAGCATTCCCCAGCTTCAGTCTCCGCCTCAAATGTCCCGCCAAATGCCGGGCATGCCACCTTCTCAGTGTTAGAGGCGATAAACCGAACAAAGAGACTTGTAACGCCGTCCCCCCCTCTCCAATGAATTTTCAGTATCGCGAAAAGCTATTGTATCCTCGGACAACTGGCAGAGAAAAGAACGTAATTTTTTGTGCAGTTCTAAGCGGAGATAATAAGGATGCTGACATAATAGAGCAGCAGCCGCGTCTGTCGCGCGTCGTCGCGTCGATTTCTGTCGTTCAACTCAACGCGCTCCGTCCGAGCCAAAGTCGAAAGTCGAATCGCCTCGCCATCTCAGACCGGACCTGCCGTACTCACATTTTATACACGCGTGGGCTGCACTATCTATGCCAGCGGAGAAATAGGCCTCTTGCTTTCTCAATATCACTATCCACAACAACAGCCCGTCCCCTTGATATCTATCCCCACTCTACCCGTCTTCTGCATACAGCGCAGCAGACAATGTCCGGTCTCAAGAACTCGCCTTTTGGTAAGCGACTCCGAGCAACTCAGCAAGATGTCGACGAGGAAGGCCCTCGCCGCAGCCGGCCACGAACAAATCCCGTTTTCGGTGGCGCGCCCGCGTCGACACCTTCTCTTGACACCTCTCGACCTACTATGAGCGAAAGCGGTGGGCCGGAATCTCCAACGGAGCTCCACCGACCGAACAAGGACTACGGCGACCGTTTCGTGCCGTCTCGCGATGCCGGAGACCTACGAACATCCTACAATCTCATGGAGGAGAGCGGACCATCGACCCCTTCACGAAACAAGGTTATTCCTTCCGAGTCGGATGCTGCAAAAGGTAAGCGTCCTGTGCCCCCTAGCTCCCGTATCCCCTCGCGCGCCCTATCCCTATCCAAACGGGTGCGGTTGCCTCAACTTTGCGTCATCATGAATTCTCTTCCATCTCCTACCTTCCGCCTATATTCTCCTGCATTCAGATATGCTTTAATGCCCTTGATTAGCCTTGAGGTTATCCTCTATGCCGGGGGTGACGGGCCGGGGGTGTTATCATCCCACCGTGTGGTGACGAATTCCATTTTCATTTATGATTTTGATTGTGAGCTTCATCGGATTGTAGAGCGCCTTGATATTTTTCTTGCTGCAGATGGATTCAGTGTCTTTCTCTTTTGATCGTTCTCTTCATATGCTGACACGCCATCGTAACAGAACAAGCAAACGCGATATTCACATCTATCCTCCATACAGAAGTCACACCTCCATCTCCTCGCCGCCCTGTTTCTCCAGTTCGTCCAAGTGCATCTTCATCCAATGCTACCACTGCCCCTTCCACCCCGAGCCGACGTCGACTATTCTCATACAACTCTCCATCGGGCTCCAACCCTTCCACCCCAACGCGACGTTTAGATATGCCGACCGATGAAGCTTACTCTATGAGCCCTGTGCGAGAGGAAAGTCGACAGATACTCGAGAGTCCGCGACGGCAACTCCGTAATGTCTCTAAGACGCCATATCGAGTGCTCGACGCACCTGAATTGGCCGACGACTTTTACCTAAATTTAGTTGACTGGTCGAGCACAAACGTGCTTGGTGTCGGTCTCAATTCCTCCGTCTATCTTTGGACGGCACATACGGCGGCAGTGTCCAAGCTTTGTGATTTAACAAGTACAACTGACGCCGTCTCTTCTGTCTCATGGGTACAGAAGGGGTCAACACTCGCAGTCGGCACTCTCACAGGGCGACTTCACATATACGACGCGCATACGTTGCAGTTACACCGGACGTACCAGCAAGCGCACGCACAACGAGTAGGCGCACTCGCATGGAACGCCCACGTGCTGAGTTCGGGTTCGCGCGATCGTATGGTATACCATCGAGACGTACGCGAACCGGGTTCGCGACCATTCCGGAGAAGTGCAGGCCATAAACAGGAAGTGTGTGGCTTGCGCTGGAATTCAGATGGCGCAGCGCAGGGGGGGTTGCTTGCAAGCGGGGGCAATGATAACAAGGTATGTATATGGGACTTGCGGAGTTCGCGGCGGCCAGCAACGCGGAGTGGTGCTGGGAACGCTGAGGAGGGTGGGAGCAGTACGAGTGTCGCCACATCCTTGTCTTCTGGTGACTCCCCACTGTGGAAGTTCCACGAGCATACAGCTGCGGTCAAGGCACTTGCTTGGGACCCCCATGTGGCAGGTGTCCTCGCGACGGGTGGAGGGACACAAGACAAGCATATCCGGTTTTGGAACGTGCAGTTTGGGAACATGCTCAGTGAACTGGACACGGGCAGTCAGGTACGTTATCTGTAATTTTAATGGGATGGCATGCTAAGATGCGCGTGGATCCATAATATAGGTTTGTAACCTCACGTGGTCCCTCACATCACATGAGATTGTCTCGACGCACGGTTATTCCTCGACCTCAGCCCAGAACCAGATCTGCATATGGAAGTACCCGTCGTTGGACATGGTCGCTTCACTCACAGGCCACACAAGTCGTGTCCTCTACCTTGCGATGAGCCCTGATGGGGAAACAATTGTCACGGGCGCTGGGGACGAGACCCTCCGTTTCTGGAACGCCTTCCCAAAACGCGATGGTGGCGAGGCGCGTCGCGAGAGCCGACTTGACTACGGACGGCTCATCCGATGACACACAATGGATGATTTGCGCCTCGGATCTTTTTCCTTTCGCGCCGTCTGTCATTGGCCTTTGTTCCGCTTTTCTTCTCTCTGTCGTTCTTTTGGATCCTTGCTTTGCGCTCTTACATCTCTTTTTCATACCCGCCACAACTTCGTTCTGGGCCTGCAATATCCAATCTCACTCCCTCTCCCCTTACCCCCAAGCCTGTGCATACATCCCATCTGTACCCCGCAATCCCACTCTCACGACACACATACATATTATACAGTATACACCACGCATGCGTCGATTGTCTTTTGCATTCACACCTTTGTTTTATCCTGTATCACACAGTCTCAAACTCCGTGCCATCTCGATTTGTGCTCCATTCTTTATTCTCCGTTGGTTCCGATCGTTTTGCCCTAATCATATTTGTCTTTTGCTTCCCTCGCTCTCGTATTGTCTCTCTTTCGCTCTCTTTCCTCTCTGCTCTTGCTTTGGTCACTAGTTTGATCTGTGCTCTCTCTCTTTATCTCTCCACCTCTTCTTCACGCCACTACTTGCTCTCCGAGATAGCCATCATCTGAAATATATAGGCAATGGCCCCTGTTACAGAGCTCGGAATGAATGTAGCGCCTTTGTGACGTCTCTTTGTGACGTCTATGGAGTGGTCTCCAAGCGATCGGCTATTGTCCTTCCGTATTTGGTAATCATCGGATCATTGTCTAAGTGTCCCACTGTAAACACGAGGCTTATTCAAAGGGACTACCGCCAAAGGCATGTGCAGTGTGGCGATTCTGCTCCATCAATAATCACAATGTTGTTGTGCAGACAACGCAGTTGTTCAATTATGGTTGCGTAAAATTTTTACGACCTCCTGTTTCGCAGGCAGGTCTTCGTGAAGGTTAAAAGCGGCTTACCCCTAGACATGGCCCATTCAAAAGTCACCAGCGTGCCACCTCGATCCGCATTCCTCCCCTCACATTCGCTTTCCCTTCTGTTCTTCTGTTGGCAACGACGACGACTGCACGAATGGCTCCTGCGCTCATCCTACCCAGTCCTCGACCGGGTACGCCTTGTACCGAAAACAGCATGGACCAACCGATGAGCCCATCGTCATCACCGCAGAGCAACTTATCGAGCCCGACACCAAGTGATTCTGCAGACTGTGCAACTAGCGACAGCAGTGGTTTTGGCAGCTTTAGCAGTAGGGCTCCTACGCCACAGTGCCTCCCCTTAGATGATCTAATCCCCGAGAATGTAAGTTCCCCTAACAAAACCCGATTAATTCACATGTGATAAGGCTTACTGACTCACACCAAATCGTCACGCGATCCGTAGGATGCAATCTCCCAAGAAGAGATATGCCAATATTTGGACATCGCACGGAGTCTCATCGTAGATGCACAGGGTCGAGCAGCGACCCCATGCTCCGGCCTCAACGTAGGCCCGCAAGACACAGGGATGTTAGGTGACTCCGCGCAGTCACAGTCCTCGAAAATGCTCAACAGCAGCTTCGACTGGCCCATGGCTAGCACGATGGCGCTGGACGAGCTGCCTGACTCGGACCTCTGGTACCGACCCGAGTATCAACTCACGCAGGAGTGGTTGGAACACACCATAAAGTATTTGAAGGAGGTCGACGAGGAAAAGCGGGTTGCAGCTGAGAGAGAAGTCGACAAGAGAGACGAAGTTGTCAGTGACATGGAGACGGGCTGAGCCACGGCGGCAATGAGGGCATGATCTGATTCGTAGTCGTAGAGAACTTCCGCGCATGGGAGTTGTGCATTTACTTTAGACTTCAGCTTCGTAGCTTAATTGAGGTCGAATCCATTTCGAGGCAGTAAAAGATCTACGGGATTTTGAGGATGCTGGACTGATGCCGAATGAATGCAGCCGACGGATGTTATCATGTAGGGAAAGAAAAAGAGAAAAGTAGCTTGTAGAGGAGCTCGGCAGCTGAGATGTTATACTGTAGTTGTAGAGTTAAATTTCGGCTCGCCTGTCATGGGTTCGTAGACACTTTAATTGTCTCAATGCACTACTCTTTAAGACCGATAGGTTTTGCTGTTTTGTCTCGTGAGAGCGAAGACCCGACTGGCGAACAACCATGGCCTCGTGTGGTTGAACATTGGATGTGTTGTACGTTGGAAAACCGTTGGAATGAAGTGTGTAGTCGGTCAAGTTGTGTAGCGGTTAACTCTTTCCCGTCAGAACTGATTCCACCATGGATTGTTTGTTCCCGCCTCGGTTGGCCGAAATAAGTGTTCTGATTCCGCCGACCAGACGACTGCGGAAACGGGCTTCATCATCACGCCGACAGTAATTCGCAATTGAACGAACGGCCCAAAAGGCTGGAACAAGGACCATTCAGAACAGGCAAAAATACCAGCGCGCCAATCATCCCTGTTTGCCACCAAATACAGGACTTCTCGGATTCATATTTCAAGCCCCATCTAGCAACGGGAGTATCTGGAATTGGAACTTCGGGATTTTCCGGAGGTGACTAGTGTGAGAAGCCATCATTTCCGCTTACCCAGAAGAGTGTCCTCCACCGGAATACGTTTTTTTAGCGTGGTATCCTTGTTGCAAAACCGAGAATTCACAACTGCATTCACTGACATACGCGTCGTCTCGTAACAGTGCCAGTGTATGCAAGTTTTCACACTCATACTACTATCATCGACTTCCGTAGTTCCTTGCCCTGGTCCCTCGCTACTATGTTGGCGCCACTGAACTCGTACCTGTATGCACAGTACTGGGAAGGTTGTTCGTAACAATGCCAGTGTGTGCAAGTTTTCACACACTCATACTACTATTATCGACTTCCGTAGTTCCTTGCCCTGGTCCCTCGCCACTATGTTGGCGCTACTGAACCCCATTTATACTCCATCTTCTCCCACTCGGACTCCCTGGTCTCTGATCGCCCTTCTCTCGCTCTTGGTGCGACAAGACCGAGAAGAGTGTCCTCGCCAGTTGCTCCTTTCCCATTCAAAAGTATTAATGACGGCACTCGACGGCGTTAACGGGACTGTCTGTAATGCGCAGCAGTACCAGCAATCCCTGCAGTCCTATAACAGTCGCAGTCCCACGATTTCGTGTTTGACACACGGGGATAGTATTGGCTTAGCTGTGAGCATCGAGCATATCTGTTTCCGGCTCGACTCGGAACTCACCCAACTTTACAGTTTACAGCCGAAACATCGTTCCTCAGTTGCATTTGTGTCACCATCACATTTATCTGGATTGGCGTACGTCCGACTTCCTTTCACGCGTTTGTCCCGTTTGACGAGGATGTTGCACAGCGGAACGTACAATGGTACAGGAGGAACTTCCCAAATGGTGACTGGAGGTTGTTCCAGGGGCCTGTTGACATCTACGTGGTCAGCCTGACAGTTTATCTGCTGTCATTTTCTCGGCTTATCGAATTGCACGATAGTTCTCGCTTCTCGCGTTCGACCTTTTGCAAGCAATTGGTGGTATCCTCAATGTAAGGTGGGCTCACAACGGGATCGTCACCACGGGGTCCTTTTGTACAGCACAAGGCCTTGTCTCACAGATTGGTGAGCTCGGAGTTGCCCTGACCACCCTCGTGTGTCCCCTCTCCTAATGTCTTTGCGTCTGAGACCCGCTGATATACACCTGACCAGTTTCTGGCCGTCCATACTTTCGTTGCGGCTGTGTGGCAAGTTGGCCTAAGAGCGCGTGGCTTTGCCCTTGGTCTTGTCTGTCTCGCTTGCATTTTCATTACACTTTGGGCTGGCATCGGTGGAGGCATTCACCAGCATTATGAAACGCCTACACCTGTGCGTAATTTAACACTATCATTTCCTCACTGCTGACATTACTTGGGTCAGTATTGGTGCTGGATCAGCCCTCAGTTCCCGGGAGAGCGCCTTGGTGGCGAATACATCTGGCTGTGGATCGCACTATTTGTTTCGGCGATCCTATACATCCCACTGTATTTCTGGGCGGAGGGTTTCTGGTCGGTCGATGAAGAGAACAGGTTTCATTGGTCGAACCCTGATCACAGGGTTGAATACGCACAGCGGCGAGCTGCGTTGAAACTGCTTCTGTAAGCATTGCTGTTCGAGTCTTAAATCCCACTTACAGATCATCGATCATCAGTTACCCCCTGTCATACTCACTCATCGTCCTCCCTCTCACTGTAGCACGGTGGTTACTGTTCAGTAACCACCATGTATCGTCGGCGGCTACATTTTTCGCTATCTCAACGTTCTACCTCTCCGGTGCCATCAATGTCCTCCTGTTAGCGATTATCAGACCGGAGCTCCTCCTCTTCCCTCGTCCCACGGAACTCGGTGGGGAGGAAATGGAACTGGCTCCTCAAGGTACTGGCCCGGCGATATTATCCGACACAGAAAAATTCCAACACACTCCAGAGTCGACCTCAAGGGCGATGGGGGATGAGGGCTCTAAGGACAGCGCAACACAAATACCGGACGACATCTAACCAAGATGAATGCGGATCTGAAGCAGCTACCCTCTTTCTCCCTGGATACTGTCTAGCAATATACAAAGCAGCAGGGTTCACCAACGCATTGTATTCATGACAATTGGATTATTGGCTGTATATATATCTGGTACCATAGCGCTGCATACCGATGGTTAGTTGTGCCAGCAGATGCGAGACAAGAAAGGGACAGATACAGTACTGCACTCATAGCGGCGTAGTACGGTCCTTCGTACAGTGATTTCTGACTCGATCTCGACAGTCCATTGTCTAAAGCCGAGTGCGCGTGGCCAAATGAATCCTACCTGAAATACTTACCATTAACAAGAGGAACCTCAGGCAGCATTTACTCTGGATTACAGTCGTTAGCCCCCTTGTTCATTGGCTCATATACCCACAGAAACATCCAGATGGGATGTTTCGGTGGGTATATGATCCGATGAACAACGTAGAGCTTTCATGGCTAAATGGGAAGACTCGGAACGTCCTTCAACGAAATATTACATTGTTCAGTAGTCTTCAAGATAGTGCGAAAACCAAAAATTTAGACCCAGTTTAATATAGACTGCGTGGCTTGCAGCGCTTCTAGTAGAAGTTCGTACTTTTGGGCAAGAGCATAGATGTGGAGCGCTGGCTCTGGACAGTGGGTAATAAGTCCTGTTGAGCGATGTTTGGCCGGCTATGAGATAGTGCGGTTCCCATTTGACACTTTTGGGCCACGGATAGGAGTTCCATAATTCCCTCGAGAGTTGATGGTAAGCGGGGGGGTTACAGGAAAGACGAACGTGGGAAGGCATTAAAGGATTTCGCCACTTTCCAGTGGCCGTACACCTGGTAGGGATATCCCAGCTTTCGCGTTGCTATGGAGTCCAAAGCCTTTCGGATTCGGATAAGTTCGCAAAGAGTAGGAGAGCTATTGGTGACGTAGGTCTTCGGCACTTGGATGTGACGAGAGTCTTGAGAATGAAGAATAGTATTCACGGCAGGGTGGTCGAAGAGTGAGATGATAAGACGTCGATTTGTCGTAGAGACGGCTTCAGGAGTGACGATGGACATGGGCTCGAAGTTTCGTGTGAATTAAAGATCTACCTTAGGAACCCTTTAAATACGTGTCCATCCACAGTGGTGGGAAGACACACCTCGACGATGAGCATTACATCCTAGCCCGAACCTGCATGCTCATTTCAGCCATTTCGGGCTCAGTTGTCTCCCATCAAGTGTGGATTGCTTCCTATGCTAGAGCCTTGAGGTCCTCAGTCGAGGAAAGGGACATACCTTTGTGAGTTTGAGTTGCCTGGGAGCGTACAGTACCTGCGTGGCAAATTTGCCATGACAACGGTCGTGGATGGGCGCCTATAAGCCCGGGCTTCGGGCTTTCCTTTTCCTAACTCAGACCGGCCCAAGCCCACTCCAGGCCCGACCTGGGCCGGGCTTGGGTGTATGTGTTGACCCCGGGGTCGTCCGTCGACATCTCTGCGAAACTCAGTCATGTAAAATCCCACGTCCGTGACTTCACGATGAGGACGCGGGAAGTAAAAATGCGTGTTGCGTTGAAGTAATCGGAGGCACCTAGCCACGGTGCCGTACACATAGTACTGTATACACAATGAGTACGACATGAAAATTCGAGCTACAAGGGATCCAGCTAAAGATATATGTGCCAAACACTGGCATCCGGGACCAAACAAGCTTGCCCGAATGGTAATCCCATTACTGTACTCGGGTAGATGAATTAGCAACTGATGCCTAGCTTGTGATGACCACTATACCTTCAGGACGGTCCTTTTCCCTCCAGGCCTAATGGACAACTTGGACCTCTACACACCAGCGTGATCAAGAGGCCTTACCAATTCCTAGGACTCTGATAAGTCGAGCCAGAGTAGTATAACCCATGATCGCCGCCTACCTAGGATAAATGAATCGCGTGACACTTGACATGGTCGGAGGAATGAAATACCTTTTCTCGTGCCTGTGCCAACCTGTTCACGAGCTCCGCGCAGTACGCGAAACCATTCTTTATGTGCATCTCAGAGCAGAATTTGCAGCTAGCATGGGCCTGGAGTGCCGTCAAGTACTCCCCACGTATTCTAGAAGGTATGGAGAGTGGATGCGTGAATGCTTGCAGTTTCAAGTCGTTGTTACTCCGTGAGAGGAGTTTATATAACCAGCGGGGAAAAATGGTTGGTTTGGGCGCATCCCCAGACCGTGGCTGTGAGTCCCCGGGCCACGTTGATTCGGATGGTCCCCATGACGATCGATTAGGCATGACTTCGGGACAACCAACCCAAATATCCGAGGGCCCAAGAGATTGAACGTCGAGAAATAAGTCGAGGCACGCGATAAGGTTGCGTCTGCAGCGCTTGCGGAAACTGGCAAGGTCACGCAATGCCCAACCCTCGAACAATCGCAGTCCTTCCCCAAGGATTTCGAATGTCAGCGGATAATCCAAGGTCTTGCGAGCTGCATTTTCCATTTCTGGAATGAGCCTTCTGCAACTCGCGATCGCGTATGCTGTGAAGGCCTCGGCTCCTTTTGGCGCTGGAAATTCCCCGCGGTCGACCTCGGCACGGATCGACAACTGTACCGAAACCATGTCGTACTTCTGACACGCCACAAGTAGACGATACACCTTGTCATACGACTTAGGGATTACCGGCTGGACGGGATAAAGCATCGAGACAAGACTGTTCAGCAGTTCGGAGTCTTCAGACAATTGGACCATGGGGAGACCGTCGACAGATTCACTGTCGGGAGGTTGAGGAAGAGACAGTAGATCTCTAAAGAATGGCGACACCATGACCAGTACTGATTTATGGACTCGGAAATTGACATTATCGCACGATCGGAGTATGAAATTCGCATCGGGTAAGTCAAACGGTTTAGTAGGTCGGGGTGTCGTTAAACTGATTTTGGCTTGAGAGTCCTCTCGTTCCCGTACGAGGCACAGCGACGGCTCTGCCTATAGAGGGTTCAATGGTCCATGCAGTTTCGACAAAATCAACCGTACTCACCTTTTCGTAACTGCCATGAATAACAGACGCTAAGGATGTCCAAAAGTCGCGTATGGTCTTGCTGGGTATTGACGCACATCTGCATCTACCCTTACCCTCAGAGATATGGCGCACCATGGCGATGTTGAATTCAAGGGGATCAAATAGGTCAGGAGCTTTTCCGATGGATTCAATGTAGCGATCGAGCCAGCTCGGGATCTGGTAAGAGCTGATTTCCGTACAAAATAACCCTGTCATCATGCCACGGGCACCAGATATCCTGAATTCCATAAGATCCGACGAAAGAATGGCCCGAACATTTTCGTGATACTTCCAGAGTTCGTATAAAGAAGCGCCTGGCATAATGTCGAGTTTGCTGTCCAAATCCTCGATAGTCATAGGATAGTTCAGTGTGATTCGCGCGGCCTGAAGCGCTTCTTGTCGAAGTCCGTACTTTTGTGCGAGAGAATAGATGTGGAGCGCTGGCTCTAGACGAGTGGGCAATGGATAATGCCGGGCGACGCTACCCCGATGTGAGCCAGTACAGAATCCATTTGATACTTTTGGGCTACAGATAGAAGTTCCATGTTTTCTGCAGGAGTTGATGGCAGGAGGGGAGTCATTGGGAAAATGAAGGTGAGAAGGATATGAAGGATCGCGCCGCGTTCTGGTAACTGTACCACTGGAAGTGAAGTCGCAGCATATGAGGCATCAGGGGAACTTATTGTCCTCCGTATAAGCTTCTCGAGCACAAGAGAGCTACTTGCGATGCATATCTTTGGCACTCGAAAAATATGGGAGTCATGAGAACGCAGAATCAAATCTGCGCCAGGGTGGTCGAAGAGTAGGCTCGCGAGATATTTGTCTGTGGTTGAGGTGGTTGAGGCTGCTACAAGGGAGGCTGCGGACATGACTCTCGTAGTCTAGTATGCCAATGGTTATAGGAAACCGTCCTGAGAGTCCTTTAATACCCTTCGAGCCACAGCGAAGAGAAGGTGCACCGCGATACGAGGACCTAGAGGGGCATTCCCTGGTGGCAGATGCCAAGTCGTGATGATAGAGCACGCAGACCATCTGATGCAGACGTGTCTTGCGAAGTGAGACGGAGAGGTGGACCATTTCCTTATCGGATAGAAATGATACGGGACTTCCTGGGCGCACCCATCAAGGGCGTGGCTACGCGTCGCAAAGCATAGTTCATCGTACGATGAACATGGCATCGATGAGGAGTTTGAAAAGGATGAGCAATTGCATCAGGGCAGGCGTTACGTGTAAGTGTCCTGGTCGGGAATCTTTGTAATGAGAGTCCGGGAGTGGCAGGATAGTGACAGGAATTCGAAGGAGCGCGGGTACGCGCAATGATGGCGACATCACTCAATTGGCATCGCACGGTTCATCTGCCTGTGCAGTGTCAATACTTTTCAAAGCTTCAAAGTGGAACCACGCGTAACTTGTTTTTGTCTTCAATTTCTTCTGCGTGGATTAAAGACCTAATCCGACTGTAGTATAACATTGATACCCCTTTGGTACTTTATCCTGCACTCGTTGCCTTTTTGGCAAAGACATGTACAGCTTGTGCCAGACTGCCATTGGGTTATCATAAGGGGGAACATGGCAGGGACAGCGTAACACTTACTTAAAAAAATATATGGCAACTGTAGCCGCCTCAAGGAATCATCACCGCACGTTGGCCGTACACGGGTCAGAGTAGAGTCAATCGAATGCAAAATGCAATATATATGGCCAACTACGTTACGTAATGTAACTCAGGTAATCATATCTCTATGCTACCTCGTTGGCTCGGTTGAAGACAGGCGATAAGACAGTGGAAGAAGGTGAAAAGGGAGATGAGCGGACGAAATGACAGGATGACAGAAAGTTCTCACGTGCA
>WNFO01003442.1_pt1 | contig 13416 bp, 11 predicted proteins | sample 5400251 | NCBI WGS metagenome assembly WNFO01 (sample SAMN13153354, study PRJNA577476) | soil metagenome | isolation source: 100 cm saprolite under Madrone tree | place: USA:California | collected 2016-06-14 | reverse complement strand
GAAAAAAGCGTTCATCGTCAATCGCATTGGCGATTTTGGATTCATGCTGGGAATGTTTTTACTGTTTCGTGCCTTCCATACGTTGGATTTTCAAGCCATCTTCACTAGTTCTGCGCTGCAGGGCTGGCCCGTTGAATTGAGCGGGCATCTTGGCACTTTGACGTTTGCGTCTTTACTGATTTTCATGGGCGCATGCGGAAAATCCGCGCAATTGCCACTGTATGTCTGGCTGCCGGACGCCATGGAAGGACCGACACCAGTCAGCGCGCTGATTCACGCTGCGACGATGGTAACCGCCGGCGTCTACGTCGTTGCCCGTTCGCACATTCTTTTTGCGCATGCGCCGACGGCGATGCTAGTCGTTGCGATCGTCGGGTGTGCTACGGCTTTTTTTGCGGCGACCATCGGGCTGGTGCAAACGGACATCAAGAGAGTTCTGGCGTACTCGACCGTCAGCCAATTGGGCTATATGTTTCTCGCGTGTGGTGTTGGCGCGTTTTCCGCGGGAATTTTTCACTTGATGACTCATGCGTTCTTCAAAGCGCTGCTCTTCCTGGCGGCGGGCAGCGTGATTCATGCCATGGGTGGCGAGCAGGACATGAACCGCATGGGCGGGTTGAGCAAAAAGATTCGCTGGACCTACGTGACGATGCTGACGGCCACTCTGGCTATCGCGGGTTTTCCTCCGTTTGCGGGATTTTTCAGCAAGGACTCGATTCTGCTGAGCGCGTTCCAAGACGAATATGGCGGACGCAAAGTTGGATACACGCTCTATGCCTTCGGCCTGGCCACGGCGCTGCTGACTGCCTTCTACATGTTCCGGCTTATTTTCCTCACGTTTAAGGGCAAGCAGCGCTACGACGAGCATCAAGTTCACGTGCACGAGTCACCGAACAACATGCTGGCGCCGCTGATGATCCTGGCGCTGCTCTCGACTGCGGGAGGCTGGCTCGCCGCGCCTGCTTTCCTGCCGGGGGGAACGGATTATTTCACAAAGTTTCTGCAGCCGGTTTTCGGCGGCTTGGAAGGGGGCGGAACGGAAACCGAAGCTCACTCGCTCGAGCTTTGGCTGGCCGGCGTCGCCGTCGCGATTGCCCTTACCGGAGCGCTGTTTGCGTACTGGCTGTATCTCAAGAGACCCGGGAAGGCGGACGGACTGGCGCACTCGCTGAAGCCCGCTTACACAGCCTTGTTGCACAAGTATTACGTGGACGAACTGTACGCGGCGGTGGTCGTTCGGCCGCTGCTTTGGATTTCCACCAATGTGCTCTGGAAAGCTACCGACGTTGCCGGAATTGACGGCGCCGTGAATGGCATTGCAGCAGGAGCTACGTCCATCGGGGACGGCTTGCGGCACACGCAATCCGGAAACACGCGCAGCTACGCGGTGTGGGTGGTCGTGGGCGCTATCGTGATCATCGCGGTGATCTTCTTCTGGCCGGCCAGCGGAAAACCGGTCCTCGGGATGGTGCACTGATGCTGCCCGGCGGACATTTGCTTTCGGTGCTGATCTTCTTCCCAGCCGTGGGAGCGCTGGCGCTTTTGCTGCTGCGCGGCGACGATCACAAATTCATCCGCATCACCGCGCTGATTGTTTCCCTGGCGGAATTTTTGTTCTCGCTCTTTATGGTTCCCAAGGTGCCGATTGGCGCCGCCGGGTATCACCTCGAGGAATACCTCAAGTGGATCAACCAGCCGCCAATCAATTACCACCTGGGCGTTGATGGAATCAGTTTGTTCCTGGTCATCCTGACGACGTTCCTGACACCGATTTCGATTTTGGCTTCGTGGAAAAGCATCGAGCATCGCGTCAAAGAATTTTTTGTGATGCTGTTGATGCTGGAAGTCGGCGTTGTCGGCGTGTTTCTCTCGCTGGACCTTTTTCTGTTTTTTCTTTTCTGGGAAGTGATGCTGATTCCGATGGCGTTGCTGATCGGCATTTGGGGCCACGAGCGCCGCGTTTACGCCGCTGTGAAATTCATCCTCTACACCATGGCGGGATCGATCTTCATGCTGATCGGCATCATCTGGCTGTACAACGCCACGGGGACTTTTGATCTACCGACAATCCAGACGCTGCTGCATACTCCCGTGTCACAAGGTGGCCTGGAGCTGGCGCCAAGAACCGAGATGCTTTTGTTCCTGGCGTTTTTCGTGGCGTTTGCGATCAAGGTGCCGCTCTTCCCGCTGCACACTTGGCTGCCGGATGCGCACGTGGAAGCGCCCACAGCCGGCTCCGTAATGCTGGCGGGCGTGCTGCTGAAGATGGGCACCTACGGCATGATTCGTTTCTGCTTGCCGCTCTTCCCCGGAGCTTCGCGCCGTGTCGCTGGTTGGGTAGCGGTACTGGCGATCATCGGCATTATTTACGGCGCGCTGGTGGCGATGGTGCAGCCGAACCTGAAAAAACTGGTCGCGTATTCGTCAGTCAGCCACCTCGGCTTCGTGGTCCTGGGAATTTTCGCATTTCACAACATTTCCATGCAGGGCGCGGTCTACCAGATGCTGGCGCATGGAATTTCGACGGGCGCGCTCTTCTTGCTCGTTGGGATGCTGTACGACCGGCGGCACACGTTTGAAATCAGCGAGTACGGCGGGCTGGCCACGCCGATGCCAAAGCTGGCCGCGTTCTTCCTATTTGTGGCACTTTCTTCGCTGGGCTTGCCGATGCTCAATGGATTCGTCGGTGAGTACCTGGTTTTACTCGGCACGTACCAGCGGCATTGGCAATGGGCTACCTGGGCCGCGCTCGGCGTGATTCTCTCCGCCTGCTACCTGCTGTGGTCGTATCAGCGAGTGTTCTTTGGCGAGACCATGCGGGACAAAAACCGCACGCTGCCCGATGCCTCCGCACGCGAGAAGTGGATTCTGGCGATCATGGCGGTCGTTACGCTGTGGATGGGTATCGGCCCGACGTTTATTACCGCGCGGACCGCCGCTGCTTCGCAAGACGTAATTGACCAGGTTGAGCCACAAAGACCTTATGAAGCTGCTGCGCCGAATCTCGCTAAACCGGACGGGATCCTGTCACGTGGGGCCGCGCCGAGCCGCGTTACGCCGCAGGCAAGGCATGATTCCTCGATTGCGTTGAAATCCACGTCGACGGAAAGGCTGGGAACCCGCTAATGTTTCCCCGCGCCATAGACGCTTATCGAGTGTTTCCGGAGCTGGTGTGGTGCGGGTTCGGCGTGCTGGTAATGCTGATGCAGCCGTTCGTGCGCAGCCGGCATTTCTTCACGTTTCTTGCGTTGATTGGAACGGTGGCAGGAACGGCAGCTTCTGTTAGTGCGGCGATGCATGCGGGACCGGCGTTCGGCGGGCTGGTGCAATCCGATTCGTTCAGTTTCTTTTTCCGTGTGCTCGTGGGCACGGTGGCATTTCTGGTGGTACTGGCCGCGAGTCCATATCTGGAGCGCGAGCGGCTGCCCTTTGCGGAGTTTTATTCGCTGCTGCTCTTTGCCGCTGCCGGCATGGGCGTGCTGGCTTCAGCACAGGAACTGCTCACTGCGTTTATCGGGCTGGAGATGAGTTCGATTTCGAGCTACGTTCTGGCGGGATACCGGCGCGATGCGCTGAAGTCCAGCGAATCGGCGATGAAGTATTTCCTGCTGGGCTCGTTTGCGACCGCGTTTTTTCTTTACGGGATTGCACTGGTTTACGGCGCGAGCGGAACGACCATGCTGGTGAAGATGGATTCCGCGGAGCTCTTCCATAGCACCCTTTTGCAGCTTGGGCTGGCCATGATTCTGATCGGGCTGGGTTTCAAGGTGGCTGCGGCGCCTTTCCAGGTGTGGACGCCGGATGTCTACGAAGGCGCGCCAACGCCGGTTACGGCGCTCTTTTCCGCGGGGCCGAAAGCCGCGGCGTTCGCTTTGCTGCTGCGGATCTTTGCAACGGTTCCCGCCGCAACGCACTTCTGGTTCTGGGCATTCTGGGCGCTGGCGGCGCTGACGATGTTCGCCGGGAACCTGGGAGCGCTGGTGCAGACCAACGTCAAGCGGCTGCTGGCGTACAGCTCAATCGCGCACGCGGGTTATATTCTGGTGGCGTTCGCAGCGGTCACTTCCATGGCGCAGGGGGAAGGGGGAGCGGCCAAGGCTGCGCCGGCTTATGCCGCGGTGCTGTTTTATCTACTGAGCTACGCGCTGGTGAAACTGGGGGCGTTTACGATTGTTTCGCAGCTTGGCGGTACCGGAGAGAAGAATCTCTCGCTGGACGATTACGCGGGGCTTTCGCAGCGGCAACCGTGGGTAGCTGCGGCGCTGAGCGTCTACCTGCTTTCGCTGCTCGGGCTGCCGGTTACGGCGGGCTTTTTCGGTAAGTTCTATATTTTCAAGGCGGCTGTGAATTCGCACCTGCTGTGGCTCGCGGCGCTGATGGCAATTAACAGCGTAATCGGGTCTTACTACTACCTGCGCGTGATCGTGGTGATGTACATGCGCGAGTCCAGCGCGGAAGCAACGGCGCTCGGGCCAGTGCGTTTTCCGCTGGGTGTGAGCGTCGTGTTGTTGGTGACTTTTGCGGGCACGATTCTGTTTGGCGTATATCCGAACCCGGTGATCAACTTCATTCTGCAGCCAACACTGCTTGGGCGCTAGCCTTGAATGGTACAGCGCCGCCCTGTGGACCCGGAGCATGGCCGAACAGCGTCCGCACAACCCAGTTCGGCGCCCAAGTCACCCAAAATCCGCCTGTCCCCAAATTGCCCAAAAATGGCTCTTGACAAATCTCTAATCTGTGCTATACTTAATCTTGTAGGTAACTGTATTTGGAGTGCGGGAGCTTGCTCCCGCTTTTCTTTTCCAGTGCAAGCTATTTCAGCCTTTGCAACCCCAAGACAACTAAAATCGCACTCTTTTAGAATCAATCAGCTACGAAATGCAAATCTATAAGTCCTTTCTTTTGACATTCATACAAATTGGTGGGGGGTAGGCAACGCTTGGCCGAAAAGAAAACGGCCCGGAGGCACAAGCCGCGGGGCCGTTGTTGATCCAAAGTGGTCAAGCTTAGAACTTGAAGTAGAGGAGGATGCCCAAAACGAAGGTGAAGAGCGAGAGCGTCTCGACGAAGACGAGACCCAGAAGCATGGCTGCGCGGATGTTTCCCGCGGCTCCGGGGTTGCGAGCGATCCCCTCGCAAGCAGCAGAAGCGATACGGCCCTGGCCGAGCGCTCCGCCAAACGCCGCGATGGCCAGGCCGAAGCCAACGGCCAGAGCAAGCGTAGTGGTATTGACAGGGGCCTTCTCCGCCGCTCCACCCTGCGCGAACGCGGACGGCGCGATGGCGAGAATGGCGATGAGAGCAATACAAAGTACTGCAGTTTTCTTCATAACTTCCTCCTCATGAAATTGCCGCCAGGAGGTGGTTCCCGGACACCGTGCAGCCGGGCTCACACTGGACAGCGACAAAAACTTTCCTGCGGCGTTAGTGCTCTTCCGCCGTGGCCATACCGATATAGACCGACGGCAGAATGGTGAAGACATACGCCTGAATGATCGAAACAAAGATGTGCAAGCCGATGAAAGCCAGCGGCAGGACGGCGGGAAACACGCCCAAGACGACGCCCAGCACGGGAGTCTTGGTCCAACCCCAGAGGGCCGGTCCGGCGAGCAGGCTGAGAAAGATGCCGTAAATCATATCGCTGGCGAAAATGTTGGCCCAAAGACGGACGGTGAGAGAGAGCAGTCGCGCCGAGGTGCTGATAATTTCCACGGGGAAAATCAGCGGCGCGAGCCACCAGACCGGTCCGGCAAAGTGCTTGAGGTATCCGCCGATGCCATGATGGCGGATGCCTTGCCAATTGAAATAGAGAAAAGTGAGGATGGCGCAAGCCAAGGGAACGCTGACATTTCCAGTAGGCGAGGCAAAGAAAGGTAAAGCTCCGAGGAGGTTGCTGAGAAGCACGAAAATCGAAATCGCGCCGACGAAGGCAATGTATTGCGGAGCGTGATGACCGGTGTTTTCTTCGAGCAAATCACGAATGCCGATGCCGAGCGGATTGGTGAGAAACATCTCGGCGATTTGCTGGCCGGCACCGGGCTTTTCAACCGACAATCGGGAACGGAGAAAGAGCGCGACGAGCGTTCCTATCACGAGGACGACCAAAGCCATCACGACGTGCTGGGGAATCGGCAACTCGGGATTGTCCGGCATGATGTGCAGCGCGTTAAGCAGGGACAGGACCAGCGGCCCCAGAAGATGATTGACCAGCTTGGTTATGCCGAGTATGTGTTCTTCCATTCTTTATTCCATGGGATGCAGGATTTCCCACACACTTGCGGTAATCGTCGCGGCCGCTAAAGCGCACAAACCTACAACCATGCTGCCGATGGGAACTTGTAGATAATTAAAAATAACATAGACGGCCAGGGCGAGCAACCCGTAGCGAAAAATGGCCGTGAAGTAGGTTGCGAGAGGGACTTGAGGCCTTTCGCGGCCTTGTTGGGCTTCGGAAGCGCGCACTAGGGCATCGAGGCCGCGCTTCAGCCAACGGAAATTGAGCCAGGCGAGAACGGTGCCAATAGCAAGCCCGGTGGCCCAGGGCCGCTGGTGCGAGAGCGCCAGAATCGCGGCAGCAGTGAAACCAAACAGGAGCGTCAGCCAGGCGATGCGCCGCTCGGTCGTCGCGCCGGCAACTTCCTCAGTCACCTTGGCTATCCTTACCGCCACCGGGGAGGCGGCGGATGACTTCGCGGATACCGGCGTAAAAGCCAAGACCACCGAAAACCAGCATCAGCCACGGCGAGGTGTGCAGCCAGCGGTCCAGAAAGAAACCGATTGCGCCGCCGACGACAATCGCGCCAACGAAAGTGAACGGTAATTCGAGAGCAAGAGCCGGTTGCGATGCAAGGTCCACGGACTTCTTTGGTCCGGCTGCCTGTGAGGAGGTCTCGTCTTGCTTATTGTCCGAAGGCATATTGAGCGAGCCGGGTGAACGGCTCAGGATACAACCCGGCGGCGAGGGTGACAAATGCGGCGATGGTCAGGGCAAAGGCCTGCGCGCTGGTCATGATGGGACGCGGGGCTTCGCCGGGCTGCTTGAGCCAGGCGTGGACGACGATACGGAAGTAATAGTAGAGCGCGGGGACAATGTAGAGGACGGCGAAGACGGCCAGCACCGGATGGTGCGTTTCGATGAGCGAAAGGAAAATAAAATACTTGCCCATGAAGCCGGCTGTGGGCGGAATGCCCGCGAGCGAGAGCATAAAGATGAGCAGCAAGACGGCGGCGGCGGGGCTGCGCTGGTAGAGACCGTTCAGGTCTTCGAGTTCTTCGCCGATGAGTCCTTTCTGGCGAAGAACGATGATGACGGCGAACGCGCCCGCGGTCATGAACACGTAGGAGAGCAAGTAGTAGGCGATTCCCGTAGAAGCGGCTTTCGTCAGAGTCCCGGTGGTTTCGTCCCACGAAAGGAGGCCGAGGAGAATGTAGCCCACGTGCGAGATGGAGGAATACGCCAACAGGCGCTTCACGTTGGTCTGCGTCAGCGCGGCCAAGTTTCCCCAGGTGAGAGAAGCAACGGCGATGCCAGCAATGAGATAAATCCACGTCTGGTGAGATGGCGCGAACACCGTGGTGAACAATCGCAGAAGCAGCGCAAAACTTGCGGTCTTCGAGGCCACGCTGACATAAGCAGTGACAGGCGTCGGCGCACCTTCATAAACGTCAGGCGCCCATTGATGAAAGGGTACGGCTGCGATTTTGAAGAACAAACCGACGGCAACCAGGACAAAGGCAGCGGCGGCGAGAACAGCGGCATGATTCAGCAGCGTAGGTTCGAGATGGAGCGCGGCCGGATAGCGCATCTCAAGAACCTCACGAGCCTGGCTCCCCATCATGCTTGGCTGGCGGCTCATCTCGATGATTTTTCCCAGAGAACTCCGCTGGTCGAAGGCCGCCTGAATGTTTCCCGTGTTTGTCGTCCCCGTCAAACCGTAGATTATTGAGAAACCATAGGCCAGGATTCCAGAGCTGAAGGCGCCGAGCAGGACATATTTTAAGGCGGCTTCATTGGAACGCTTTTCGCGGCGCAAAAAACCGGTGAGCACGTAGAAGCTGAGGGCCATGGTCTCAAGGCCGAGGAACATGACGATAAGGTCCACGCCGGAGGCCATGAACATCATGCCAACGCAGGCAAAGAGAAGAAGCGCGAAATATTCCCCCTCCTGCTCCTTTTCAATTTCCAGATATTTTACGGACAGAAGAATCACCAGCGCGGTGGCGGCAAGGAAAAGAGTCGCGAAGAAAAGGAAGAACGGATCGACCACGACCGACTCGTGGAATCCGGCGAATTCGCCCCTGGCTGCGACGGTGGCGCGGAGCTTCCACAGCGTGAAGGCGCTGAACACGGTGCCGGCGAAAGCCGCTTTGGCAAAGAAATCCTTAAACAACAGCCTCGTGAACCAATTCTCCTCCGCCGATTCATCAATCGAAGAACCCATGATGAGAATCGCCAAGCCAAACAGGGTGAGCTCCATCTGCGGAAGGATGACGGCGCCGTCGCCCCGGAGATAGCTAAGAATCGAATTGATAAAAGGAGTGTTCATGCGGGCGGGCTATTTCGATTCCGCCGCAGCGGCGTGGATTTCCGCGGAAGGCAATTTCGCGTGCTCGACTGGGTAGAAATTCGGATTCACCTGCTCGACAATTCTTTGCACGGGCTTTTCGATCAGATTGAAAAACGGCTTGGGATAAATGCCAATCCAAAACGCCAGAATAACGAGCGGCACAAGCGTCGCGTACTCGCGCAGATTCAAGTCCGGCAATTCTTCATTGGCAACCTGCGTGACCGGGCCGAACATCACACGCTGGTAGAGCCAAAGCAGGTAGGCCGCGCCGAGTACAACACCTAGCGAGCCCCAAGCAGCCCAGGCTTTGCTGACCTGAAACGCGCCTTGCAGAATAGTGAATTCCCCGATGAAGCCGTTCAGCAGGGGCATGCCCAGCGAGCTAAGGCTGACGATCAAATAGATCGCGGCGAAATTGGGCATTGGAGTGGCGAGGCCGCCGAATTCAGAGATCATGCGCGTGTGACGGCGTTCATAGAGTACGCCGACGATCAAGAAGAGCGCGCCGGTGGAAATGCCATGATTGATCTGTTGGAGCACGCTGCCGGAGAGGCCGTTGGGCGTGAGCGCGAAAATTCCCAGCGTGCAGAAGCCGAGATGGCTGACGGAGCTGTAGGCGATGAGGCGCTTCATGTCCTTCTGCATGAGGCAAACAAGCGCGCCGTAAATGATGCCGATCAGGGAGAGCACAATGACGACCTGAATGATCTTGTGGCGTAGGTACGGATCACTCGGCAGCAATGGCAGCGAAAAACGGATGAATCCATACGTGCCCATTTTCAAGAGAACACCGGCGAGGATGACCGAGCCGGCGGTCGGCGCTTCCGTGTGAGCGTCGGGGAGCCAGGTGTGGAACGGAAACATCGGGACTTTGATGGCGAAGGCAAAGAAGAAGCCCCAGAAGAGCCACACTTTCAGCGGATCGGCGAAAGTCTGCGCGGCGGCAAGTAAAGTCGGGACATCGAAAGTTCGCGTCGCGCCGGGGGCCACTGGCGCGTAGAAGTAGAGCGCGAGGATGGCCAGCAGCATGACCACCGATCCGGCCAGCGTATACAGGAAAAACTTGATGGCCGCGTAGAGGCGCCTATCGCTGCCCCAAACGCCGATTAGGAAGTACATGGGGACGAGCATCACTTCCCAGAAGACGTAGAAGAGGAAGAAGTCGAGGGAAACGAAAACGCCGAGCATGCCGGTCTGCAGGAGGAGAAGCAGAATGTAGTATTCCTTAGTGCGGAGATGGATGGCGCTCCAGGAAGAGAGGATGGCGATCATCCCGAGGAAGGTGGTGAGCATGACGAGCAAGAGGCTGATGCCGTCGATGCCGAGATGATATTTCGCGCCGATGGAGGGGATCCAGTCGGCCGTTTCCTGGAAGGTGAAAGGCTGATCCCCCGGATTCCACCAGCGAAGCAGCGGAAGCGAGACCAGGAAGCCAAGGACGCCAAAAACGTTGCCGCCGATCTTGTGAGCCTGCTCGTTCTCGCGCGGAATGAGCAGCAGCAGCAACGCACCCACGAGCGGAGTAAACAAGACCACGCTCAAGATATGATTCGCAAAAAAGTCCATTCTCATCGCCTCTCAGCGCACGCTGCGCAGAAGAACCTGCACGTGGTGCCCGTAATACGCCAGAAGAACGACTAGCCCGACTAAAATCAGCATCGCGTAACTGGAAAACATTCCGGTTTGCAGCAGGCGGACCGGATAACTCAATAGCTGCATCAACTTGGCGCTGAAATTCAGCAGCCCGTCGATGATCCACTTATCCCACCACATCGAAAGGGTTGAGCTAAAACGCGCGAGCCAGCCCGCGCCGTTGACGCCGAGGCCGTCAATGACGTTCGCGTCCAGCCACACGAGCCCAGTTCCGAGGTCTTTGGTGCGCTCGACAACCGCTGCATCATAGATTTCGTCGACGTAATATTTGTGAAGGAGCAATTGATAGAGTCGCGGCCACTTTTTGGCAACGAGTTCCGGCGCCATTCTCTTGGCACAATAGAGCTGGTAGGCCAGGAAAATTCCGCCCGCAGCAATCGTGAGCGACGCTCCCATTAACAAAAGTTCTTTTACGAGAGCATGATGCACGATATTAACTTCTCCCGTCTCAGGCAGTACGCCTTTCAGGACGGGATCAAGAAACTTCTCGAAACGGTTTTCTCCGCCGAGCGCCTCCGGCCAGCCAATCCAGCCGCCAATAAGTGAGAATCCGGCGAGAATCATGAGCGGAACCGTCATGGGCCACGGGGATTCGTGGATACGTTTCTCGACGTGCTCGTCGGCGCGGCAGTAGCCCAAAAAAGTCAAGAAAAAGAGCCGGGCCATGTAAAAAGCGGTTAGGCCCGCGGTAATGAAGCCGACGACCCATAAAGAACGATAGCGATCGAAGGAGCTCCCGAGAATCTCATCTTTGCTGAAAAATCCGGCGAAGGGAAAAATTCCCGCGATCGCCAAAGTCGCGACGGCAAACGTTTTCGCGGTATTCGGAATCTTGTCCCATAATCCGCCCATCTTGCGGATGTCCTGCTCTCCGGACATGGCGTGAATCACGCTGCCCGCGCCGAGGAACAAGAGGGCTTTGAAGAACGCATGGGTCATCAGATGAAAAATTCCCGCTGCGAACGCGCCCACACCGAGAGCCAGGAACATGTAACCGAGTTGGCTGATGGTGGAATAGGCGAGAACTTTCTTGATGTCGTTCTGGACCAGGGCCATAGAGGCGGCAAAGATCGCGGTTACGGCTCCTACGATCGCGACCACGTCCATGGCGACAGGCGCGAGTTGATAGATGACGTTCATGCGCACGACCATGTAGACGCCGGCGGTTACCATGGTGGCGGCGTGGATTAGGGCGCTGACGGGCGTGGGGCCTTCCATGGCGTCGGGGAGCCAAACGTAAAGAGGGATTTGCGCGGATTTTCCCATCGCTCCGACGAACAGCAAGAGCGCGATGGCGGTTAGCAAGTGTGAACCGGATCCCAGCGCTCCACTCTCCACCGCGGATTTCAGCGATTGAAGAATTCCGGAATAGCCAGACGAATCGGGCAATCCTTGGTCGGTAAAGCGGATAGTGCCCAGTGTTACCGCGGTCAACAGAATCCCGAGGATGAATCCCGCGTCACCGATGCGGTTGACGATGAATGCTTTCTTACCAGCATCAGAGGCCGATTTTTTCAGGAAATAAAAACCGATCAGCAAGTAGCTGCAAAGACCGACGCCTTCCCAGCCAACGAACATGAGGAGCATGTTGTTAGCGAGGACCAGCGTGAGCATGGCGAACATGAAAAGATTCATGTAGCCGAAGAAACGGTAGTAGCCGCCTTCGTGCCCCATGTAGCCGACGGAGTAGACGTGGATGAGGAAGCCGACACCGGTAACGACCAGAACCATGACGCAGGAAAGCGGATCGAGAAGGAAACCCCAGTCGGCCACAAACCGGATGGCGTGCCCGCCGGTCATCTGCATCGGACCAGGTGTGAGCCATTCGAACATGATTTGCTGGGCGACGCGATGTTCGGCGTCCGCAGTGAGCAATTGAAGCACCGCGCCCGCCGCGTGGATGAAGGACACCAAGACACTTCCGACGCACAGCACGCTGACGCCGGTGTTCGGCAGGCGCTTGCCGAAGAAAAGCATTAGCGCCGCCGTCGCCAAAGGGAACAGCGGGATCAGCCAGAGATGACTGAGAAAGTAGCCCGTGGGCGTCATACCGTTTTCATTCCTGCATTCATGTGCTCACGCTACCACTTCAGCAAATCCATTTCGTCTTCCAACACGGTTTCGCGGTTGCGGAAAAACGCGATGATGATGCCGAGCGCCACCGCGGCCTCCGCAGCCGCATCGGCAATAATGAACAGCGCAAAGACTTGTCCCGCCACATCGCCGTACAAACGGGAAAAAGCCACCAAGTTGATATTCACAGCGTTCAGGATCAGTTCGATGGACATGAGCACGACGATGACGTTGCGGCGCGTAACCACTCCGATCACGCCGATGATGAAGAGCGCGAGGCTCAGGAACAGGTAATGTTCGATCGCGAGCATCGCTGCGTTAGGTCCTTTTCTTGGCCATGACGACGGCGCCAATCATGGCCACGAGCAACAACACCGAGGCAATCTCGAACGGTAACAGGTACGAACTGAACAAACTCTTGGCCACCTCTTCGGAATTGGGCGGCAAATGCTCCGCGGCAGCCGCTGTCAGCACCGGCAAACCCTGCCCGGGCATTTTCCCGGAAGACCAGAACATGAGGCCGACCTGGCCAGCCAGTGCCAACGCCACGAAGAGCGCCACCCACTTTTGCCGCGCGAACTGGATTTGCTGGAGCGCGACGTCCAAATTGACCAGCATGATCACGAAGACAAACAGCACCATGATGCCGCCAACGTAGAGAATGATCTGGACGATAAACAAGAATTCGGCGCGCAACTGCAAGAAAATTCCCGCGGTAGCGAGCAGCGTGGTGATCAGGAAGATGGCGCCGTGCACTACGTTTCGCCGCGTCACCATGAGCGCGGCGCTCGCCACGGCGATACTGGCGAAGAAATAAAATAGAACTTTATCCAGCATAAAAATCCGATGCCGCGTTCGGTTCCCGCCGCTGGTCGCGTCCTTTCTCCGCGGCCAAAATCAGCAACGCGGCAAAAAGGGTAATGACGGCAGCGGGAGTCGTAACCAGAAGCAGCCCCCAGCCCTGTAATTGAAAATACGATCCGGCGATCAAGGCGATGCCGACAAACAAGACGTTGATGATGGACAAGGGGATCAGGAAATGCCACCCGAGGCGCATCAACTGGTCAAAGCGGTACCGCGGTATGGTGAATCGCAGCCACATGAAGAAATAGATATAGAGGCT
>WNFO01014097.1_pt1 | contig 13421 bp, 6 predicted proteins | sample 5400251 | NCBI WGS metagenome assembly WNFO01 (sample SAMN13153354, study PRJNA577476) | soil metagenome | isolation source: 100 cm saprolite under Madrone tree | place: USA:California | collected 2016-06-14 | reverse complement strand
TGATCTCAGGTCAGCCGAACTCCGCAAACACGGCATTCGAATCAAACTGCAAGAGCAGCCCTTCCAGATATTGGCATTCCTCATGGAGCATGCCGGTGACGTTGTAACGCGCGACGAACTCCGCCAGAAACTCTGGGCGGAGCACACGTTCGTCGATTTCGATCGCAGTTTGAACAAGGCGATGACCAAGCTGCGGTCAGCGCTCGGCGATTCGGCGGAGAGTCCCCGTTACATTGAAACTGTTCCCCGCCACGGGTATCGTTTCCTCGCCGAAGTCCATGCCCATCGTGACGAGCTTCATGGGATCACCGCGTCCCAGGTTTACAGTGCAGTTTCTCGCGACGTCCCCCTCCAGGCGTTGAGACCGTCAGGAGGACGATTCAAGCGTGCCTTACACGCATCGTACTTCGCAATTCCGCATCGTCGCCGGCGTGTCTACACGATCGCAGCTGCCGGCCTTGCCGCGATCCTCGCGACGCTAGGATACTTGCAGATAAAGCAGTTCGTAGTCCACGGTGTGTCTCCCGCGGCGCCGTACGCACGGCGTTCAGTTGCCGTCCTGGGTTTCAAGAATTTATCGGGGGATGCGCAAGAGGCCTGGCTCTCGACCGCTCTTTCCGACTGGCTCATGACGGAACTCACAGCCGGCGAGCAGTTACGTGCAATACCCGCGGAAGGCGTCATAAGAATGAAAATGGAGCTTTCGCTTCCGGACGTTGACTCCCTCGGGAAGGAAACTCTGAGCCGGATTCGCAAGAACCTCGGAACGGATTACGTGGTCGTAGGTTCCTACGCCGAGCTTGGCGCGGAGTCCGATGGACAGATCCGCTTGGATTTGCGCCTGCAGGATACGCAGAGCGGGGAAACCGTTGGGACGTTTTCTGAATCAGGAACAGAGGCTCACTTGTTGGACCTCGTTTCCCGCACCGGAGAGCACTTAAGAGAAAAATTAGGAGTGCGTGCAGTCACCAAAGAGGAAGCTGCGGAAGTGGCGATCGCAGTTCCTTCGAGGGCAGAAACTGCGAAGCTGTATTCCGAGGGTTTGGCGAAACTGCGAATTTTTGACGCACTCACGGCCCGCGAGCTGTTAACGAAGGCAGTAACCCAGGAACCGGATTACGCGCCCTCGCATGCAGCCCTGGCTACAACCTTGTTACATCTTGGCTATGACAGCCAAGCGGTAGTGGAAGCCAAAAAAGCATTTGACCTTTCCGCTAATCTGTCCAGAGCGGAACGGCTCCTTGTAGAGGGCCGCTACAGGGAAGTCTCGCGCGATTGGGATCGGGCAATCGAGATCTATCGGGCGCTTTTCGATTTCTTTCCTGACAATCTTGAATATGGGCTGGATCTAGCCAGAACCGAAATCGACGCCAACAAATGGAAGGACGCGCTGGCTACCGTGGCGGCATTGCGTGCGCTGGCCGCGCCACTGCGAGATGATCCGCGAATCGATCTGGCAGAAAATGATGCCGCCAGGTCGCTCGGTGATACCAAGCGAGCGGAGGCTGCGCTGAGCCGAGCTGCGGAAAAGGCTCGCGCCGCAGGAGCTTCTCTGTTGCTGGCCAAGGCCCGTCGGGAGCAAGCCTGGCTATTTGAAAACTCAGGCAGAGAGGATCAGGTGGAGGCGGCGGTGGCGGAAGCAAAGCAGCTCTATGTTGCCGCGCACGACCAACTTGGCGTTGCCGCAGTTGCGACGCTTGAGGCAATTGCCCTTGAACGGCAAGGCGACTATCTGGGTGCAAAGCAAAAATATGAAGAATCACTCGTCATCTATCGAGCCTCGGGAAACAAGGTCAGTCTGGGGGCCGAATACGACAATCTCGGCGACATTCTGCTCTATCTTGGGGACACTGCGCAGGCTCAAAGGAGTTACGGCCAAGCGCTTACGACCTATCGAGACATAGGTGACAAGAATGGAGTAGCGTTGGCTAAGATTGGTCTTGGCGATGTTTTCCTTGTTCTTGGAAGACTAAGCGAAGCCAGAGAGATGTATCAGGACGCGCTCGAAATCTGCCGACAACTCGGTAGCCGAAACCGACAAGCAGTGGCGCTTGCGGGCTTGGGAAGAGTGCAGCAGCTCGAAGGCGCGACAGAAGAGGCGCGGAAAAAAGAAATAGAAGCTGTTGCCATGCTCGAAGAGGTCGGAAACATGAGCGAAGCCGAGCGTGTGCGAATGCAGATGGCCGAACTACTCCTCAAAACAGGAAAGAGTTTCGAAGCCGGTGAAACAGCACGTCGTTCGATAAACATTTTGGAAGAAAAGAAAGCCGGGCGCTCCGCAGCAATAGCGAAGCTGGTCTTGGCCCAAGCCCTTCTGGCCCAGGGAAAGATTGCAGAAGCTCGCCCGATTGCGGAACAGGTTATGAATGTTGCAAGGCGTAGCCGGGACCAGGAGTTGCAACTCCGGTCCGAGACGGTTGCAGCCCACATTGATGGTGTAAGCGGCAACTCTCCAGACATGACCAACTCGATTAGACGTTTGAATCGAATCATATCGACGGCAGCCGAGTCATCGTTTGTAGAAGTGGCCTTTGAAGCGCGCCTTGTGGCCGGTGAGCTGGAGATAAGAGGAGACCGAGAAACAAGCGGTTCCCGACTGGAGAGGCTTGAGAACGATTCAAGCCAGTCGGGCTACCTACTCATCGCGCGCCGAGCTTCGGCCGCATTGAGTGCCGCATCGACGAAAACGGCGGTTCATTAACCCACCGACCTAGATCTGTCTCAACTGCGGACCGGTATGTTCTCATTTGTTCTGCATTTGAACTGGGAACAAGCATACATAACCTCCGTGCCTTCAGAAGCTTAAAAGGGATGATGGAAATGACATCAGTCCGCCTTGACTTTCCTCCCGTCGGGCTCGATAACGACCTACTAGTCTGTGTGCGTCTCGCTCCGAATTCGCGAAAATTTTGATCGATGCGGAGCATATTTTCTTTAGGGCATTCCCAGGAGACTTCATGACGCCCAATTGGGCAGCGCGGATGTTCTCGTGCTCGACACTACTCATCGCCTTGTTTGTCGCAGCGCCGAATGCAGATTCCTCCCAGCGATCATCTGCGGGTTCATCGCACGATGCGAAAGTCCGGCTCGCAATCGTGGGATTGAATCATGATCACGTGTGGGGAATATTGAAGGACATTGCCGGAGAACCACAAGCCGAATTGCTGGGCATTGCGGAGAGCGACCCTGCACTTTTAAGCAAGGCCAAGGCCAGAATTCCCGCAACAGTCAAGCTTTACTCAGATTATGTGCAAATGCTGGATGACGTGAAGCCGGATGCCGTGATCGCGACAACAGACAATGCGCGGCATCTTGAAATCCTGCGGGAATGCGCAAAGCGTCATATTCATTTTTCGACGGAAAAACCGATGGCGATAAACGGAGCAGACGCTCGCGAGATGGAGCGTTTGGCGCAAAGCTCCGGAATTAAATTGATGGTGAATTACTGGAATGCCTGGGCGTCGCCGTCACCTGCATTGTTTCAACGGGTTCGATCGGGCGAAGTAGGGACCGTACAAAGAATTATCGTCGAGTATGGGCATTCTGGCCCCAAGGAAATTGGAGTCTCCGAACAGTTTGCGAATTGGCTCTACGATCCGAAAAAAAACGGCGGAGGGGCAATCGTCGATTTTGGTTGCTACGGGGCTGAATGGGCGCTGTGGCTGAAGGGGCGGCCCACACGTGTTTATGCCACTGCGAAAAAACTGAAGACGGAGCAACACAATCGCGTGGACGACGACGCGACGATCGTGCTGGATTATCCCGATGCCACCGCCATCCTGGAGGCCTCTTGGGACTGGCCATACGGCATGGAACAAGTGAAAGTGGTTGGTCCAAAAGGAAGCCTGCTCGCCACCGGGAACGAACTCTTGTTTCGTCAGGCAAACGACGATTCCCACAAAATAGGACTGGAAGGGAAGCCGATGCCGGTGGATCCTTTGCCGCGCGAAAAAAGCAATCCCATTTCTTATTTCGTTCACTGCATTCAAGAAGATAAACCGATTGAAGATCCTGTTTCAGCGAGGCTGAACGTGCAGGTGGTGGAGATTTTAGATGCGGCTCGCGAGTCCCTCCGAACAGGACGAGCGCAAGAGTTGCCCTAGAAAAAAGTGCAAAATCGCGTGCGTGCTTCGACCGACGTTCGGTCAATCCTTGCAGCGGGGCGAAAGCACTCGATATCCGGGTGCTCGCCAATGATGTTCGCGTTCTAGAATATGGCATTGGGAGAACGAAAAATCCGCCAGTCGTCACATCCGAGACCTTAATGTTTCCTCACCCGCGATGTACGTTCCAAGGTGGAAGTTTCATTCATGTCCTGAGTCTACAACGTGCCGACGCGAAACCGGACTGAGGCCCGTAGCAATCCCAAAACAGGGACTTATAGCGCAAGCAGTGGAATGGGCGCAGGTTGAACTGACCGGCTGCCACTTCCGCCCAATTGTTATTTCGCAGGTACTTGAAACTCTGCGCGGATGAACGGTTTGATCCCTTCCTCGCCTGTCAGCCGAAGACAGAGCAGCGTGCCCTCACGCTCGAGGTCAATGTGAAAATCAAAAAAGCGGCAGCACTTGCCCTCAGCCTCTACCCAGTCGGCCAGCTCCGCGAGTGAGACATTCGATGGACTGTACTGAAATTCGTAACCTTTTTCCGTCTCCACGATCTCTTTCCGTGCCGCGATCAGCTTGTCGGTCAACTCCTTGTGTCGAATGCGCTCGGCCGGATTCAGGGCTTTGATGTTGCAGTAGAATTTGTTTTGCGTCGTCAGCACCTGTTTCTCCTTTTCCCTGGCCTTCGTTTCCTGCGGTGACGATTGCACCAGCGCGCCACTCGAAAGCAACGCCGCGACCCCCGCAACCGCTACACGCAGCTTCCGTTTTCTTCCGTTTCGCTCTTGCTGCATTGTCATGACTTTCCTCCGTGAGACCTGGTAGGTCCCATCGCAAAATGCTAGAACTTAAAGTCAGCTTTAAGTCAACCATCTATATACGGGGCCCAGCGCGAGGGAACGAAATGAAGATAGGCGAACTCGCCGGCCGTTCGGGGCTAAACGCCTCCGCAATCCGTTACTACGAAAGACGCGGTTTGCTTCCCGCAGTGAACCGGGACTCGCGAGTTCTTGTCCATGACGAAACTATTTTGATCCCTTTGTATAACCAATGTCCACAAGAATATATCTATGTCAATATACTTTGTATCAATAGATGCTGGGAGAGAGCCACAAATAGCTCTGGGAGAAGGAGTTCCAAAGATCTTCAAAGCCCGGACTGCTGCGGTGCGTTATAGTTTTGATTTTCTTTGAGTTAGTTAGAACAGGCATCATCGGATGATTTTGACCATCAGCTACGCGGGAATGGGCCAACGAGACGCCGTCACCGAGGTTGTTCCACACCGGCCGGTTCCACCGATGACCGTAGCTCTACCCGCTCCGAAGTGTTGAACAGGCGCCAAGCCTTACTTCGTTGCGGCGGCTGAGGCGGTTATCGAATCAGTCTTACGCTTATCGTTGTCTTTGGAAGCCTTCTCCTCAGCGACCCTGCGGAATGCGTCGAAATCGGCCCAGACAGCCTGCACGGTCTTTTCGTCGAAGACCTTGATGATGGGTTCATCGCCCTTCGTGGAATAGATGACAAGCTTCGCCTGTCCGCACTGCGGATTGATGGCGTCGGGAGGATACAAATATATTCCTTTGAAGGTTGCATCCTCCATCTTCACGGCCCGATTGTGCACCGAGACGGTTACCGGCACGCGACCTGGATGGATCGGCTGCACTTCCTTTTCTCCGCAGAAGAGCTGCATTTTCTGGAAGTCGGTCTTGAACTTGAGCTTTGCCGGGGCGTTGGGGGTAAGGAAGGCGCGTCCGAAGCCTGCACCGACTCCCTCTTTGGCCTTCGCTTGAACATAAACTTCGAAAACCGCCGGGTGCGCACCGGCGTCCTCCAGCCACTCCTTCGGAGCGTCGGAATCGTCTTCGCTTGCTACGGTGTCCTGATGCTTTTTGTTGCGCTTTTGGCGCGCGCGTTCGGCTTGCAGACGCTCCTCCTCCTGCTCGCGAAAGTCAAGCGGAGGCGTAGAGAGCGCGACATTAAAGTCTCCGACGCTCAGATAGTAAGGACGCGCGTCAAACTTTTCTCTCTTTAAAGCCGCCTTGAGACCTTCGATCGGATACGGAGTCAGGGGCTCGACAGGTAACAGAGTGCCAGAGGGGGGAACGCCCGTGGCTTTCGCGCGGTTCATTTCAATCAGCGTTAATGCCTCTTCGATGCGAACGATCCCCGATACGCCCGGTCCTGCGCCATCGCGCTCGCCAAATGTAGTCAATCCCACCACTTGGCCGGCATCGTTGAACAGCGGCCCACCGGAGTTCCCGGGATTGCTATTGATGTCTGAGATGAGGATATGTTCTTGGACCTTGCTGATAATGCCAGTGGTAATGATTTTCTCCAGACTGAGCGGGCTGCCAATGGTGAACACGCGCTCTCCCTCCTGAACTGGCGTTGCCCCTTTTGATGTCGGGGCCAGAGGAGCTGGAACAGCGCTCGGGAAGGAGGCAGTGTTTACCCAGAGAAGGGCGACGTCCTTCGCTGGATCGGCGGCGATCAGCTTCGCTACGATCTTGTGTTCGCGATCAAACTGTACGGCGAGATAGCCCGAGCTGCCCACGACATGCTGGTTGGTCAGGACGAGCCCCTTGTTGTCTACAAAGAAACCCGTGCCATGGCCCAGTTCGCTCCGCACAGTCACAACGCTGTTCTTCAGCCGCTTAAACTGTTCTGATAGATCGCCGCCTCTGCCATTAGCGGATTCCGGCGGCGCCGCCTTGGAGACCTCCTCGGTCTTGGCGTTGTCATTGTTCAGATCTAGACTCTGCTCGCCACCCGATAACTTCACCTGCAAGTTCCAGCTGAAACGCTTTCCGGCCAACTCCACTGCCTTTGGCGTCGTGACCGTATATATGCCTCGCGGCAAAGACGTCTCCGCAGTGCCGTCCAATCCTGTCTTAACCTCCGCGGTTTTGACGCCACCCTTGAGCGATACCACAAAAAAGGGCACGGGCTTTTGGTTCAGGTCCTTATCAACGAGGACTATCCGGACGCGAACCTTTACCGGACTCTGCTGCGCCGGGAGCAGGAACGCACAAGCGAGCAAGAAAAACAAGGCGACACAAATAGGGCGGCACTTCATGACCATTCTCTCCTCAAGCGAAATTCTCGTAATTTGATGTTTAAACGGCCCGCTTCGTCGGGTCAACAAGGCCGTACAAATGCGCAACGAGTCGATCAACTGACCGTGCGGACAGGGAGCCTGAAGCGCAGCGTTGAATCGAAACCCATCTTTATCCCATGAGGATTCACGAATGTCATGCTGATGGAGCTCTGGAACTGAGATGGGCATCCGGTAGCGAACCGAATGCGGACGATTAGGCAAAGAACCGAAAGGTGACCGGCGGTCTCCGTCCAAACCATAGTTCTTGGCGACGGTTTACGAGTACCGTTCGAACGGTACTCGAAGTGGCGACTTAGCAGACGCCGAGGAGATGACGAAGAGATTGCGCGACCAAAGCCATTGCGATGTGCAACAACGACCCACACGTGAAAATGTAATCTCTAGAGCGGCTTGGGGTGCGCGGCTAGTGCCTCGCGATAGAGCTTGATATTACTCTTGTCCACGATAACCGTGCCAGTATCCACAAACGTCGGCATCGGCGCCGCCAACGCGGTGCGCCAGTCCTTGAATTGGTGTACCGCATTGTGGTGCAAGTCGTCGAGAAACTTTAACCCGTAGTAACTCATGACGTAGGGCTTTTGCGTGATCGTCGCCGTAATTGCGCCCCGGTCGATCCAATCAAGTGTCTCCGGATCGCCGTCGAATGCCACAATCCTCAGCTTGCCCTCCATGCTTAAGCGGTGCAGCGCTTCGGCGGCCCCAGAACCACCTGTTGCCTCCAAGCAAATGATTCCGTCCACTTTTTCTTTCTTCTGTATCAGCTCGGAGACCTGGTCAAACGCACTGCGCGCGTCACCTTTGTCGTCAAGGATCTTTGTCAGCTTAATGGCAGGAAAATTCTTCAGCGTGTCCGCCACGCCTGCCAATCGATCGTCGAGGTTACGCTGTCCCGGAATTGTAATGACCACAACGCTCCCGTTACCCGGAACGAGCGCGGCCATCTGTTTCAAGCTCTCTTTGCCCGCCTTGAAATTATCCGTGCCGATGTACAACACGCGCTTCGAACCCGGTACATCCGCATCCACGCAGATGACCGGTATGCCCTGGGCTATGGCTTTGTCAATCTCCGCCTGGAAAATCTCGGGCCGCGCCGCGGAGAGGCAGATTCCGGCGGGGTGCTCTTCCACGATCTGGCGGAATATTCCTAATTCCGCGTTCGGAGCGTAGCCCGTCGGACCAACGAGTTCACCTTTTACTCCGAGCGCCTTGGCCGCGTCTAAAAACCCCGCCTGCGCCTCCTGCCAGTATGGCAGGTTAATATTTGTGGCCACAAAGACGTATCGTTCGTTTGTCTCGTGGTATGGCTTCGAACACGATGCAATGAGTGCTGCGCCGACGAAAATAAAGAGGGATACCAGCCTTGGCCCGTGTCTCCTCATTGAAATCCTCCTTCGCACTCGGTCTGGCCTCCGGGGCGTTTGCTCGCGCCCTCGGAAAGTTCGGGCCCGGTACATATCTGGCTGGGGAAATTGGAACGACGAGGTGGGTCCACCTCCACTTCCACGGTTTATTTGCTTTCGCTTACCTCTAGTCCAGAATGTTCGACTTCCAGGTCGTCGTTAGTCGAAACCATAAGCTGACGCCCCTCTCCCGTCAAGCTCAGGTCGCCATGCCCACGGCTTAGTGGTATCGCGGCTTGTCGGGCAGTTCCGGTTTGAACCCGAAATTACGACCACAACTCTTGATTAGTGTGCGTGAGTCGTGACATGGGATTCACAACAGCGACTTGGGAGCTACGTCGCATTACTCCGCCTTAACAAGACACGGTCCTCTTGCAAGGGTTCAACGACAGGTGGGCATTGACGGCTGCCTTGTCGGTTCGGGGTTTAGCAAGCTCAGATTCGACTCCGTCTGTCTCCCCAGTTGGCCTTTCTCAGCACCTACCATCCACGTAGCAAACCGCCACAAAAATATGAACCATCATCACGCCGCACGGGATTGAGACAGGGACGGGTGTTCCACACAAGTTGAGCACGGAAAGAAAAGAATAATGTGGACACGCTGGACCCCGACTGCGACCATCGCAGAAATCATCTACCAAAGCGTGCTTGGAGTTCTCCCATGTTGGATGAGGGCGTTTGTGCAGAAGTCAAAGTTGGTTCTGAACACCTGCGGCTCTTCTCAGAGCAGAACGCGCAAGGAGTGCAGGCATCCGTCTACAACGTCAACGCCAAAAACTGGATTGCGCCATCGGAATCTGTCGAGACGATTGAACAGGGCAAACTGAAAGCAGCAATATACGCCGAAGCGTACCTGCAACAAGCCGGCAACCTGGAGCTGCCGTCATTGAAGTGGAAGGAAGCTCGCGCATTGTAACAACGGGCCTCTGCTTCCTGTACCCTAAATTCGTAGTTCCTCGCTCTTTGATCCAAAGCAGGGAGCGCACGCTTGGGTAACTTGAAAGCGATTTGGACTCTTCCCCAAATTTGTGTTCCCACCGGCTAGATTCTTTTGACGCGATCCCTGTGACCGGTAAACGTTGCTTCGACGTGATGCTTCTTTTTTAGGCGTGTTGCAGCAACTCCGTTCGGTACTTGGGAGCAAGCGCGCATGCCAATTTCTCGGGTTTTGCCGGTTGCTTCCGGTTTGCCGGGGGCTACCAGAAAAGCATCAAACCCTCCGTTGATTCACGTCGAACAGGGGGCTTGTTAATCTTCACAGCAATGAGCTAAATTTCCTGCCGTAGGCGGTAAGTATGGCTAAGCCTTGGCTAAGCCCTCTTCAATCACCATACCGACCGAGCCAATTGGCCAGGTGGACTTCACCGAAGGAAGGCTGGCCGTGAAGGTCGATAGGAACCTCCTCAGCAGCTTCATTGACTTAAACAATCTCGCGCTCTCGCGGTTCTCGCCGGAAGAGCGCCGGTGCGGCGGGGTGTATGCCTGCCCCGGCAATGATCTCGATTTGACGCCCAGCGGGGATGTCGATTACGCAAGAGTTGCTGCCCAGCTTGTTTGAGTCCTCGTGACTTGAACATGTAGTTCGTCGGATCGTTCAGTGCCAAGAGCCGCTTGAGTCCGCCAGACAGAGTCAGGCCGATCTGACCCTTGTAGTACTCAGAAGTTATCTAACAATGAGGTGGGGACAGGTAAGGCTAGAGTCGTGGAGCTATACGGAAGATAAAATCAGAAAGCCCTTGCTTAAGAGGTCGCATTTATGTAGCGTACTCGCAACCTGTGGGGTGTGGTCGGCCCATGCGTTTTTCCTTCCTGCCGGGTACGTTCCCAAAAATTGACGGAGGTGTGTGTATGTCTCGCCTACGGTCGGTATTTTTTGTTGGATTGGCGTGTGTATTTGCGTTGTCGTTAGCCTGTGTTCCGTTGCGGGCGCAAACAGCGTCCACATCAACGGTGACTGGAACGGTAACAGACCCGAAGGGTGGTACAGTTCCCGCAGCCAAGGTTGAACTACTCGAGATGGCGACAGGCGTCAAAAGTACGGTCACAAGTGCGGATGACGGACATTACCAGTTTCCTGCTGTGCCTCCCGGTACCTACAAGATCACCGTGACGGGGAGCGGCTTCCGGCAGGCGGTACTCAGCAACATCAAAGTCGAAGTGGGCAGGTCAGCTCTGGTCAACGTCACCTTGGAGTTGGGCCAAATTACGGAAGTAGTTGAAGTGGTGGCCGGCGCCGCCGTCCAACTACAGACGCTGAGTGCCAGCGTGGGGAATACCTTGGACTCGAATCTCCTTTCGCAATTGCCCAGTCTCAACCGCGATGCTACGTCTTTGCTCTTGCTCCAGCCCATGGCCATTCCAGGGTTCAACGGCCCGGGCGGAAGCGGCGAGACAAACAATAATGGCGGCGCGGTAGCCGGAGCGCGTGCCGACCAGAACACATTTATGATTGACGGCGGTGACGCCACTAGCAACATGGAAGGCGGCGGGGGCTACAACACGGGCTTTCAGGCTACTCCCCGTGCCGTAGTTCCTACTCCGGTCGAAAGCTTGGAAGAATTTCGCGTACAGACGAACAACGCGGGTGTCGATTACTCGCGCTCGGGCGGCGCCGAGGTTCAAATGGTTACGCGCAGAGGTACCAACGCCTGGCACGGTGCCGGCTACTGGTACCACCAAAACGACGAGCTGAACGCCAACGATTGGTTCCGTAACAACGGCTTCGGCGACCCGCTTGCGGCGCCCGTTACAAATCCCGAATGGCGAGACAACCGCTACGGCGGCCGACTTGGCGGTCCTATCTGGAAAGACCGCACATTCTTCTTCTTGCATGAGGAAGAGCGTCATTTCTTTACACAATCGGTCTTCTCTCGTCTGGTGCCCACTGCGGCGCTTCGCGCCGGAATCTTGAAGTTCAAAGATGGCACGGGTGCAGTCAACTCCTACAATCTGAATGGATCCGCGGTAATCGATCCGGACACAGGTGCCTCCGTTCCATCGAGTGGCCTCGACCCCCGTGGGCTCGGCGTCAGTCCCGCGATTGCTGCCACCTGGGCTCTGCTGCCTTTGCCCAACGATTTTTCAGGAGGCGACGGTCTGAGGTCGGCCTTCTTCACTTCCACCTCACCCAATACGACCAACGAACACTTCGCGGTGGCCAGAATCGACCACAAAATCAGCGACAAGTTGGACTTCATGGTTTCCTACCGTTTCGGGAAATCCGAGATCGTGCCGGCAAACATTCAGGAAGACATTGGCGGCATCGCCCCCGGTTGTAAAAAGGGAGTGCCGTGCGCCATCGCACAGCGTCCCTTACAACCGCGCTATCTGGTTACCGGACTCACTGCGCGTCTCACTCCCAACGTCGTGAACGATTTTCACTTTAATTGGCTCCGTCACTGGTGGTCATGGATAGCTCCGGGTGCGCGCATCCTTCCGATTTCGTCCTCATTGAGTGACACACCCATCCAGATTTGGCAGGAGAGCCGCGTCAACGGAATGGTGCCGATCAACTTGAACACGCAACAGGCACGCGAGCGCGCCTGGAACGGCCAGGACTACACCTTTACTGATAATCTTACTTGGATCAAGGGTAAGCACCTCTGGAGTTTCGGCGGGCGTGCTCAAATCGAGCACTTCCTGCACGTTCGCGACGACAAAGTGGTGGGTGGCATCGCCACACCCCTCTACTTCGCTGCTTACGGCGGCGATTTCACCAGCGTCAAGCCCGTCAGCCTCGGCGCTTCTCCGCCTCTATGCGCCGATAATACGACCGGCACGAATTGCCTACGGCCGCAAGACACCACCAACTGGAATCGCGCCTACGTATCCACTTTGGGAATCATCGAAAGCGGTACGCAAGTGCTGACTCGGGACGGCAGTCTAAACGCGCAGCCGCCGCTCACTCCGATCATCCAGCATGAAAACGTCCTCAGCTACGAGTTTCACTTCAGCGATACTTGGCGCATCAAGCCCTCTTTGACGTTCACGTACGGGTTGACGTGGGGCGTGCAGATGCCCCCGTACGATCCTACGGGCAAGACGGCCATGATGATTGACGTTAGCAGTGGCTCGGTTATTTCAGCGACCACTCTGCTGAAAGCGAAGGAGCAAGCTGCATTGTCCGGAGACGTCCTAAACCCGACACTCGGGTTTGTTCCCATCAAGGCAACGGGCCGTAAGTATCCCTACGACCCTGATTACACGATTTCTGCACACACTCTTTGGCGACCGCAAGACGGTTATTCGCGGCGGCTGGGCACGCGCCTTCGATCGCATCAACGGCGTCGGCGTTGTCCTCACTCCTGCCTTGGGTATCGGCTTCGGCGATCTTTCTGTTTGCCGCAAGCCCAGCCTCACGGGGGTTTGCGAGGCCGGCGGTACCGCCGCAAGTACCTTTCGCATCGGGGTGGATGGTAACCACCTCGACATGCCACCACTGCCTGCCCTCGGCGCCGGCGGAGTCATAATCCCAGGCGTTAACAGTATCTATGAAAATAGAGACTTCCGCCTCGATCCTCGTCGCCAGATCGGTGGCACGGATATGTTCGACCTTACCATCCAACGTGAGCTCCCCGGAAACCTGCTGCTCGAAGTAGGTTATGTTGGTCGTCTGGCTCGGGACCTGACGCAGAACATCGACCTCAACCATGTCCCGTACATGTTCACTCCTAAAGGCGTGAATCAGAGTTACGCTCAGGCGTTCGATGCCGTCGCGGCGCAAATCCAGAACGGTGTCGTCCCCGGTGCGGTCACTCCGCAACCTTGGTTTGAGTTCATGCTTGGGGCGGGTGGTAC
>WNFO01011778.1_pt1 | contig 13424 bp, 12 predicted proteins | sample 5400251 | NCBI WGS metagenome assembly WNFO01 (sample SAMN13153354, study PRJNA577476) | soil metagenome | isolation source: 100 cm saprolite under Madrone tree | place: USA:California | collected 2016-06-14 | reverse complement strand
TGCCGTCCTCGGCCGACCATTCGACGTCGTCGATGTGGTTGCGCGCGCGGGCGACGTTGGCGATCGAAGTCTCGATCACCTGCTCCGGGGTCATGTTGAGTTTTACGCGCATATGCAGCGGAGAAGTCGCGATCACGGTGTGGACGCGGCCGCGCTTGGCGAATTTCACGGCTTCGGCGCAGCGGTCGATGTCTTTCGGATGCGCCCGCGACAGGCCGGCGATCACGGCGTTCTTGGAGCGCCGGGCGATTTCGCTGACCGCCTGGAAATCACCCTCGGAGGTGATCGGGAAGCCGGCCTCGATGACATCGACGCCCATGTCGTCGAGCATCTCGGCGATTTCGAGCTTCTCCTCGAAGGTCATGGTGGCGCCGGGGCATTGTTCGCCGTCGCGCAAGGTAGTGTCGAATATAACGACGCGGTCCTTGTCGGACTTGTTCACGGTGGTCATCGGAAAATTCCTTTACGTGCGCGCTGCTTGGAACGCTGAGGGGGACTTTTTGATCTCGCGCAACCCCTGAGTGCCCAGGCGCAAACCGCCCAGACGGCCCTCAGGGGCCGATAAGAAGCAGAAGCCCGCCAAGAAGCAGGGTGGGCAAGGACGCAGCCGGAACAGCATCGGGACGAACGGCATTGGCCGCTCTCCCCCGAACTCCGTACATTTGGCTGCGAATCAGCATTGCCAGACCCTTTGGGACGCGCATCTTCGGCCAAAACCATTGACGGTTCGTTGCCGGGAAGACGCTCCCAAGCCGTTCTAAACGAGAAATACCTGGTGCCGCAATGCCAAAAGATAGTCAGATCGACTGACCTAATTTGAAAGCCATTCTTCGCTTCAAAGTCTTCTCGTCACACGCGCGTTCGCGCCCCGCGGCGCGGTGCGCCCGAGTTGTACGTGGTCGTTTCGCCCCAAGGAGGGCGTGGGGAATGCCGGATGCCCGCTGCACCCGCGGCCTCGTGTGCAATTACAGTAGTAGAACGCACACGAGTAACAACGAGTACACCGGAATCAACCGGCATTCCCGCACGCAATGGTTTTACGACTTATTTCGCGCTCTCCCCGGTGACCGGGCTCTTTTGCCACCGTCGCCCGCGAACCAACGTTGTGTCCGCGCCCGGTAGGGCCGACACAACATCCGCGAACTTGACGCCAGCGTCGGGGCGTCAGGACCACACGACTTCGCCGTCCGCAGCATCGTCTCTCGTCCGCGCGCTGTGGACCGCTCACGAGTTCATCACCCGCCCTGCGATCCCCTCGCGCGCAAAACGCTGCCGCGTCCACCGCATCCCTGCCCAACGTTCGTGACGATCGCGATACGCCCCTCTGATTGAGGCGGGACGGCGGAATCCATAAAGCTGTTTCTACCAAGCTGTGAAGCGAAATATTTTTGGTTGGCCCACTGGACAGGATTTTCGACAGCGCGCCCGTCGGGCAAATCAGTTGCGCTATTCGCGATGCCTCCAGCTACTCACGCATGCGAAGCCGTGGCGGCGATGCGACTGGGGCGGGCAATCTGGGGGGCCATGGCGTCGCGACGGCGTGGATGCGCCGGCTAATTAAATGTCACCGTAACACCTGGGCCTTCACTACCGGCCGCGTTGAGAAATTGATTTCCCGTCTCGCGGCACGGTGAGCATTCCCCCTGCGCTCTAAGTTTCCCGGCTATATTGCTCGTATAGTTTGGCGGCGTTGTCCCAGCGAATAGCTTCCATGTAGGCGTCGACGTAGCGCGCGGCCGCCGCGCCGTAGTCCATGTGATAGGCGTGCTCGTACATGTCGAGCACCAGGACCGGACGACCGCCTGCGAGCGTCGTGGTGTGGTCGGCCGCCCATTGGTTGACGAGCCGCTTGTCGCGAGGTGAGTACGCGAGGATCACCCAACCCGAACCACCGCCTTCCGCCTTGCCCATCGCGGCGAACTCGGCGTGCCAGCGCTCCATACTGCCGAAATCACGCGCGACGGCGTCAGCAAGAGGTCCACCGGCTTTTGCGCCGCCACCAAGCCCATCAAAATAGATTTCGTGCAGGATCATCGAATTTGAGGCGACCAGTTCCTCACGCTTCAATCCGTTGATGACGAAATTCGGAGCCTTGGCGAAATCAAGCTCTGCCAGCTGGGTGCCTATCGCGTTGAGGCGCTTCACCGCGCCGACATAGTTGTTCTCATAGTGGCTAACGAGCACCTTTTCCGAGATGCCCGTGATGGTTTTCGGATCGAAGGGCATCGGTTTGGCTTGATAAGGCATCGCTTTAGCTGCGGTCTGCGGGTTGCCTTGGGCAAGCGCCGGTGTTCCGGCAAGCACAGCCGTCGATGCTGCGGCTGCACTTACGCCCTTGAGAAAGTTTCGTCGTTCGGTGGTCATGGTCATCGGACTCTCCACGTGTTTGATTGCCCCCGCATGGTAGAAGCCACCCGTTGCAGGTTCATGGCACGGCGGCTCGGGTCTCCGCAGGCGCGGAGAACCGGATGCTGGCGAAAAAACGCACAGCGGTAGGGATGCAAGGAATTGGGTCGGACGGGGCAACAAAACTCGGCCTGCTTCCGTCCATGCGCAATCCCTCGACATGTCGAGTGCTGCGCAAGCTTGGACGGTGGGCCGTCTAGCGGGGAGCCTGCGTTTTTCCCCGTGGCTGTGAATACTGCCGATGGCATCAAGCCTGTCAATCAGGAACCCGGCTCTGCCAAGCGAACCACCTTCAATTCCGTTTGATCAGGCTTCGGTCGGGCCAGCCGCCGCGACGCAATGTGCGAGGCGTCAGGACCACACCGTGGGCGATGGAAACAGCCGCCCGGGAACCAGCCGCCAAGGCCGCGTGACTCAATCGAAATCCAGGCTCGCGAAACCCAGGCTCGGCCCGAGTGGTTGGCCCCAAATGCTTCTCGCCGGACAGGTGATCGGGACCACGCGGTCACCCCTGATGACAGGGGGCCGCTTGTGCCGACAGCCTTTCCGGAACTCGCCCCTCGCCGCTCTGAGATGTCGACCCCGCGCGCCACTGCGGCCGTGTCGCGCCATCAGGATTCAAAGATCATACCCCCTGCAAGCAGAAAACGGGGTATCAGAACGAGGTATCAAGTGAACCAGGTTAGAAAAGCGCACCACAATACAATAGCTTGATGCGATTTTGCGGCTCCAGCCCGGCCATTGTGCCGGCCCGCAAATCAAAGACTAGCCTACGACCAGGAGGTCTCCTTTCCGAAACACCTCAGGCAGTGTCATTGCTTTCGATTCTACGTTTGACGGTTTCGCAGGTTTTGCGGACGTCCTCGGTCAACAACGCACAATCCTCGATGCGCTTGAAAATCTTCTTGGCTTCCTCCCGATACGTCGCCGCGGTATCGCGCATGAAAGCAATTGCATTATGCACGTCGGCGGTCATGGCCTCACATTTCTGCGCCGCGCTGATCAGTTCGGCTCCCATCGCCTCGATTTCCCTTGCGGCGGCTTCATAGTCGCGCACCACGGCCTCGGCACTGAGCGCGCCGACACGCGAAACACCATCTTGATGCTCGACGTAGTGCGGCATTGACGCAGATTGCACCGATGGTGCCTCCCTGATTGACGTTAACGACGCGCGACCGGGAAGAACTGCTGCGACATCCGCCTCAAGTTTAGCCAAATTTAGGGTCGTGGCGCCGTGAACTTGTTCGATGCTACTCATAGGTCAATCCTTCTAATACCAAGTGGAACAACCCAACGGCCGCATAGTAACAAAACACTACGATCTGTCACTTTATTACCCTTTTAACCAAGCGTTGCCAGTTGGGTACAACATCGGTAGCTTCGATACTTTTCACTCTTCATCTTCCGGGTGCGTATCCTTGCGGAACGAATTGAACGCGGTTCACTGCTCGCAAGACAGGCGATGCCCTAGGACCCTAGAATCCAGCTAAACCATTGACATTGCTGGCATTTGTTCGCCATCGCGAAAGGTTGCGGGCGAGCAACTTATTGAATCCGTGGCGTATTCTCGGCGACGCGGAAGCGCAGCTCCCGATGCCCCCATTGCTGCGAGACTGTCGCCTGACTTTCGGCGCCGAGCACCTGAGCGGCGAACACCCGTTCAATGTCCATGCGCATGTCCTGGTGCCGTGATTGGCACGTCACGCCGCGCGGCGTATGAATAAGTTAATATAAACAATATGTTACTGACAATCCGCAGGGAATTGCGGAAATGTCGGCATGGAGTTTGAAGCTTTGGCAGAAAAGGAGGCTGATATGGCAGCAAAGGAGGGTTGCAGTGATTTCTGCTCTTGGCGGTGAGCGTGATCGATTCTCGCTCACCTGCTTCAGCGCCAGTGCTGCGCGCGTCGCCTACCTTGCTACCGACGGCCCGGATCTTCAGCGGAGAAGTGCATTTGCTCAATGCCCATCGCTGTCGGGTCATGGCGACCTCGCATAAAAATCATCGGGGTTCAGCGACAATCCAAACTAATCATTAACATTTTTCCACAAACCTTGGCCGTGGGGCTTCCGTAATGGGAGTTACGTGATGTCATGGGATTCAGAGTTCGCAGAGCCAATTGATCTGCCGAACAACGTAGTCGCCACCACCCTTCGCCACATCATTGCATATATCGACGAACTTCCTGATGCCGAGCAGAACTCGCGGGAGTGGCAGAACGCCCGCAAACGCAGCCTTCAGGCCGCGGATCAAGTCGGGTCTATTTGGTTCGCGCGCATCTCGGTCATCCAGGCACTTAAGCGCAGGATGCCTCGATTCAGGAGACGAAGCTGGAGCCCGGAAGAGCTGAGGCTCTTGGATAAGCTAGTTGTCGACGGTGCGTCACCACGCACGGCGGCCGAAGCACTGAACAGATCGCAGGAAACGGTTCGCACCAAGGCGCGGATGATCGGTTGTCCCTTCCCTCACCGCGATGAGATCAAACGCCAACGGCTGCCGAAGGAGGAGGAATCGCGCGGGCAAATGCGATAAAGAAAAAGCACAAACCGAGGCCGATCATTTCGGGAAATGTCCGGGCTGCGACACTGGTTCGATGAGCGCGACCTGGGCCAGGCGCTGGTGCATATCCACGACGCGGAGATCGTCGAAGCTCCGCCGCCCCGCGATGGCGCCATGTAGCGCCGTTGACAAGGGCTGTTGATTGTCACGATGAACCTGCGAAGAGTAAAGATCTCGCGACCGGGCCTCTTCATCCTCGGCAATCCCAATTCCCTCCCGCCACAGAAGAAACGCGAGCACAACAATGCTTGGCGTCAACGCCAGCATGATGCCAAAGACGATCGCTTGAATTGTAGTCACCGGAGCCCCCCGCGCATTTGATTCTGCGAATCTACTGCTCGCACGCTCAGCGTGTATCGTGGGTTTTCTTCATGTCAATCGGAATGCGCGGACCCCCGGGTTAGTACGGTCCCAGAACAACGAGATGCCAAGCCCGCATGACGGTCCAACGCGATATCGGGTCGCGTCCCGGCCTTGAGCACCGGAGCGAATATTTTTGGCTGGCGCACTGGACAGGATTTTCGGCTAGCGGACCTTACCCCTCGGGCACCCCGGCCAAGCGCATGCCTGAATACAGGCGTTCGCGCCCAGCCAGGAACGTCGGATTGTCGCTTGGTTTGGAGGCGCGCAAGCGGCGGATGGTGAAGCCCGGGTTAAGTGCTAGTCCCGCCGTCGCAGCCGCTCGTGCCTCATCCAGTAAGCCCTGCAAACCCAGCGCGGCGGCGAGCGCAAAATGGGTGAGAGGAGAATTGCGGTTAGCCTCAATGCTTCGCCGGAACCAACCGGCGGCTTCGGCATCCGCACCGAGTTGTATCTTGGCCATGCCCACAAAATGCATCCACCGGTGGGCAAAGATATCGCGGGGAGAGAGATGGAACGCCTCGAGTATATGGCCTTCGGTCTCGGCAGCGCGACCCAGATATAATTTTGCCATCCCGATAACCGCATGAGCATCGGCCAAATTGCGATTGAGCGCCAATGCCTGCTCGCATTCCGCAATCCCCTGGGCAGAGCGGTTGGTCATATTGCAAACGGTACCCAGGACCCTGTGGGCCAGTGCCCGGTCCGGATCCAGTGAAAGCGCTCTGATCGCATTTGTTTCGGCCATCGAAAGGCGCGCGGACCGGTCGTCAGTCAACACATAGGCCCCCATGGTCGCATCGACGCTTGCCATGCCGACCAGCGCCCCGACACTCCGGGGATCGATTGCCAAGGCACGCTCGAAAAAGCCGCGCGCCTCGGTCAAGTGCTCGGTGGTCGGCCCCCGATAGACGCTCGCAAAACCCTGAAAGACGAGCTCCAGTGCATCCGGATTCCGTGAAAGTTCGGCGCGTCGTGCCTCGGCCACAATGAGTTGGGCATCCAGCGTGTGGGCGAGCCTTGATACGATTTCGTCCTGCATATCAAAAAAATCGGCGACCGGCTTCTCGAAGCGCTCGGCCCAAAGATGTTTGCCGCTTTCCGCGTCGATCAGCTGAACGTTGACCCGAAGCCGCTTGCCACCGCGCTGCACCGAGCCCTCGAGCACGTAGCGGACGTTCAACTCGCGCCCGACCTGCTTCACATTGACAGCCTTGCCCTTGAAAGTGAACGCGGTGTTGCGGGCGATCACGAACGAGCCGTTGATGCGCGACAAGTCCGTGGTCAGGCTCTCGGTTACGCCATCGGCGAAATAGTCCTGCTCGGGGTCGTCGCCGAAATTCGCGAACGGCAGCACCACGATGGATAGATGCGGCGCCGAGATCGGGCTGCGCATCGCGGCTTGCTGCATCGCGGCGCCAGACCCTTCCAGGACCACGGCATAGGCCCGTATCGGACGGGCGATATTCTTGAAGCTCTGTTCTCCGAGATCGGAGAACTCGACCGCGAGCTTGCCGCTAACCTGATCGTAGGCGGATGACGAGATGCAGATGCCGCCCGACTCCGCGATGCTCTCAAGCCGCGCCGCGATATTCACGTCGTCCCCAAAAATGTCATGCGGTTCAACAATGACGTCGCCGATATTGATGCCCACACGGAAAAGGATGCGCCTGTCTTCCGGATCGCCGACTGTAAGTTCGTGGATGCGGTTCTGGAACAGCAATGCGGCTCGAACCGCTTCGACAGCACTCGGAAACTCCGCCAAGAACCCATCGCCGGTGTTCTTCACAATACGCCCGCCGTGCTCCACGATGGCTGTATCGACGGCGTCCGCCAGGAGTGCCGTCAGACGTAGGTGCGTCGCCTCTTCGTCGTCATGCATGAGTCGCGAATAGCCGGCCACGTCGGCGGCCAATATCGCTGACAACCTGCGTTCGATCCGAGCTGGGCCCTCGTGGATCATGGTAGGCAAACCCTTCGCGCTGCTACGTTTACAATAAAATTTGGTGCAGCGCCACGAACCGCTCATGGCTTGGGGACAAGTGGGCGCACAGCGCCCAAAAGTCACTGGCGTACCTGCCAATCGAATAGCCAGTACCCGACATTAATAGGGCCCGAGTGGGCGCTTCGCCTTGAATTCCGCCAGCATGGCTCGCGCGCCGCGGATGCAGATGACGTGATGTCGCCTATTGGCAAGGCGCCGCTCATGCAGGATGTCCGCGCATTGGTCGTGATCGCATGATAAATCTCGACGCCGCTGGAAGACGAACGCACGCATAGGGGGCAGGCTTGTCGAAGACCATCAAGCGATTGCAACACGGAACCGCGCGCAAAAGCGCGATAACGCCTTCCTTTGCGTGCCTCCACGAGTTGCTCTCCCACCATGGACGAAACGCGCCCGACCGCCGCGCCATTCTGGCCCCCGGGGCCGAACCGACAGGGTCGCGGTGGTGTTGCCGGGCGGCCCGGAGGCGGCGGTGGCGATGATCGCGGTTGCCGCCGGCGCAGTGTGTGTACCGCTCAACCCGGGCTTCACCGATGACGAATACCAGCGCTATTTCGGCGAACTGCACCTGGCGGCGCTGTTGACACACGCCCACTCGAATTCGGTCAGCCGACGCGCCGCCCACGCCTTGGGCATACCGGTCATCGAAATTGTGACGCGGCCCCACGACGGGGCCGGCGCGTTCAGTATTGTTGGTGAGGCGCCGCAGCATGCGGCCGACGACGAGTTTGCGTCCGGCGGCGACGATGCGTTCATGCTTTTGACCTCGGGCAGCACGTCGCGGCCGAAAACGGTCCCTCTGACTCACGCGAGCGTCTGTCTGTCAGCCTGCAACGTTGGCGCCGCCCTGGAACTTGGGTCTCGGGACCGCTTGCTGAGCGTGCTGCCTCTCTTCCACGGACATGGCTTGATCTCGGGACTTCTGGCCGCGCTGGCTGCCGGCTCCAGCGTGGTCTGTACGCCAGGCTTCGATGCAAGAGCGTTCTTTGGCTGGCTGACGGAGTTTCGACCAACCTGGTACACGGCGGTACCGGCAATCCATCAAGCGATATTGCGGGAGGCGGATCCGCGCAACGAGGCCGCACGGCGATCCTCCCTGCGGCTCGTTCGTTCGGCTTCGACGTCGCTGGCGCACGACGTGCTCGGCGGACTGGAAGCCTTGTTTGGTGTCCCCGTGATCGACACCTACGGCATGACGGAGGCCGCCACCCAGATTGCCGCAAATCCTTTGCAGCGGCGAAAGCCGGGTTCGGTCGGCCGGCCGGCGGGGCCCGAGATCGCGATTCTGGACAGTGAGGGTCGACGATTGCCAGCCGGCAAGCGCGGCGAGATCGCGCTGCGGGGGCCCACGATAACCAGGGGTTACGACAATGATGCCGCCGCTACCGCGTCCGCATTTCGGGACAACTGGTTCCGAACCGGCGACCTCGGCTACCTGGACGCGGAGGGGTATCTCTTCATCGTCGGCCGGATCAAGGAGATTATCCACAAGGGAGGCCAGAAGGTCGCCCCCGCCGAAGTAGAGGGCGCGTTGCTGGGCCACCCGGATGTGATAGACGCCGCCGTTTTCGCTGTGCCCCATGGGCGACTTGGCGCGGACGTCGCCGCCGCCGTCGTACTGCGTCACGATGCGAAGGTGAGCGCAGAGAGGCTGCGCGAGTTTGCTCGCGAACGCCTGGCAGGTTTCAAGGTCCCTGGCCTGATCCGTATTGTGCCGGAGATCCCGAAAGGCGGCGGCGGAAAGATCAAGCGCGGTGAGCTTGCGGCCGCATTCTCAAGGACTCCGCCGGCGGCGGACAAACCCGGCGTCGAGCCGGTCGCGCCCCGCTCGGAATTGGAGGCTCAACTGGCCGGGATCTGGGCGGACCTGCTGGACATCGATCAGGTCGGCGTTGACCAGGACGTCCTTGCGCTCGGCGTGGATTCACTTGCGATGACGCAAATGATCTTGCGTCTGGAGGAGCGCTTTGGCGTCGATTTCTCATTCGAGGATATCTTCGATGCACCGACCGTTGCGGCTCTTGCGCTTCGCGTTGAGTCAGCAAAAAAGCGCGCCACGGACCCGTTACCGAGTTCAAGCGATCCGACCATGGCAACGGCGTGCGTGAAAGCCGATGGCCCACAGCCGGTGTCCATTGTGCAGGAGCGCATGCTGCGGATCGAGCGCAAACTCCCTGGACTACCCCAGTTCAACCTGCCGTTCGCTTATCGGCTGCAGGGCCCGCTGAACGTTCCCGCGCTCGAGCGGAGCCTTGCCGATGTCGCGCGCCGGCACGCCTCGCTGCGCACTGTATTTGCCTGGCGGGACGAGGTCCCGATCGCTCTCGTGATGCCGGACGTCGACGTCGAATCCATTCTGATCGTGAAGGATCTTGCAGCCGGGTCCGGGGCCAGCAGTGCCCGAGCCAGGGAGCTCCTGCTCACAAAGGCGAAGCTGGAAGCCCAGCAAGCAGCCCTGGAGCCGATCGACATGAACCATGCGCCGCTGCTCCGGGCGTATCTTTTTCGGCTCGACGCCAAGGACCACGTTTTGCTTCTGGTGGTGCACGATATCATCATTGATGGCTGGTCGATGGTCATCTTCATGGAGGAGCTTTCGGAACTTTATTCCGCTTCGATCGGCGGCAGGATGGCGGAGCTGCCCGAACCAGGGCTTCAGTTTTCCGAGTTTGCCCGTTGGCAGCGTCAGTGGTCCACCAGCGCTGCAGCAAACAGACAGTACGCCTACTGGAAGGGGCGCCTGGACAAGGTCTCATCCCCGTTTACCACCCCGAAAGTCAACATTGGAGGCGAACTGACCTCGCGGGTCATGGAAGAACCGTTTCAACTATCGGATGATTTGGTGGCGCGCCTGAGAGGCTTGAGCCACAGCCGAGGTGTCACCCTGTTCATGAGCTTACTCGCCGGGTTCAAGACCCTGTTGCTGCTCCGAAGCGGACGCAGCGATATTTGCGTGGCGACCCTGATGGCCAATCGCGCGCAACTCCGGAGAGAACGCGTCATCGGCCCGTTCGCGACCACCACGCTCATCCGCACCCAGATTGATGCGGATCTGACCTTTAACGAAGCGCTCCATCGCGTGCGCGAGGCCGTCTTGGCGGCCTACGCCAGGCAGGAACTGCCCTTCGATATCATTGCCGCCCGGCTGGCCGAAGAAACCGGTTTGAGCCCGGCATCACTGGTTCAAATCTATTTCGTTCTCCAGGTCGCGTTTCGCCGGCCGCCCAAGCTACCGGATGTGACGGTCCGACCCTTCGGTTATCAAGAAGGACGGACGGCGATGCCGATCGACCGGGCGTGGCTTTCGATAACTCTCAAGGAGACCTCGTCGGGGATTACCGGCATATGCGGCCACAAGAACGACTTGTTCAAGCCAGACACCGTGCAGGATTGGATTGCGGGTTACACGGCAATTTTGGCCAAAGCGGCCGCGAATCCCAACAAGGAGCTTGGCCGGTTGGCCGATCCTTGAATGATAAGCTCGGCAGCGTCACGCCGGCGAAGAACAAATCAGCGGCTTCTTGCTGGTGTCCAGCCGTGCGCAAATTCCGAAATGTTGGATGATTTGAGTATCATCCAGCTTGATTATCCACATGATATTGTCGACACTCCGTCATCGGACGCCTGAAAAAGCAATTGATTGAATCTGACGCCGGGAGAAAGCGATGTGTGGATTTACTGTAGATCTAATCGACTTCGAGCAACTGAGTGACGCGCAAACGAAAACTCTCATGAGAAATCTACAGAGAAAAAAGAAAGCGCTTCAAGCGCAGGTCGAGAATGTCAATGAATCGCTCAAGGGCATCGACCGATGCCTCAAGGTGATCGAGAAAAAATCGAAGCGCCGCGCCTGAGTAAATCGGCGCCGCCACGGGCGCAGAGAAAGCGAATATTTACCTTTAAGTCGATGCTGTTGAAGATCCACGCGCAAAACGATGTTTCCCGCTGGGGAGGTGAGCCATGCTTCTACCTGAACAATACGCTTGGTTTGAGCCCGTGCTCATTGCAACCATCGTGGTATTCATCATTAATCTGGTCGGCAACTCGATCGGTTTCGGCAACCGCTTCCTCGGCGCGCTGATGAGCGCAATCGTGTTCGCCCTCGTGTTCGGAACCCTGGTCTATTTCGGCTACGGCAGCGTGTCGATGTCAGTGACGACGACGCCGAGTGCGACTGCCCCCGCCCAAGCGAAAAAGTAGGCCGGCCCAACAGAACTGCTGGCTCGCTGCCGCGGCTGTTCGCCGTTCAAATCTTGTCGCTTTGGTTGGAGTGGGCAAAGGCAAGAGGATCGCCGGTAACACCCCAAACACTCGTCTTCCTTCGCCAATGCCCAATAGAACCTATTGCACGCAACTCCTTACAAAATCCTTCCGCTCTGGACCCACGATCTTCTGATCGATTGCCTGTTTCAGGCAGTCGAGATGCGCCTGTGCGACGCAGAGCTGCACCTGATCTTGTCGCTCCTGTCCCTTCAATCCTTGCGAAGCGGTTTGACATGCAAATCGTTTTCCCATGGGCACGGGCACGGCGGGAGAAGGGTTGGATTGCGTCGGAACAGCGGTGGCAGGCGTCGGCGTGGATTGAGCAAATGCAGCGATCGCCAAGGCGAGCGAGCCTGCCGCAGCGACGGTGCCAAGCAGAAGTCTCATGAGCGGCCTCCCTTGATACCCTGAATTTAGTATTCCTCTCTGAACGTGCTGTGAACGGGGCGCCGGTTCTTCGCCGACTTTTCGGTCGACGCCTTCTTCCCCCCGCCCTCCGCCAGCAGCGCCTTGCGCACCTTTTTGAATTCCTCCAGCGACGCCTTGTCGGCCTTCGGGAATTTCAGATCGAGCGTTTCGAGCGCGCTGACGATCGCCGAGCCGATCACCACCCGCGCGAACCACTTATGGTCCGCCGGCACCACGTACCATGGCGCGACGGCCGTCGAGGTGTGCCTGACGATGTCCTGATACACGGCCTGGTACCTATTCCACAGCGCGCGCTCGGTGATGTCGGCCATCGAGAATTTCCAGTTCTTCGCCGGATCGTCCAGCCGCTCGAGAAACCGCTCGCGCTGTTCCTGCTTCGACACGTTGAGGAAGAACTTCAGGATGATCGTGCCGTTGCGCGCGAGGTAGCGCTCGAACGCGGAAATATCCTCGAACCGCTCGCGCCAGACGCCCTTGGTTATCAGCCTGGGCGGGATCTTCTCCTTGACGAGGAGTTCCGGATGCACCCGCGTCACCAGACATTCTTCGTAGTAGGAACGATTGAAGATGCCGATGCGGCCCCGCTGCGGCAGCGCAATCGCGCTGCGCCACATGAAATCATGGTCGAGTTCGGCGGATGTCGGTTGCTTGAACGAGTGGACCTCGCAGCCCTGCGGATTGACGCCGTCGAATACGCTCTTGATGGCGCTGTCCTTGCCGGCCGCGTCCATGCCCTGAAAGATCAAGAGCAGCGACCAGCGATCCTGCGCGTAAAGTTTTTCCTGAAAATCGTTCAGCCGCTTCCGGTTGGCCTCGAGAATCTTTTCAGCCTTTCCCTTGTCGAGACCTCCCTTCTCGTCGGTCCTCTGCGACTTGAGGTGGAACTTGCCCGATCCGTCGAAGCGGAACGGCGCAATAAAGGGCTTTAGCTCGGCGCCAAGGGATTGCGATGACTTCTTGTTCATGACGGGCGATACCCTTTCTATCCTCTCCTCTTATACGCGCATTTGATCAACCGGCTTGAGCCAATGCGATTTGACGCAGGTCGGCAGCCAACTCATCGACGCGCTGGGGTGCCGCGTCCCACGCGAACATGAACCGCGCGCCGCCTCCGATGAAGGTGTAGAACTGCCAGCCCCGATCGCGCAGCGCCGCAATGCCGCTGTCCGGCATGCGAACAAAGACTGCATTGGCTTGAACGGGAAACATGATTTCAAGTCCGGGCATGCCGGTGATCTGCCGCACGAGGCGTGCTGCGCAGGCATTGCCGTGCTCCGCGTTGCGCAGCCAGGCCGAGGTTTCGAGCATGCCGACCCAGGGCGCGGACAGAAAGCGCATTTTCGACGCCAGCTGTCCCGCCTGCTTGCATCGATAGTCGAAATCCTCCGCCAGCTTCGGGTT
>WNFO01008540.1_pt1 | contig 13424 bp, 18 predicted proteins | sample 5400251 | NCBI WGS metagenome assembly WNFO01 (sample SAMN13153354, study PRJNA577476) | soil metagenome | isolation source: 100 cm saprolite under Madrone tree | place: USA:California | collected 2016-06-14 | reverse complement strand
TCTTGACGAATGAAAAGTGGCAAAGGGATGCGGGCCGGCATGATCTCGAGCTCGAGAGCTGAAAGATCCAAATAATTTAGAGTGAATGGAAAGAATGAGTCGATGTTAAAATCGTCCTCATCGATTGCCTCCGGATCAGCGTTATCGTCTACTTGATCCATGTTGTTGTCGTGATGTCGTGATGTCAAACGTTCTGCTTGGTCGGTTGACTCAAGGAATTCAAGCTTGGCGGCTAAGATAGCATCATAATCTTTGCCACCAGGCTGCGCTTGGTCACGATGAGGGAATTTCTCATTCAGGTTACGTTGCCATTCATCATAATGTCCTCGAGTGAGCACCACCTTTCGGAAAAGTGCCACTTTATCCCTACAATTCCAAATCTTCGAGTGGACTTCCTTTAACCAGTCGACCTCGGCGGTGCGAGCCATCTCCAGTTTACCTTCAGGCAATGTCCGTTAGATATCCTGAGCTGCGGCAAAGTGACGTATGAAGTACGCACGGAGTTGGTCCTCTAGGCCTTTATTCCGCTCCTTCAGCTCTTTAAGCTGCTTCTCTAACTCACGAATGGTCTCCGAATTCCCAGAGTCGGACATATGCACTCGCTTGAGAGGGGCTTGAACAACGACATCAGTGACACATCGTAAATGGAGGACATGGATTTGGGGTAGAAGAAAGGGCGGAAGGGGTAACAAGAGAAGAGATTAGCAGAATGGTAGTGAATATTCTCGTATTGCCACTTACCCTCCCCAGAGTCAGACATACGTCGCATGGGAGGGGGTTGAACAACATCAGGAACTCCGCATCGTAAATGGATGAAATGGATTTGGGGTAGAAGAAAGGGCGGAAAGGGTAACAAGAGCACGCGATTAGTGGAATGGTAGTGACTATTCACATCTTACCACTTACCCGAAGTGGAAAGTTGAACGAAAATGTCGAGAGTGTCAGGTTGTCGAGAAGTTGAAGCTTTATTTGGGAATGTTTTTGCGACTGAATCAGCTAGCTCCAACCGTTTCGAAAAACCCGCCCCTTGGATTCTAATGCGTTCAATAGCATCCTCGTATGGCGTGACAGAGATGGGGTCCTTCGGCTAAAGTGGTGTGGTCACCCGTAATGTCAGAACCTAATCAATAGAAATAGCACACCTTCAAGAGAGTGAGGCTTGCAGCATTGACCCCTAGAATGTTACTCCTTTCTTCCTTGATTTGCTCCCTCAGGTCATGAATGGTACGCTCAGGTGAAATGGAGATGTTGAAGATCTCGCTTCCACCTTCAATGCAATACAAGAGTAGGGTCATCGTGGAAAGGGTAAGGAAGGGGGGTAATATGCAGTGTGCTTAACAGCTATCAGCAAACGTCAACTGAATATCAATTAAGTAACTTACAATGAAAGTGGGTGACGTCACAAAGCACAATGTAGGGGCGTCCAGTATGATGGATGGCCTCCACTGATCACGCGGAACGGGTGAGGAACTCGCTGAGATAAGCAAAAGGACGTAAGGTGAAGTGGCTGAGGAGGTGGGTACGCGAGAGAATATGTGTAAGGGAAAGAGGGAAAAGATAGATACTGTCAACCCGAGACATGGGGCAACTCTATATACTGTCTGAGGCTCTAGGAATCCATAAGTAACAAGGCTTGATGATCTAGATCTGACCGGAGCATGACGTGTCTCACGATGAGGAGGAATAGATAATGATCACGCAGTGAAGGTTGCTGAGAGAGGAGCTTACAGTATGTTTTTCCCTCTCTCGGATGCTCTCTATTCGGAGCTGGGCAGATGCAATTGATTATATAATATGTTCTCCCCACGTTCGTCGTGCGTTGAGCTCAACGAACAGCATGATCGGAGCTGGGCTGTAAGTACTGTACTTACACCCCTCCCCGCTATCAAGGGAGGTGAAAAGGGCTCGGAACGGGTGCACCAAAACCCTTGAAAAGGACTCCACTCGATTAATGGAGGTCTTTATGCTGTCAGCGGGCTCTGGCCTACTCCTAGCCTATTTCTAGTCACAGTGGCATAGTCCCGGGTTTCAACCATTCACGCCCTTGCTCTCCGGTCTTGTTCAACTTGCGTCATTGAAGAGTAACGCTTGCGGAAAGTCATGAGCAAAACTTTCTAGTTAATTACGTCTATTTTGCAAGCCACTTCAACTGAACTACTAGAGAATGCCAGTTGCCGCTTGACCACCCCTGTGTTCTCCAGTGATGAGACACATCGGCTGACACAAACACGAATGCGCTGTCTAATTGTAGAAGCCGACAGAGATAGAAGCCTTGCGAGCTGAGATGCACCGCAAGACATTGGAAAGTCTAGCAGGCGAAGACGGTCCCACTCAACCTCATATACCCAGGCGTGCTTTGGTAGGTCCCTGCGTTTCCACCTGTGTGGTAGCTTAACTCAGTCTTGAAGGATGTTCCTCAGCCTACTTCAAGTCCAACCGAGGGTCAAGTGAGTTCAACCACAGCCCGATGCCCTTCTGTTCATCCCCCAGTGATAGGCAGTAGCTGCCGAGCAAGTGACAGAACGGCAGCCACTGTGCTACAAGCTCACTCTGTATGTCTACTCTGCCACTCATTTGTCGATTTTATCAATGCTAGATAATCATATATGATAGGATTCGGATGAAGACGTCATTGTTCTTGATGAGGAACCACGCACTGGAGGTTCCACAAGTACCTCCGCATCACAGCACGGTAGAAAAAAGCGCACTTCAACATCACACATGAACCCAGCGCAAATCACCTCAACAAAGAGACGCCGTTCCTTTGACATCCCGCCGCAGTCTTCCAGGATGCTGATTAAAAAATCAAAGGGCAAGGTCAATAGAATATAATAGTTTAAAAACTCCACAGGTTCAGGGGACTCTCCCTCTCCGGTGCCTGGTGTTGTCCAGTTGTCACAGGCTATTCACGTCTCAAAGCTGAAAATGATGTATCTTTGATTGGTACGGCACGGCAGTACGGCATATTATGGGGCATCAGCACGGTCCTTGCACTCCGATCCCGATCCCATAAATAATATATTCTGTATAGTGAGAGAGAGCCGATGTAAGAACAAAGGGCAGTTTATGCAGTTTATGGAAAGAGTGAGGTCAGACTTGCCAGCGCGTTCCGGACACTCTCGCGTGGCCGAGCCGACACCACAACTCTCCAAACCAGGCTCCTCAACATCCAAAACTCTCTCTCCAATCTCTTCCCCAATCCTTCCGCAAGCACCCTCTATGAATGGGACAGTCATGACGACAACTGCTACCACATCAACCGCCCCACCACGTACAGCCAAGCCACCTCCGTCAGGCCCCGCTCCTACCCCGCCATCCGGTTCGGTGCGCCAACTGCACCCCGCCGCCCCTAATGGCAAGTCGAAAAAGAAGGCGGACTCTGTTCCAATCGACCCCGCGGCGATGTACGAGAGCCTGAAGAATCGCATCGCCGCTCTTGAGGAAGAGGAGGAAGTTGTGGAGGAAGAGGAAAGACGTTTTGGTGCGTGGATCTACAACAACCCCCCACCTCTCTGATCTCATTCGAATCTTACAATGTATCTTTTTTGGGGTACAAAAGCTGAAGAGGCGCAGAAGCACGTCCGCGGACTGGAAGAAAATGCGGTACATGTAAAGTACATCGAGCTGGTACGCGCGCACCGCTACACGTCTGCGCCCTTTGATTTGCGTGCTGAGTACTTACAGTTTGCAGAGTTTAAGCGCATGGAGCGTGAGCATCAGAAGGAGAAGCAGAAGTTGCTTAAAGACAAGGACGCTGGTCGGTCCTCCGTGCACATACCCCATTCACAATTCACACGCTGGCTTTCAATGCAGCGAAAAGCCAACTTACGAAGGCTAATCAGACAAAGATTAAGATGGAGAACCTTGCACGGGAGTTACAAAAGGTGTGCCATGTCGTGAATGCGAATTTGATAACATTCACAAAGGCTACCGCACAAGGACAACAAGCGGTTGAGGGTGAGTAAATGTTACGAAAGGCTTGCTACTATATAGGAGTCCAATCAGTCTCAGGACGATGGAAAGCGACTCTCGCAGTCTGTGGAAGAAGCTCAGGACGAGGTGTGCACAAGAGTCTACACGCGCATGCAGTTCACCCTCTTAATGCTTCCCCGCTCAGATCGTACAAATGAAGAACGACATTTCACGGCGGGCCGAAAAGGCCAAAATGCAAGACCTCAAGTATCGCCAGTCGCCCGACATCGTTGTCAAAGTCATCTGTCGTTACCGCGCTGAGCTCTTCTTCAAGATTTCACGCAAGACGAAACTCGTGAAGCTCTTCGCCGCCTGGACGGATCGCATGGAGACGAGCGGCAGTGGAGGCGGAGGCGGTAACGGGAAGAAAGCTGGCGAAACGACCGGGACCTCCTCGCGATTGGTGAACGGCGTCGTGCCGGGTGCTCCAGGGGCTATTCCGAGTTCTGCTGGCTCGGGCGCGAATTTTATCTTTACGCATAGCGGGCGTCAAGTCGATGCTGAACAGACTCCGGAGGAGGCAGGCATGGAAGATGGCGATGAGATTTTGGCGGTCGAGCTCATGGATCTGACGGAGGGCCCATGTGCAGATGCATCGGTGAGCGATGAAAAACAAGCCTTGTCAGTAAAAGCAAAATGCTTGGCTTAACTTTTTGTGTGATTCTTCTAGGACGAGAGCGAGCCTCAAGGACAAAAACTGAAAAAGTATTGGACAGATGACCCAGCAGAGTACGTATCTGTTATACGCATGAATTTACCTTTCGATTATCCATTAACTCGTTTTCGCCACGCCATCAGGGCAGTGCGGACGATGGAAGAAATATTCGACGGTGTGTACGTAGCCCGACTTATTCTTCATGGTAATGAGGCACGCAGACTGACGATCGGGTTGGCGTGCAGCGTGCGTGCACGTCTCAAGGACATCCTTCGACAGTACGAATTACGAGAACGCCATTTTGAATGCGTCATCCGGTCAAAGGAGCTCGAGGTGCTTCTATCACGCGCGCGAGCCGCGGAACAGAAGCAACTCGCGGAGGGGGAAAAAGTGCGGGCCGAGAAGGTCGAAGAAGAGGTACGTCCACTGTTATCATGATTATCTTTTCTCTCTTCCTTTCGTTTCCGTTTTTCGATGACACTTTTTTTGGCTTAATAACAATTATTAACGGCCAATTTTTTCTCTTTCGCCAGAACCAACAGCTCCGAAAGGAGTTGGACGATGCGCAGAAGGCTCAGACGATGTTGGTGGAACGACTGATATCGTGTTGCAAAGAGGTACGCGAATCTTTCATACCCCCGTACCCCCTTCCTTTCCCCTTACCCGCAACTCTGGGATGCAACAAAAAATTCTGCTTTGTATGAATTCGGTCGTTCTGAGTGACCGAGATGGAACATTTACAGCCTAATGCCGAGCGCACGCAGCGCTTATTCGCTTCGCTTCGAGAAGAGTTGGAGAAGAGGGGCAGCAGAGTCTCGAGGTCGGAAGTCGGCGCGGTGAATGGGACAAGTTGACTGTGGTGACGAGCACTCGAGTACTGCGTGCCGAGCGCTGAGGCGTCGTCCGTGGTTTGTCGCCGTCACCAATACCAATGTATCCTACCCGCACACACACACATTTCATATTGGCCCCTCGTGGAACAATCGATTTAGGATGGCACAATTCACATTTCACCATTCATTGAGCCGAAAAACGAAAACCGAGTGTCCCGTATAATAACGTCACGGTAGCACCAACTTCTTTCCTTCCCTCCTCTCCACGCCCGCATTCAACTTCGGTCGTGCCTCTGCGCAGCATCATGAGGTACAGCATTCATCCCATTGTACATCGCTCACGTGTTCCATTCGTTTTATTCTTCTCTTTTCATCTGTCCCGATCACGGTGCCAGCGCATCTAGCTCCTCCACCGCACTCGCGATGCCCGAGCGTGTGAACGTCTTGCCCTTGACGAGCGACAGCCCCTCGCCAGCATACGTCACAAGCGGCGACAGCTCAATCTCAACGCCCTCGCGCACCGTCGCGCCAACCCCCTCAAGGAACCGACGATGCTGTGCGAGCAAATCCCGACGACTTGTCTCGGGATCATCGGCGCCGGTCCCAGGTGCATTTTTCAACGGGGAGAATTCCTCGGTGCGCGCGACCTCGAGCACGGCAAAGCGCTCCGTGTGCGGGAACACGTCAAAGACAAACAGCTCGAGTTTCATCCCGTTTGGTTTGGTTGGTTTGACCGATGTCCCGTCCGAGAGGGATACGTGCGGGATCTTCTTGCGTGCAATGTGGAACGCGAGGTCTTCTTCGAAGGCTGAGACGCCCCGAAGGAAAGCTGTCGTGTAGAAGTGGTTGGCGATGTTGCCCGCGCGGAAGAGAAGCTCGCCCGTCGTCGCGTCACGCGCTTCGGCTTGCGCTGTCGAGATCTCGGAGTATTCCACCACGTTGTACTTGCCATCGCGCTTCGCAACGACACCGACGGACTCGGTCGGGTACGCTTTGGGAACCACTTTTGCGGCGCAGTCGGCTTGCTTGCTGATCCCGTAGCCGACAAAGACGGGGTCGGCGACGCGGACGAGACAGTTGTCGACACAATAGGCATGCACGTAGAGGACCTTGCGTGATTCGAGATCGCTGAGAACAGTGCGAGTTTTGTCATTCGGTGATAGAGGCGTACGCAGAGTGGCGTAAAGGCCGCCGTTGCCGTCGGGCGCCACAGCAACTCGGGACTTGGCCTCTAGCAGGATTTTGCCATCCATTGTGAGACATGGCAACGTCCCTACACGTACAGCGACAGTGTCAAATCTAGAGAACATTCGCGCCAACAGATATCCACGCACCCTGTTCGAAAAATATGACATTTTCCGGCTTGAGCCCAAAGTATGCATTGGCCTTGAAATATCCCTCGGTGGCCAGACGTGTCGGCCCGCTAGTCGTGATGTACCATGGCACGACGATAGAGCCGACGGGCTTGCCGGTCTCCTCCTGCGCGACCTGTTGTAACCGTGCAATGCGTTCCGCTTGGTACTGGAATAACGATTTGTGCGATGGGAGGCCGATATCGTAGCATCCCTTGGGGGCCGAGCTACCCAGACGAGTACCCTGCCCACCAGCCATGAGGAGCACACCAACCTCGCCCCGCGCGATGGCAGCGAGACCCTTCGCTCGCCATTCTGCCTCTTTCTCCGTGCCTGGTGTAACTTTATCGCTTGCGCCTTGTGGTAGGGGCTCTATCGACCCTGTATCTGCAGCGCTGGCACTCTGCTCTGCAGAGACAGCTTTGTTATATACGCGATTGATGCGCTCGATATCGAGCGCTTCTAATTGAGCGGCAAGCGATGCGCGATCTGATTCCGAGAGTTGGGGCCAGAAGGTAAAGAGGTGGCCTTGGCCAGCTGCATCGTAACGTGCGCGGAGAGCATCGACAGCCATGATTGAGGTAGAGTAAGAAAAAGCAGGAAAGCGGTATACCGCCGGGTTGGTTAGGGTGTTTTAATTTAATTATCCGGGTTCGACGGCCCGGAAATCGGAAATCGCCGACTGTTTCTCAGCTGAGCGGGCTTGGCAGGGGACTGCCTCTTTTGCTGCTGTAGTTCTCTCTCTCATTGTGCGGAGGAACCAACCTCACCGGTGATTCACCTCGACTTTCGTGTGGACGTTCAACTCAGAGCATTCGTGGCTAGCGCGCTAACAGCGTACGTGCAACCATAATATGGTTCTGTGAGGGGGTTCGAGTTCAGATCTTCAATTAGCGTTACGTAACGCAATTTCTCAACCGTTGCCTTTGCTCCGAACTAACGTGACAATATTGCCGTCTTCCCACCACCACGTTGCCCGGAACCTCATATGGGGTTACTACGGTGAGGCCTATGGCCGAGGATGCGAGTTCTGCACCCTTCTATATCATCCACATGGATTGAAGAAGAGATTTCGGCATGCCTGGTGCGGTTATCAGCACTTCATTTCATTTATCTTATAATCTTATGTGACATCTCATTAGCCTGTTTTATAATGATGCCTGTCGCCGCGTCTTCTGTTCAACCTCCTGGCCCCCTGGCCGTTTCCTCCTCTTCTCATTCCTTCCCCTTCTCTCGCTCAGTGGCTTGTCACCACTGTCATGTTCACCGCACTGTCCCTTGTCTCCCTTCTTGCCACACTCCCTGTTGTTTGGTCTGTTCCGACTTGGAATACCCAGCCGCCCTTCTCCCCTGGCTTTCCATATGGTTCTCAACCAGTGCGTGGTGTCAGCCTTGGAGGGTGGCTCGTCCTCGAGGTGTGTTATAATACTTTTTCACATCTCGAAACGCGTCATCATTTTCTTCACCGCCTTCATGTAGCCGTGGATCACGCCAAGCTTGTTCGAAAATACGGGAAATCCCGCTATCGTTGACGAGTGGACGTTTGGACAATACCAAGACCCCAATGTTGCGCGAGCAAAATTGACCGAACATTGGGACACCTGGATCACCGAGAGTGACTTTAGTGCGATTGCAGCTGCTGGGTACGTGATTGGTTGTACTGCTGCATTGTGTGCGGCATCGTTCGAATTCAACCGAGGTCTGAACAAGGGCCTTTTTGCTAATTTTAGACTCAATCACGTGCGAATCCCGATCGGGTATTGGGCCTATGATGTGGCTCCTGGTGAACCGTACATCTCAGGACAAAATGCCTACCTCCTTAAGGCCATCGCTTGGGCAGCGATATACAATCTCAAAGTCATCGTCGATCTCCATGGTGCCCCTGGAAGTCAAAATGGGTGAGATGAACGTGTTTCTTTCTCCCTGATCGTCCATTCTCACGGTTTTTCAATAATCCAGCTTTGACAACTCTGGTCATAGGATGTCGTTCCCCCAGTGGCAGACAAATCAAGTCAATGTCGACCGCACGAATGCAATTATAAAAAGTTTGGCGTTTCAGTTCAGATATCTATCTCAGGTTGTCTCAGTCATTGCCCCCCTCAACGAGTGCGTGCAAAGCGATGCGTCCTCGATGACATGCTGAAACCATGTTCCAGGCCAGCAGGATTTTATGGCCAGCAGGTGCTCGATGTCACTCGTCAGTATTGGCTCAACTCTTACGGAAACATTCGGTACGGATCCTCCACTGCCGGCGCTTACCACTGGAATGGCTTTATGTCAAAAAATACGCAATATGTTGGTGTTGCTATGGATACACACATATATCAGATGTTCACGGATCAGGTACATCATGTCCTTTGGCGCATTCGATCAGCACATGCTCATGGACACCCCACCACTGCAGGCTGTATCGCTCAATGCAGCAGGGCATATCCAGTCCGCATGCGGAAACGCGGGAGCCCTGTCTGATTTCAATAATAATCAACTACTGACGATCGTCGGCGAGTGGACGCCGGCGATGACGGATTGCGCGAAATACCTCAATGGCCTTGGCGTCGGTGCACGATATGATGGGACCATCAGGCCAGGTGCTCCGTTCCACGGGAGCTGCAACGGCCAAACTGGCCCAGGTTCGACATTTACTCAAGACTACAAGGACTTCTTGCGGCAAACATGGGAAGCGCAGGTGAGATGATCCGAATCTATGGACTCACATGACGCGATTTGCGATGCTAATCTCTGCGTCCACATCGGAAAGGTCATCACGTATGAGAAAGTGGGCGGTTGGATACAATGGACATGGAAGACAGAATCGGCCGACGATTGGTCGTATTCCGCCGGTCTGCAGTATGGCTGGATCCCACGGAACCCCACTGAACGTAAATACCCCAACATCTGCGGCTAATGCCCTAATGCGTTACGAACTTTTATTTATGACTTGATGACCCGGAAAGGATTCTTGAATCACGGACAAATCAGTAGATGACATCATTGACATTTTGACCCGTACTCACGAAGAACTTTAGAATACCCACGCCATTTTAGTTGGGCAATAAAGGACTTACATTCCTATCCTCTACGCAAAGCGCGACAGGCTTGCTCTGCTACACCAAGTTCTCTCGTGTAGACGATGTCTATATCGACTTGAATTGGGTGCAGACAGCATTTCCCATTTGACCCAGGATATCACTATGGCACCTACCATGAAAAACCAGACTTATGTAGTAGCCGTTGCAGGGCACGGCCACAGATCGGCCATCTCTATTAGTGGTACAAACTCAGTAAGCGATTTTTCTGCAGGAAGAAAACGGGTATCGTCTTGTCCTGGGAGTCAAATGTTGCCGTCGATGGGGGCCTACTCTTATAGTGATTGCTAAATCGTAATGTACGAACACCAGTCGGGTGAATGCAGTATAAGCCTTTTCATTCCCATTACGCTATTACCGTATACAAGCGCCTTTGTTGTGGCACGTGGCTTGAACGAGAAACGATACCACACCAGTCCAGTGACCTCCGACAGAGCGACTCCCACAGACAACCTCTTGCCGCAGACTCGACACTGAATACATAGCACTTTACGAAGCCGGTCACGAAGTTCTCTTACGACAGTATGACTTGGCGCCACCGGTTTATACTGCGAACTCACTGAGCACCAGAAATGGCACGCGAGAATCAAACACTTCCGCGTCCGTGCCACAGCACCCGTTAGACGACTGTCGGGCGGGCAATCTGGGACGAGGGGTTAGATAGGTGGTCTGTCCTGCCGTCCTGGATTCCAGTTACAAAAAAGTCAACCATCTCCCCAAAACGAAACATGAGCTCATTCTTTGCATTCACATCACACCCCTCTAAATCTGGGTCTCTTATTGTGTCGCACTAAGTATTCCTTGCACGGCAATGCATTCCTTTATAACTCGATCGTGACCTTTACATCTTCCTCGCCTTTCCTTTTCCTTCCTTTGCTGTCTGCCACGACCGCCAATGTTCTCCGTGTTGCTCCTCGTCTCCCTTCTGGCCACACTCTGCGTAGCTGGGAATTCTCAACATTCCTTTTCCCCTGGGTTTCCTTATGGTTCTCAGCCAGTCCGCGGTGTCAATCTTGGCGGGTGGCTCGTCCTCGAGGTGTGTTATCATCCATCTCCTCTCTCCAGTCGTCGTGTTTCTTCACTTCACTCACCGCCGCCACACAGCCGTGGATAACACCGAGCTTGTTTGACGACACGGGCAATCCCGCCATCGTAGACGAGTGGACGTTTACACAGCTCCAAGATCGCAATATCGCACGAGCAAAGCTAATGAAACATTGGGATACGTGGATTACCGAGGCTGACTTTCAGTCGATTGCGGGGGCTGGGTGCGTCTTTGTAATACGCCGCACGACTGAACGATGAATATGCATTCGTATTCCTCAGACTCAATCACGTGCGCATCCCCATAGGTTATTGGGCCTACGAAGTCGCTTCCAGCGAGCCTTATATTCAAGGGCAACACGAATATCTCCTCAAGGCCATCGCATGGGCAGGGAATCACGGTCTGAAGGTCATAATCGATCTCCACGGCGTCCCCGGAAGTCAAAACGGGTATGGATGAGACCGGCGTACCTCTCATCTAGATCTGATATTGTCGTCGTCTATGACCCAGCTTCGATAACTCTGGTCACAGGATGTCGTATCCCCAGTGGCAGTCGAACCCAGCCAATGTCGACCGCTCCAATAGAATCCTTAAGGGCATCGCATCCGAGTTTAGTAACAGCCCCCAAGTCGTCCCAGTCATCGCACCCCTCAACGAGTACGTGTTTCTTGATGCATACTCAATAGTGTCATGCTGATAGCCTCTAGGCCAGCTGGATTTTTCGGTCAGCAAGTTCTTGATGTCACTCGTCAGTATTGGCGCGAGTCTTATAAGAGCATTCGGTAAGTGCCTTCCTCCTGCGCGATGGCTAATGATAACGAAACTATGGCTATTCGTCAATTAAGCTATCCCAACGGCAAGCAGAGCAACGTAGTCACCCTCATTCACGATGCATTTCAGCCTCTCAGTTACTGGACGAACTTCATGCCACGTGGAGAATATGTTGGCGTTGCCATTGACACACACATCTATCAAATGTTCATGGACCAGGTGGGTTTGCGGTCTTTTATCCTTTCACACAATCAACAGCATTCTCATGATCAAATCACCACAGACCGTGTCGCTCGACGAAGAAGGGCACATCCGATCCGCATGCGGAAATGCAAGAGCCCTGTCCGACTTCGATGAAAGTCATCTATGGACAATCGTCGGCGAGTGGACACCGGCTATGACAGACTGCGCTAAATACCTCAATGGCCGTGGCGTCGGCGCACGGTATGACGGGTCCATTCGCCAAGGCGCTCCGCGCTACGGGAGTTGTGCCGGAAAGACGGGCAAAGGTTCAACGTTCAGTCAGGAATACAAGGACTTTTTGCGGAAATCGTGGGAAGCCCAGGTGAGCGCATACATTTGGCTCTTGTTGACACGCAAAGATATTCACAATTTCTACTTTGAAGGTCATTACGTACGAGAAGGCGAGTGGCTGGATACAGTGGACTTGGAAGGCAGAAGAGGCAGATGAATGGTCTTATTCCGCGGGCCTACATTTTGGTTGGATTGCCCACGTCCCCACCAACCACAAATACCCCCACATCTGTGGCTAATGTAGTAGACAAGTTTTGGCCTTTTTTTTTTCCAGCACGAACTTTCTAGGACACTCGTTAAAGGCCTTTTTTGGCATACCTACGCTCTTTGCGATCGGACAATACATAATTATAATTCATACTCAACGCGAGGATTGACATTTTTCTCCCGAGGTCTTCGGTATGGGTATACAGTACAATACATAAGGAATGCAGAAGATGTATGCAAAACTGAGACTGGGCCAGCAGAACTGTTAACGGATACGAGAAGGCTAAGCAAATTACGGTTGTACGACGACTCATGGAGAGCTATGGGGGGGTGTGGGGAAGCGCGTTATCAACGTGTACTGAAAAAGCGGCGCGCACGGCGGAACAGCACGCGTATGCGCGAGGACGACGATGGCGATGGCCGTTGGAATGCCGGAATTTGACAACCGTGGGGGCGGCGTGGCAGCCGACATTGGATAAACATGATAGCGTCAACTACGTCCCAATCGATGCACGACTCATCAAGCTTGCCGAGTGGAAGCCCCAGCGCGTAGTAAACAGAGCGCGTCGTTGGCGTGCAGTCGGCAGGGAGCACCTGTGGTGCGCGGAGCAACCTTTTCAATCCCGTCCGAGCCGCTGGCAGCGATGCCATACTATCGTGGTGGTGCTTGGGATTACGGGAATTCCACCAAGTTTCGCAGGCGAGGAGTTGGATTGCGCAGAGGGCGCAGTTGGATAGGGGTACGTAGGGTCGGAGGGTATGTGCGCAGTATTGGGGAAAGTAGGGGATTCGCATGTGGCGTGGGGCGCGCGATATTTCTTTATAGTAGGATAGGCGCGTGAAGGATCTTGGAGGTAGGTTTGGGGGGTGGATAGGTGAGTGAGGTACTGTGATGGGCGAGGCGAGGGTCAGAGCGAAGCTAGGGAGCGGGGGCTGCTCGTTACTATGGCTAGTAGTGGGGGTAGTCGC
>WNFO01006345.1_pt1 | contig 13427 bp, 12 predicted proteins | sample 5400251 | NCBI WGS metagenome assembly WNFO01 (sample SAMN13153354, study PRJNA577476) | soil metagenome | isolation source: 100 cm saprolite under Madrone tree | place: USA:California | collected 2016-06-14 | reverse complement strand
GCCTGAAAAAGCCCGAGCACCGCGACCGGCATGATGGCTTGCCTGAAATTCTCCCAATACCAGTGCCATCCGGTGGCGGCGATATCGGTGCGGTAGACGAAGGGCAGCCAGCCGAGATTGACGCTGAAGATCAGGATCAGCAACAACCCCGTGAAGAAAGTCGGCAACGAAAAGCCGACAAAGGCAACGGTGTTGGCGATCTGGTCGAAGATCGAATAGGGCCGCATCGCGGCATAGACGCCGACCGGGAGCGCGATCGCCAACGCCAGGATCTGCGACGAGCCGACCACAAACAACGTGGTCGGGACGCGCTGCAGGATGAGCTGGTCGACATTGATGCGGCTTGAGAACGAAAACCCCCAGTCGCCATGCAGCATCGCGACGAGCCAACGCACGTAGCGAATGAGAATAGGATCGTCGATCCCGAATTTCACCCGTAGCGCGGCGCGGACCTCGGGTGGAATATTGGTGTTGGCGGCGAGCTCGCCGAACGGATCTCCCGGCGCCAGCGCGAGCAGGACAAAAAGAATGAGACTGATGCCGAGCAGACTGGGAAGAGCGATGACCAGGCGCCGGAGAATGTATTTTCCCATCGTCGTCCAGCCATCGCCCGTTCAGTGTTTGCGCATCGCAAATCTCACATCTGATCTCATGCTTCCCGATACCAGCTCGCGATCTGGTACAGGTCATTATCCCAGCCGCTGATATGCGCGGTCAGGCTGCTCTTCAGCGCGGTGACCTTTGGCCGGCGGACCAGCGGCAGGATGTAATTGTCGGCGACGACGATGTCGTTGAGCTTGATGAACATCGCCGCCCGCTTCACCGGATCGAGTTCCTGTTCGGCCTGTTTGTAAACCTCGTCATATTCCTTGTTTTGCCAGCGAGAGATGTTGCGCCCCTGCCACTTGTTTTCCTTGGTGGCGGCCTGCCACGATAGGTGCTGGTTCATGAAGAACTGCGGGTCTGCTTGCGTCATGGTGGTGTTGTACATCTGCGCGTCGCAATAGAAATGCGTATAAGTATCCGGGTTGGCGGTGTCGGAGGAGAAAAACACCGATGCCACGACCGACTTCAGTTCGATCTCGATACCCGCCTTCTGGCACGCCTGCTTGACGATGGCCTGCGCCTTCTGCCGGGGCGCGTTGATCGAGGTCTGGTACACGAACTTCAGCGATTTGCCGTCCTTGGCGCGAACGCCGTCGGCGCCCTTTTTCCACCCGGCCGCCTCGAGGATCGCGTTGGCCTTCTCGATGTTGAATTCGAGTTTGGTGTTTTTCGACCGGACGCGTTCCGGGCTGTTGAGGAAGTTTGCGGTGGCGGAAGCGGTACGGCCGTAGATGAATTTCTCGATCGAGGCGCGATCGATCAAGAGGTTGATGGCCTGGCGCACCGCCGGGTCGCTGAACAGTGGATGTTTGGTCTTCAGGCTCGCACGCTCGCCGTCGACCTCGACCGCCGGATCGGTTGCGTTGAGCATGATGAACTCGACAGCGCCGGTCTCAACAATGCTTACCCTGCCTTTGCCGGCACTTTCCAGCTTGAGCAGGATTTCGTCTTCCACCAGCATGTTATAGCCGTAATCATATTCGCCGGTCTGCAGCACCGCGCGCGCCGCCGACACCGCGTCGCCGCCGCCCTTGATTTCCACCGTATCGAAATGCGGCCGGTTGGGGACGTGGTAGTCCGGATTGAGCTTGGCACGGACCATGTCACCCGGCTTGAAATCGACGAACGTGTAAGGGCCGGTGCCCACCGGCTTCAAATTGGCCGGTGCGTCGCGCGATTTGCCGCCGATGTAATCCGCGAACAAATGTTTCGGGATGATCATGCCGTACGAGCCGACAAAGGCATCGGCCCAGAACGGCGTCGGCTTTGCAAAGCTCACGCGAACGGTGAAATCGTCGATTTTTTCGACCTTGATATCCTTGTAGCTGGCGACCGAGACTGCCGCGGTCTCGGGCGTTCGCGCATATTCCCAGTTGAACACGACATCGTCCGCCGTGAACGGCATGCCGTCATGCCATTTGACGCCCCGCTTCAACTTCCAGACAACCGAAAGGCCGTCTTCAGCGAGTCCGTCATTCTCCTTGCTCGGAATCTCGGCGGCCAGGAACGGAACCAGATTGCCTTCATTGTCCCATCCCGCCAGCGGCTCGTAGAAGATGCGGGAGCCCTCCTGGTCCTTGGTTCCAACGGCGAAATGCGGGTTGAGCAGGGTCACCGCCTGCCAATAGAGAAGTTTCAGCGGGCCGCCGCCGCCGGCCTTGGTCGGCTTGTACGGGATCTCTGTCGCGGCCATCGCTACCCCGGAATGGCTCAGCATCATGCCGGCCATCGGCGCCGTCAGGCCGACGGCGATCATTTTTTGGACAAACGTCCGCCGCGACAAGCGGCCGGTCTTGACGTCCGCAATCAGATCTCGAAGTTCCCGTTCTTTCATGGTTCGGCTCCTCGCTGGTGCTGAATGCTCAATTCACCCCTCGCGGCTCCTGCCACCGCAGATGCCCAGCGATTGGAAATGGATCAGGTCAGGACCACCCTGTCAAAGCAGGATCCGGGCCAACACCACGTCAACGAGTAGCAGCACTGAGTGCGAAAATTGTCGGTCGATAGAAAAGCCTGTCAACTCAGAACCGCATTTCGCTGGTTGGGCGGCGAATGCGGCGTTCTTGCCGGCCTGCAGTGCACCTGTCGGTTGTGCGTCGTTTTTGGAAGTCACCAATTTGCTCGATCATGGCATTGGAACTGCACGCATGGAGGCCGGCTCAGGGCGCAGCTACTCGTCCACGCACCCCGCTCGGGCAGCGCCGTAAAAGCGTCGCGCGGGAGTTGCGCAGGCCCTCGCCTGAGCCGAGGCTGTCTGGATTTTGTGCCTGCGAACACAGGAGAGACTGCCGCGGCGCGCAACACGGCCCTGCGTTTCTTTGTTGACAGGACCAGTTCCTTTGTACATTCGTACAAATGAAAAACAGAGTCAAATCCGATGACCCGAAACTCGAATATGCGGGATGCCATCCTCAGCGCGGCTGAGGTGCTGTTTTCCACGAGCGGTTTCAATGCCGTTTCAATTCGCGATATTGCGCACGAGGCCGGTGCCAATCCCGGCAGCGTCACTTACCACTTCAAAAGCAAGGACGGCCTGCTTTTGGAGATCTACAAGCGCCATTGCGGACCGATGAACCGGCGGCGAATTGAGCTGCTGGTGGCGGCCATGCGCGTGCGTGATTTGCAGAACCGGCTTGAGGCGGTCGTGCGCGCATATGTTCAGCCGGCGTTTTCCTCCAGCAGCGATCTTGCGGGCGGCGGCGCGCGCTTCACGCGCCTGCGCGCGGTGATGTCGGCGGAGGGCAATCCGGTCGTGGGGCGCATCATCGCGGAAATCTTTGATGACACGACGCATGCGTTCATCGATGCCATCCAGCAAAGTCTGCCGCATCTGCCCCGTACAACCATCGTTTGGCGAGGTCAGTTCTTGCTGGGAGCGTTGTACTACGCCCTCGTCAATCCAGAGCGCGTCTCGCGCCTTTCGCGCGGGGAGGCCGATGGCTCGGACATGGCTGAAGGCATCGAACAACTCGTTTCTTCTACCGTTGCCTCGCTGCAGGCGCCCGACCCGAACGATCTGCGGGGCGAGACGACCGTGGGTCCGCGCAAGGCTCCGCAGCGAGCCAAACTTGCCAAGGCCAAGTCAGCCGTCCGCAGCTAATTCCCGTTGGACTCTTGGAGCATAGCGACATGCTTAGACGGAAGTTTCTCAAGGGTGCCGCAGGCTTCGGTGCGATATCGGCGCTCGGCGGCAATCCGTCACACGGAGCGGAAGGCTCGGCCGCGCCAACCAGATCAATTCCTGAAATTGCCGGTCCGGACAAAAATACGAAAACGCCCGCCTTCAAGATGCCCGCGGGCACGATCGACACTCATTGTCACATTTTCGGTCCCGCCGCCGAATATCCATTCTCTCCGACGCGTCCGTACACGCCTCCCGAGGCGCCGCTGTCAATGTTTCGCGCGCTGCACGAAAAAATCGGTGTCGAACGTGCCGTCATCGTCAATGCAACCATGCACGGTTTTGATAATCGCGTCGTTACCGACGCCATCGCCCGGAGCGATGGAAAATACCGAGGTGTCGCGAATATCAACGGCGCGATGTCGGATGCAGATCTTTTGTCCTTGAACAAGGCCGGAATGCGGGGCTGTCGCTTTGCCTTCCTCAAGAGGCTGGGCGGTGTTGGCGACATGAACGCATTCAAGCGGCTGGTGGATCGAGCCGCAGGCATCGGTTGGCATGTCGATGTGTATCTTGAGCCTGGAAGCATACGCGAGTTCACACCGATTCTAACGGCGATGCCGACCACCTATGTGATCGATCACATGGGCACGATCGACGCCGCCAAGGGCCTCGGCACCGCAGCGCTCCATCAAAGCGTGGTGGAAGGAGCTGTGGGTCCAGGTGATGATCGCCATGGCGCTCGGCGTGGCGCTTGGAATCTACAGGCCCGACTTCGCCATTCAGATGCAGCCTTTCGGCGACCTCCGGCAATGGGACATCGGCGCACCTTGCCGGTGAACTGCTCAACTACATGGCCGGGGTCAAGATCCTGGCCATTCCATACAAGGGCGGAGCGCCTACACTCACGGCGGTGTTGGCCGGAGATATACCCATGAGCATCAATCCAATGCCGGAAGTCGTTGGCCAGCTCGACAGCGGCCTGGTTCGCGTGATTGCAGTGACCACCGCCACCCGATCGAAGGCGCTGCCGGATGTGGCGACGGTGGCGGAATCCGGTGTGCCTGGCTACGAGACTTCGGTGTGGTGGGGATTTCTCGGACCAGCGGGCATGGCGCCGGAACTGGTGGCGAAAATCAACGCCGATCTTCTGAGTGTCCTCAAGGATCCCGCGGTTTTGGCGGCGTTTGACAAGCCGGGCGCCGTGCCGGTGGGAAGTTCGCCACAGGACTTCGAGGCATTCATGCACGCGGAGGCCGCCAAATGGGGCCCGATCCTCAAGCAGGCCAACGTCAGGATCGAGTAATGTCAGGATCGAATAGCGACTGGGCGCAGTTGTCGATATTGCGCTCGCGCGGCGCGTATAGAAATTGATAGTTTGAAAAACGCAAGGAAGCAGCGATGCAAAATATCAACCGCACCTGCCGCCATCCGAGGAGGAGAGCCAAGTGATCATCGACGTGCATGGCCACTACACCACGGCTCCGAAGGCGCTTGAGGATTGGCGCAACCGGCAGATTGCCGGCATCAAGGATCCCTCGGCCAGGCCTGAGGTCAGCGAGCTGAAGATCAGCGACGACGAACTGCGCGAGAGCATCATCAACAACCAGCTCAAGAAGATGGAGGAGCGCGGCAGCGATCTCACGATATTCAGCCCGCGCGCCAGCTTCATGGCCCACCACATCGGCGACTTCGAGGTGTCGTCGACCTGGGCCACGATCTGCAACGAGCTGTGCGCGCGTGTCAGCCAGCTGTTTCCCGACCATTTCATCGGCGCCGCGATGCTGCCGCAGTCGCCGGGCGTCGATCCGAAAACGTGCATCCCCGAACTGGAGAAATGCGTCGAGGATTACGGCTTCGTCGGCATCAACCTGAACCCCGACCCTTCGGGCGGGCACTGGACCTCGCCGCCGCTGTCGGACCGGCAGTGGTACCCGATCTACGAGAAGATGGTGGAGCTCGACATCCCCGCCATGATCCACGTCTCCACCAGCTGCAACGCCTGCTTTCACACCACGGGTGCGCATTACCTCAACGCCGACACCACCGCCTTCATGCAATGCCTGACCTCGGACCTGTTCAAGGACTTTCCGACCCTGAGGTTCCTGATCCCGCATGGCGGCGGCGCGGTGCCCTATCACTGGGGCCGCTTCCGCGGCCTGGCGCAGGAGCTGAAGAAGCCGCTGCTGAAAGACCACCTGCTGCACAATATCTTCTTCGACACCTGCGTTTACCACCAGCCGGGCATTGACCTTTTGACGAAGGTGATCCCGGTCGAGAACATCCTGTTCGCCAGCGAGATGATCGGCGCGGTGCGGGGGATCGATCCTGAAACCGGCTTCCCCTACGACGACACCAAACGTTACATCGAGGCCTCGACGATCCTCAGTGCCCAGGACAAGCACAAGGTCTACGAGGGCAACGCACGGCGCGTGTTCCCGCGCCTCGACGCAGCTCTGAAAGCGAAGGGGAAGTAACATGACCGGCCCGATCAACAATCTCGGCATCGTCAAGCGCAACATCGTCCGCGCGGACATGGCGGCGGTCGAAAAGCTGTCGCGCTTCGGCGTCGCCACCATCCATGAGGCGATGGGCCGCGTCGGCCTGATGCATCCCTATATGCGGCCGATCTACGCCGGCGCGCAGGCCTGCGGAACCGGCGTCACCGTGCTGCTGCAGCCGGGCGACAACTGGATGATGCATGTGGCAGCGGAGCAGTTGCAGCCGGGCGATGTCGTGGTCGCGGCCTGCACCGCCGAGAATACCGACGGCTTCTTCGGCGATTTGCTTGCGACGAGCTTCCACGCCCGCGGTGCGAAGGGCCTGATCATCGATGGCGGGGTGCGTGACGTGAAGGACCTGACCGACATCCAGTTCCCGGTGTTTTCCAGGGCGATCAGCGCCAAGGGCACGGTGAAGGCAACCCTGGGCTCGGTGAACATCCCGGTGGTCTGCGCCGGCGCGCTGGTCAATCCGGGGGATGTGGTGATCGCCGACGCGGACGGCGTCGTCGTCGTTCCCGCCGGGATTGCCCAACAGGTGGCCGATGCGGCGGAGGCGCGCGAGGCGAATGAAGGCGAGAAGCGCGCCAGGCTTGCAGCCGGTGTGCTTGGCCTCGACATGTACAACATGCGCGAGCCGCTCGCGAAGGCTGGCCTCAGATATATCGATTGACCGCCATGTCCACCAACTCAAACCAATGGCATGTGGGACTCGTCGGCTACGGCGAAGTAGGCCGCATCCTTGCCGAAGACCTGCGCAAGCAGGACATCAGGGTCAGCGCCTATGACATCGAGCTCGGCGGTGATCAAGCCGGGCCCCTGCGAGATCATGCGGGAGCATTCGGCGTCGCGCTGGCTTCCTCGCACGCCGATCTCGCCGCGCAGGCCGACTTCATCGTCTCGGCCGTCACGGCGAGCCAGGCCGTGCCGGTGGCGCAGGCCTGCGCGTCGGCCATCAAGAAAGGCGCGTGGTTCCTGGACTTCAATTCGGCTTCGCCGGGCGCAAAACGGCGTGCCGCGGCCCTGATCGATGGCGCTGGTGGCCGCTATGTCGAAGGCGCGGTGATGACATCGGTTCCGCCATACCGCATCAAGGTGCCCTTGCTGCTCGGCGGCAGCGGCGCCCGGGAGCTTGCACCGATGCTGGTCGAACTCGGCTTCGAGGCCAAGGTCGCGAGCGAAGAACTCGGCGTCGCCTCGGCCGTCAAGATGTGCCGCAGCGTGATGATCAAGGGTTTTGAAGCGATGGTCATCGAGTGTTTCACGACCGCGCGGGCCTACGGTGTCGAGGACGCGGTGCTGGCTTCGTTGGCGGAGACTTTTCCGGGCATCAATTGGGAGAAGCAAGGCGCCTATTTTTTCCAGCGCGTCATCGAACATGGCAGGCGGCGCAGCGAGGAAGTGCGCGAGGTCGCGGAAACCGTGCGCGAAATCGGTCTCACGCCCTGGTCGGCGCAAGGCACCGCGGAGCGTCAGGCCTGGGTCGCCGATCTCGCCGACGAGGGCCTGTTCGGTCCCAAGGGCACCAAGGAATTTGCCCGCAGCCCCGACTGGCGCACCGAGGCGGACCGGATCCTCGCCAAACTCAACTGCGGGGAATGAAAGACAAGGCGATGGAATTCCAGAAGACCCCCGGCTGGCTGGACTGGTACGCCGGCCCCTCCAAGCCCCGGTTCAAACTGCCGGCCGGCGCAGTCGACGCGCACTGTCATGTGTTCGGCCCGGGGGCGGAGTTTCCATACGCGCCGGAGCGCAAATACACGCCGTGTGATGCATCGAAGCAGCAATTGTATGCGCTGCGCGACCATCTCGGCTTTGCCCGCAACGTCGTGGTCCAGGCCACCTGTCACGGCGCCGACAACCGCGCGATGGTCGACGCCCTCCTTGATTCCGGCGGCAGGGCGCGCGGCGTCGCTACCGTCAGGCGCAGCGTCGGCGATGCGGAACTCAACGCGATGCATGCCGCCGGCGTGCGCGGCGTGCGCTTCAACTTCGTAAAGCGTCTGGTCGATTTCACGCCGAAGGAGGAATTGATCGAGATTGCCGGCCGTATCGGCAAGCTGGGCTGGCACGTTGTGATCTACTTTGAAGCAATGGATCTGCCCGAATTGTGGGACTTCTTCACCTCGCTGCCGACCGCGATCGTCGTCGACCACATGGGCAGGCCCGACGTCAGCAGGCCTGCGGATGGTCCCGAGTTCGAGCTGTTCATGAAATTCATGCGGGATCACGCAAACGTCTGGTCCAAGGTCAGTTGCCCGGAACGGCTGTCGCAGTCGGGCCCGCCCGCGTTGAACGGCGAGCAGAACGCCTACCGTGACATGATCCCGTTCGCCAGACGCATCGTCGAGACTTTCCCCGATCGTGTGCTCTGGGGCACCGACTGGCCGCATCCGAATCTGAAGAACCACATGCCGGACGACGGCCTGCTGGTCGATTTTATTCCGCATATCGCGACCACGCCAGACCTGCAACGCAAGCTGCTGGTCGACAATCCGATGCGGCTTTACTGGCCGGAGGAAGCAACCGGTCGCTAAAAGTGCCGATCCCGACAATTTCGGCCAGCGCGGAAGCCGGTTGAAGCAAGCCCGCGACAAATCGCGTTCCGCGAAGATCGCCGCCGCCCTCAATCCCTCGGGCCATACCGTCGCAGCGCCTCCAGCGTGAGGCCCTTGCCGACCGCGCCAAACGTGTCGCCTTCGACAATGTGGGCCGACGGCACCGCCTTGGTGATCGCCTTGCGGACATGGGCAAGCCGCACCGACCCTCCGGTCAGGAACACCGCGTCGATGTCGGATGCGGACAATCGCGCTTGCGCGAGGCAGATCTTGACGCGGGCCGCGATGCGCTCGGCGAGTTGCCTGGTATGGCCGACAAGATCGGGGCGCGCGATCGCGGCGTTGAGCCCCGGCGCGACCCATTCCAGCGGGATGTCGGCCTGGCGCGCGTCGGACAGCGCAATCTTGGCTTCCTCGACCTCCATCGCCAGCGTATGGCCGCGCTGCTCCTCGACTACGCGCACCAGCCGATCGAGCAGGGTCGGCTCGCGGGCCTCGTGCCGTACCTGACGGAGTTCCGTCATCACGCGCGGTTCGTACATGCGGTTGATGTTCGGCTAGGTGGCGAGGTCGTGAAAATAACGCGATGGCACCTCGAGCGCGGCGCGCTTCATGGCGCTGCCGAAGCCGAGCAGCGGCATGACGACGCCGAGACTGAGCTGACGGTCGAAATCGGTGCCGCCGATGCGCACGCCATCATTGGCGAGAATATCGGCAGCGCGATCGGCCTTGCCGTGTCGCTGCGGCCCGAGCCGCACGATCGAAAAATCCGACGTGCCGCCGCCGATGTCGGCGATCAAGGCGACTTCTTCATTTGCAATCTGGCGCTCATAGTCCAGCGCCGCGGCGATCGGCTCGAACTGGAATGTGACGTCATCGAAGCCGACCTCGCGCGCAATCTCCCGCAGGGTTTGTTCCGCCTTGCGGTCGGCGTCATCGGAATTGTCGACGAAGTGCACCGGCCGGCCATGCACGACGTCGCGCAGTTCACGGCCGGTTGCCTGCTCGGCGCGCCGTTTCACAGCACCGAGATAATAGCCGATCACATTGCGAAAACTGACCCGCTCGCGGCCGAGCCGGGTGGTCTCTTCAATCAGCGTGGTTCCGAGCACCGACTTGAGGCTGAGCATCAGGCGGCCGGGTGCACCCTCGACATAGGCCTCAATGGCCTTGCGGCCGATCAGAACGGCGCCGTCGACCTCGTAGAAGATCGCGCTGGGAATCGTCGTGTAGCCAGTTTCCAGCGCCGCCAAAACCGGTGCATGGCCTTCGATGGTGCCGAGCGTCGTGTTCGACGTTCCGAAATCAAGTCCGCAGATCGACATGAGCGCTCCAGAAGGAGCGTCCGTCTACACATCAAAGCGCCATCGATCTACCGTTATCTTGATGCGGGATGCAAGCGGGCCGTTTTTCTTGAAGACGGGGTTACGCTATAGGCGAATGATGTCCATCCACAGAAGCGGCCGACCAATCACCCGCCGCGACTGCTTTTGGAAAGATCTCGCGTGGCAAACATCAATCGACAGATTGCGGAAGAGCTCGGCGTTCGCGAACAGCAGGTCGAGGCGACGGTCGCGCTGCTCGACGGCGGCGCCACGGTTCCGTTCGTGGCGCGGTACCGCAAGGAAATCACCGGCGCGCTCGACGACGCGCAATTGCGTAACCTGGAAGAGCGCCTGAACTATCTTCGCGAGCTTGAAGAGCGCCGCACGGCGATCCTCAATTCAGTCCGCGAACAGGGCAAGCTCGATGCCGCGCTGGAAGCGGCGATTCTCGCCGCCGACAGCAAAGGCCGCCTGGAAGACATCTATCTGCCGTTCAAGCCGAAGCGCCGCACCAAGGCCGAGATTGCCAAGGAGGCCGGGCTCGAGCCGCTGTCCGAACTGCTGCTGACGCAGCCGCTAAACGATCCGCAAGTCGCGGCCGCAGGTTTCGTCGATATTGCAAAGCAGGTGGCCGATGCGGCCGCGGCGCTCGACGGGGCGCGCGCGATCCTGGTGGAGCGTTTCGCCGAAGACGCCGACCTGATCGGCACGCTGCGCGAGCAGGTGTGGTCGAACGGACGGGTGGCGTCCACCGTGCGCAGGGGTAAGAAAACCGAAGGCGAGAAGTTCAAGGACTATTTCGATTTCAGCGAGCCGCTACACAAGTTGCCGTCGCACCGCATTCTGGCGATGTTCCGCGGCGAGAAGGAAGAGATCCTCGACCTGCAGATCGAGCCCGAGGCGCAAGCTCCGGCCGCCGGCGTTCCGTCTTCCTACGAATTGAAGATCATGCAGCGCTTCGGCATTTCGGACCAGGGACGCCCCGGCGACCGCTGGCTGGTGGAGACCGCGCGGTGGGCGTGGCGCACCAAAATCCAGGTGCATCTCAACATCGACCTGCGGATGCGGCTGTGGACTGCAGCCGAAACCGAGGCGGTGCGTGTGTTTGCATCGAATTTGCGCGATCTGTTGCTGGCGGCGCCGGCCGGCGCGCGTGTGACCATGGGCCTCGATCCCGGCTTTCGCTCCGGCGTCAAGGTCGCTGTCGTCGATGCCACCGGCAAGGTGGTGGCGACCACGGCGATCTATCCGCATGAACCGCAAAAGCGCTGGGACGAGGCGTTAGCGACGCTCGGAAAACTCGCGGTGGCGCACCGCGTCGACCTCATCGCGATCGGCAACGGCACCGCATCGCGCGAGACCGACAAGCTCGCGACCGATCTGGTGAAACTGCTGCCGGATCTGAAAATGTCGAAGATCGTCGTGTCGGAAGCCGGCGCTTCGGTGTATTCGGCTTCGGCCTTTGCATCCGAGGAATTGCCGGAACTCGATGTGACCTTGCGTGGCGCGGTGTCGATTGCGCGGCGGCTGCAGGATCCCTTGGCCGAACTCGTGAAGATCGATCCGAAGGCGATCGGCGTCGGGCAATACCAGCATGACCTTGGCGAATCCCGACTGGCGCGCTCGCTCGATGCTGTGGTCGAAGACTGCGTCAACGCGGTCGGCGTCGACGCCAACACCGCCTCGGCGCCGTTGCTGGCGCGGGTGTCGGGCATCGGATCCGGTTTGGCGCAAAGCATCGTGCAGCATCGCGACGCCAACGGTCCGTTCAAATCGCGCAAGGCGCTGAAAGAGGTGCCGCGGCTGGGGCCGAAAGCGTTCGAGCAATGCGCGGGCTTCCTGCGCATCCATGATGGCGAGGACCCGCTCGATGCCTCCGGCGTGCATCCTGAAGCCTATCCGGTGATCCGACGGATTCTCGGCGCCACCAAAAGCGACATCAAGGCGCTGCTGGGCAATGCCGAAATCGTGCGTCAATTGAAGCCGCAGACTTTCGTGGACGAGACTTTTGGGCTGCCCACGGTGACCGATATCCTGCGTGAACTGGAAAAGCCCGGTCGCGATCCGCGCCCGGCCTTCAAGGCCGCGATGTTCAAGGAGGGGGTCGAGACGCTGAAGGATCTCAAGCGCGGCATGATCCTCGAAGGCACGGTCACCAACGTCGCGGCGTTCGGTGCCTTTGTCGATATCGGGGTGCATCAGGATGGGCTGGTGCACATTTCGGCGATGTCGAAGACCTTCATCAAGGATCCGCGCGAGGTGGTGAAGTCGGGCGACATCGTCAAGGTGAAGGTGCTGGAGGTCGAGGTCGACCGCAAGCGCATCGCGCTGACGCTGCGGCTCGATGACGAAACCGGCAGCAAGAGCAAGCGTGCGGGGCAAGGCAAGCCGCGCGACATCTCCCGCGCGTCGATGACATCGTCGGCCCCGCGCAAGCCTCAGGAGCCGTCGGGCGGCAGCGCGCTCGCCGAAGCCTTGCGCCGCGCCGCCGAGAAAAACGGCGGCGGCAAGACCAGGGCTTGATTGGAGAACACCGGCCAGGCCGCGACCCCTGCGGACGCAGATGGCCAGAACGTCTTCGAACCTGTCTTCATTGACCGCAATCTTGCCAACTACGCGGCGGTATGTTTGCTCGCGCCATCAGGTCAAGGAGACCTTTCAATGTTTATCGCCATGAACCGTTTCCGCGTAGCCAAAGGGTCGGAAGCTGCTTTCGAGCAGGTCTGGCTCTCCCGCGACAGCCATCTCGACAAGGTGCCGGGTTTCGTCGAATTCCACCTTCTCAGAGGTCCCGAAGCTGAAGATCATACGCTTTATGCTTCGCATACCATCTGGGAAAACCGTGCGGTCTTTGAAGCCTGGACCAAATCAGAGGCGTTCCGCGCAGCGCATAGTCGGGCAGGGGACAACAAGCCGCTGTATCTGGATCACCCGCAGTTCGAAGGTTTCGAAGTTCGCCAGACAGTGGGACGCGCCTAGGCTGCCGGACATGCGCAACGCAGTCGATCGGAAAAACGGACTCGGCAGCGCTGGCGCCCGTTAGGCCGATTTTACCGTCAGCCCCGAGGCGCTTTTGCTGCGGGGCCCGTCTTTTGGCCACTCTGGCTACGGGCGGCGGCCCAAATGGGGACTGATCCGAGCAAGTCTGCAGCTGTGGACGTTTCCGGAGGGGATGGCTACCCCTTGATTCCCTATCTGTTCTGTCATTATGGCGTTCCGCCCATTAACCGAAAAGGCAAAAAGTGGCTTCGAAACATCATCCGAAGGCAATATTCTTGCCCTGCACGGGCCATGGATTTGTTGCCTTGGCGAGCGG
>WNFO01003806.1_pt1 | contig 13428 bp, 10 predicted proteins | sample 5400251 | NCBI WGS metagenome assembly WNFO01 (sample SAMN13153354, study PRJNA577476) | soil metagenome | isolation source: 100 cm saprolite under Madrone tree | place: USA:California | collected 2016-06-14 | reverse complement strand
TTGAGACATCGACTGGAACAGCCGAACGGAGTCAAAGTGTGCGGCAAAGACGAAAACGCAGGAAAGCACGACCGTTACGAGGCGTGCTTTCAGGGTGAAGCGCTGTGAGGCCCGGTCCATGACGTAATCGAACCAAGCGCGCAGGCCTTCCAAGCGCGGCTCGGGCCGAGCAGGAGCCGACGCCCCGGTCAATCCTCCCGTGGCAGGAGTGGATTCCGGCTCGGGTTCCTTCGCTTGTGCTGTCACTTTTTCCACTGCGACGGCGACGTCCCCATCCATTTCGACCGGCTCGGCATGGCGAACGATGCCTTCATCGAAATCTGCAGCCGCCGGGTCGAAAGGTTCATTCTGCAGCGGCGCAGCCTTCGAGGCGCGGCGGACGATGCCCTCATCAAAATAGGCCCTGGAGTGGACAGGCCGACCCGCTTGCGCCGGTCCTGGCTTCGCTCTGGCTCCCGGCTCATTCTCGGTCCACACGATCGTGAGCATTGCGTGCTGGTCGGAAAGCTTTTCGAGGACGGCGAGCAACTCTTCGACACGGACTGATGTGGCCAGGCGCCAGCGGCTGAGCAGCCCGCCAAGAATGGCGCCGACGAGCGCCCCGGTGCGCCAGGGATGCTGGCAGAAATTGATCGCTGAAACGTAGCCGGCGAGAAGGTCCGAATATTTGCATATATCCGCGGCGAACAGACGCTTGGCAATCACCAGAACGATGGGAGTGACGAAGAAACCTCCAACCCCACCCACGATCCATGGCAGCAGAGGAATTAAGGCGCTAGCGCCTTGCAGTTTCCCCGCCGTCTCCGGCGGAATGAAGGGGAGCCGATCCGCGCGAAGGCAAAAGCGCGAAAAGACCGAATCGGAAATCGCGGGATGACGTAGGACTCGGCGGGCAATTTCCTTTGCCCAGCGTCCGGCTTCCTGATCCGGACAGGCGGTTTCGAATAGGTCCACCAGGCTACGCCGCAAATTTGCGCCGCGCAGGCCTAGCAAGCTGACAACAAGTTGCGTGGTCGCCGTGATGAACAGGCTGGCGACGAGCATGAGGACGACAAAAGCAATCACGGTATCAAAGTGTTGAAACATGCTGGTTTTCCTATATGAAAAGTGTAGAGCAGAGTCCAGGGGACGGACAGGGGAAAAGCCGGATGAGTATTCTTATCGTTACGGCCGGTGGACGGTCGTGCCTGAAGCCTCTTCAACAATCATGGATTCTGAACCGATGCACTCGGTGTGTCTGCCGGAAATCAAGCTACGGGTGAGCCTGGAAACAAATTGGGACCGAGTGGAGAGCCGATGGTCAATAAGACAAGCAGCAACACTCGCGAGGCCGCGCGAAACGAAGCCCTCAAGGAAGGCTCCGGTGCCGAAAAACATCGGAAACCAGGTCAAGGGAGGCCGCACTTCCATCCAACCACCAAGAAAGGCAAAAGCAATCCTCCAGCACTCATCATGAGTATCCCGACTGGAATCAATCCATGACCACTCAACTCAACGCTAAGGGCGCGCGACGCCGCCTTCCGAGTTTCGACGATGTCGGTGCTGCCGCAAGTTTTGAAGAATTCGGTGGTCCCGCCAAAGGCAGCCACGCCTTGGCTTAGAACGGGAGCTTGCAAACCAGAATAGCCAAGTTGTCCAAAAAATCCTGTAGTGAGCCAGCGAACTGCACAGGATACATTTTGAGATCATACGTTGAGAGCGGTGGACCAATCGCGTTCAGGTAGGAGCAATCCACCAGGCAGGTCCTGTGATAGCGTGTCCGAAGCGGCCCCGGGCGCGTAGCGCTGAATGGGCGGTACGATAATTCGTTGGGACGTAATTCAGCAATGTTACCTTGCCCAATTCGATTTTGAGTTCCCGTACAAATGGGCAGCCGGGTATCAAGGTGCTCGAAAACGTAAAACCCGGAAAGCGAGAGGTTGAGTTGTTGAATCGAGGTGAAATCGAAGCCAGGCGTGGAGTCACCGCTCAGATCCGCAAAGATAGCGGGGGGTATCCCTGCAGGAGTTCTGACGGTGAAAAGAAATAACTTTGTTTTCATCGTGTCCGTGCTGATTGCCGTCGGCTGGTGTGCGAGTGAGGTACGCGCGCAGGGACTGCCGGCTCCTCCTCAGCAACCGCCTTCTGCTCCTGTGACGGAGCCGTGCGTTCAGCCGGCGCCGATGGTACGGCTGGAAGACTACGACGGGCCATTGAAGAAGGTCGTGGGCACGTTCGCCCGGCCGTTGGAACGCAGGGCCGTTCACCCCCCGCACTACAAGCCCGGCGTGAAAATGTGCACTCTCAGGTTTAAAGATAAATTAGTTCTGTTCGTGCAGGACTCGCTTGACCCAGTGACGTTTCTCACCACTGGTTTTAACGCGGGACTTGACCAAGCGGAAAACACGGACCGCAGCTATGGGCAGGGGGCTGAAGGGTACGGCAGGCGCTTTGGCGCCGACTTCGCCGGTCAGGCCTCCTCCAGGTTCTTTCAGGACTTTGCATATCCCTGGATCTTTGCGGAGGACCCGCGCTACTACCGCTTGATCCACGGCAGCGCCGGGAGGCGCTTGCTCCATGCGTTGGAGCATGCAGTCGTGGCTCATCGCGACGATGGCGAACGCATGTTCAATCTTTCCGAATGGCTGGGGACGACGAGCACGATCGTGCTGAGCAACACGTATCACCCAGACAATCAACGCGGTTTCGCTCCAGCAGCGCAGCGGGTTGGCTACAGCATCCTCCAAGACATGGGTTTCGACGTGCTCCGCGAATTCTGGCCGGAGATTTCCCGTAAATTCAAGCTGCCCTTCCGCGGAGAACCCGGGCGGGTGAGCCACGACTCGAATCCTGCCACCAACTGAGCTGTCTCTGGCGAATTGTTCCTTCGCGCATGATTCCTCAACATTCCCCGTCCTGCACGATTCTGCGATGCGCAATCTGGTCGTTTTTTTTCATCCATTTCAGCGCCACCCTGGTCCGGTTGCTCGGACCTGCCGGCCGTTCACTAGTTGCGAAGTCGCTTGTCCTCAAGCACCAACGCGTGATCGTGAATCTGAAGCCCTCACCGCACTGGGTCACGAGTGCCAAACTGTGTGGTAAGCAGGTTTTGGGTCCAAGAAAAACGGCGAGCTCCTTACGCTTGCTGAGGGCCGGAGGTATGTACTGCACACCAGCGATCGGAATATCAAGCGCCAGCAAACCCGACTGGGAGGAGTGTCTCCATCTTGATCTCTTGCGCGAAATCGAATCGCATGAATGATTTGTTGCCGCTGATGCCCGCATGTCTTCAAGCTCTTCTCTCCATCCGGTCCGGTCGAGTGGTCATTTTCGATTGCATCGCGGAATAGAACGATGCGAGTATCCGCTTGCCGGACGCCCCCACTGTGATTAGACTGCGTAGCGGCGAGGGGATCCGCACCGAGCCACTACGTGCGCGCGAGGGCCGGATGAAACCCTTGGGCCCGTTGGATGGGAAACGATGCTTCGAACTGCGCGACTGATCGTAGCCATCACTTTGGTTGCATCAACGGCCGGTGCGGCCGTCAAAGTGGAGAAGATCGCCTGGCGGGGCTGGTCCAACTGTTACCGGGTCAGCAACGGCAGCGTTGAGTTGATCGTCACCGGCGATGTCGGGCCGCGCATCATGCGCTACGGCTTTGTCGGAGGGCAGAATCTATTCAAGGAGTTCCCCGACCAACTCGGAAAGAGCGGTGAGCAGAAGTTTCAGCTCCGTGGCGGCCATCGGGTTTGGAAGGCGCCGGAAGATCCCATTGCTACCTGGGCCCCCGACAACGTTGCCGTGCAGGTTCAAATCACCCCGGAAGGGCTAGTAGCTCGGGAACCGGTCGAGCCACTGACCGGCCTGCAAAAGGAGATCGAGATCGCACTGGCTCCGGAAGGAAGCGACGTGACGGTGACACATCGAATCTATAATCGAGGCCTGTTTCCTCTCGAGTTCTCCGCGTGGGCCATGAGCATGATGGCTCCGGGAGGCATTGCCATCACTGGATTCCCGCCGCGCGGCAAGCATCCCGAAGTGCTGGCGGCTACCAATCCTCTGGTCATGTGGGCCTACTCCGACCTGTCCGACAAGCGCTGGACATTCACAAAGAAATACCTCGGTTTGCGTCAGGATCCTGCCAATGCCGAGCCGCAGAAACTTGGTCTTTTCAACGTGCGCACCTGGGCTGCCTACCTCTTCCATGACGAGGTGTTCATCAAACGGTATCAGGCCGAGCCGGACAAGGCCTACCCGGACTTCGGCTGCTCTTTTGAGACTTTCACCAATGGGGATTTTCTGGAAATCGAAACTTTGGGTCCGATGACCAAGGTGGAGCCGGACGGCCGCGTCGCCCTTGTCGAGCGCTGGAGCCTCTTCCGCAACGTGAAGCTGGCCTCCTTCTCCGATGCCGAACTCGACAAGGTGCTGCCTCCTTTGCTCCGATAACGGGGGAATTCAAATGCCCTCCGATCGTCGCTCCTTCCTAAAGCTAATCGGCACGACCGGCGGCCGTCCAGGCTACTTCGACAGCGCCGTCGGCAACCTTGCACGACACCGCCTCGACTGCCACTCCTGGTCCCGTGGAGTTTCCTCGTGCGTTCACTGGCCGGCAACTTTCGCTCCTGGCTTTCCCATTGGGCGGAGTCGCTGCTGGCAGTATCAGTCTGGGTGGTAGGGGTCAACTGCGCGACTGGGAGATCTTCAACAAGCCGGATAAAGGCCGCACGCCCTCCTACGCATTTGCCTCCATCTTTGTCGATGATGGCCGGCGGAGGATGGCCCGTGTCCTGGAAGCTCGTCACTTGCCTCCTTTCCATGGGCAAGATGGATTGGGCGCGCGTAATGTCCCAGGACTCACGCGCCTGGCGTCAGCTCGCTTCGTCGGCGAGTACCCACTTGCCCGGATCGAGTTTAAGGATCCGGAACTCCCCATACGGTTAACTCTGGAAGCTTTCTCACCCTTTATCCCGCATGAGGAGGACGACTCCGGCCTTCCCGCAGCCGTCTTGCGTTATCGCGTCAGGAATGACGGTCGACGGTCCTCAACTGTATCGATCGCCTGGTCGATCGACAATCCGGTTGTGCCTGAGCAGGGCAATCGCCGCGTCGAAGAAGAACGCAGCAACGAGTTCCGTACCAGTGGGCCGCTGGCGGGATTATTCATGAACAACCCCGCGGTTGGGGCCGACGACGCCATGTGGGGCAACTTCGTCATCGGGTTGATAAACTCAGGAAACGGTGATCTCTCGCATCTCCGCGGCTGGCCGAAAGGTCGGTGGTGGGACGCTCCGTTGCTGTTCTGGGACGATTTCTCTTCCGACGGCCGGCTTGGACCGGAGGATCCGTCGCGGAATGCCGTGGGGGCGCTCTGCCTCGGCCGGACAATCGCACCTGCAGCCGAGCACGACTACACCTTTCTGCTCGCCTGGCATTTTCCGAACCGCACGCCGGCACGGTGCGGCTGGGAGGCGCCGAAGGGAGAGGAAAACTCGGTCATTGGCAATTGGTACGCGACACGCTTCGCCGACGCTTGGGCAACTGCTCAGTATGTTGCGGAGAACCTGGAACGCCTCGAGCGGAAAACTCGTCAGTTCACAGCTGGGTTGCGGGAGAGCACTCTCCCGGCCGCGGTGAAAGACGCGGCTTCTGCCAATCTCTCGACTCTGGCGACCAACATATGTTTCCGCACCGCCGACGGCAGGTTCTGGGGCTTCGAGGGTGCCAACGATCAACGCGGCTGTTGCCATGGCAACTGCACACACGTTTGGAACTATGAGACGGTGACCCCGCACCTGTTTCCGGCCTTTGCGCGCTCGCTGCGCGAAGCGGCTTTCGGTTACAGCATGGATGAACAGGGAGCCATACATTTCCGGACTGCGCTGCCGGAGGGCAAGGTGCGCAGCGGCTTCGCTGCCGCCGATGGGCAGATGGGTCAGATCGTTCACGCTTACCTTGACTGGAAGCTCTCAGGCGACCGCACTTGGTTGGAGCGTATGTGGCCGCGCGTCAGGAAAGCCCTGGAATTCAGCTGGATCGAGGGTGGCTGGGACGCCGACCGCGATGGCGTGCTGGAAGGCGTCCAGCACAATACCTACGACGTGGAATTCTATGGCCCCAATCCTCAATGCGGTGTCTACTATCTGGCCGCGCTACGCGCCTGCGAAGAAATGGCCTCGGCTATGGGAGAAGACAAGGCAGCCAGGGAATACCACCAACTCTTCCAGCGGGGAAGCAACTGGTTGGACGCCCATCTGTTCAACGGTGAGTACTACGTCCAGAAGGTGCGGGGCGTCAAGAAAGAACAGATCGCGGCAGTGCTTCGCAGCCAAATGGGTTCTGAGGACACCGAAACGCCAAATTATCAGGTCGGCGAAGGATGCCTTGTCGATCAACTAGTTGGGCAATACTTGGCCGACGCCGCCGGCCTGGGGCCGCTGGTCGACCCCACTCGGATCCGCAAGACATTGGAATCCATCTACCATTACAATTTCAGGCGGGACATGTTTCATCACGATTCCGTGCAGCGCACTTACGTGGTGAACGACGAGGCCGCTCTGGTCATCTGCGACTACGGCAAAGCCGAGCGTCCGCGGATTCCCTTTCCCTACTACGCCGAAGCATGGACAGGACATGAATACACCGCGGCCTCGGAGATGATCTATGCCGGCCTAGTGCGGGAAGGCGTGGAGTGTTTTGAGAATGTGCGGAAGCGCTTCGACGGGGAACGCCGCAATCCGTGGGATGAGCCGGAGTGCGGACACCACTACGCTCGAGCAATGGCGGCTTGGTCTGGGGTGCTGGCGCTCAGCGGCTTCCGCTACGACGGCGCCAAGCAGACAGTCAACCTGTCGCCTCCCCTGGCCGACGCCGTGTTCCGCTGCTTCTGGTCCACGGCAACTGGTTGGGGCGTGTTCGCACGCCAGCAAAGCACCGGCAAAACGTTCTTCCGCATCCGCGTCGATCACGGCTTGCTGCCTGTCCGAAGCTTCGAGTTGAAAGCCCATGGTGCAAAGGCTCGGGCCACACTCGGTGGAGCGGAACTCCGGCACACTTTAGAGGTAGGAACGGGCGCCATCATACGCCTCGAACAGCCTTTGACGCTCGGTGACGGCCAAGAACTCGTGCTTGAGGTGCTCGCGTGAACACGGGGCTGAATAGCGAGCGCCCTTGGTTCGTGCCAATCGGCGGCTTTCTGGCAGCGGGAAAGACCACTCTGCTCTGTGCGGCCGCACAGACTCTAGTTTCCGAGGGCCACCGAGTAGCTGCCATCCTGAACGATCAGGGAAACGACTTGGTTGATACGGCTTTGGTCCGAGGCAGCGGCTTAACCGCCGATCAGGTCACCGGCGGGTGCTTCTGCTGCCGTTTCTCAGACCTACTGGAAGCCGCCGGCGGCCTTGCGAAACATCATCCGGAGATTATTTTCGTGGAGCCGGTGGGCAGTTGCACCGACCTGTCCGCTACCATTCTTCAGGTGGTCAAGCGCGACCACGCAGACCGATTCCGCCTTGCTCCGCTGACGGTGGTTGTGGACCCCGCGCAGGCACGTGCGGCATTGGCGGCGCATGCGAATCCGGACATCGCCTTTCTGTTTCGCAACCAAGTGGAGGAAGCAGACCTGATTTGTTTCTCCAAGTGCGACCGTGAAACAGAGTTTCCCGGCTTGCCAACATCGGCGCCAGTGCGCTACTTGAGCGCGATCCATGGGTGGGGTGTGAGTGCCTGGCTGCATGAAATCCTCTCGGGCCGGCTCGCGTGCGGACGCGCCACTCTGAACATCGATTATCAACGTTACGCGCGTGCCGAGGCCGCCTTGGGATGGCTTAACTACCACGCCCGCTTGTGCCTGAAGGATCCCATCATGCCGGCTCTGATTGTCGGTCCGTTGTTCGACTCACTACAGCGTGAACTCGAACGGAAGAATGTGCGAATCGTGCACTTGAAGGTGATCGATCAGGCCGAAAGCGGCTATGTGAAGGCGGCGGTATCCGGCTGCGGACAGGAACCAATCGTCGAAGGCCCGGTAGACGCCTCGCCGGCCTGGGAACACGAACTGGTAGTGAACCTGCGTGCCGTGGCGGCTCCAGAGCGAATCAGAGAAATCGTGGCGGACTCGGTCAAAGCTCTACCGGGTTCAAAGACCGAGGTGCGGTTAGAGTGCTTTCGCCCTGCACCCCCAAGACCCGAACATCGCGTCGCACATCCGCAGAAACGGGCTGGGCCTCGACAAAACCGCGCCCCGTTCTGAAACGGACCCCACTAGACGAGCAATCGACCAAGGAAGCCGAGATTACCAAGTGGCCGTGGTGATGGACCGCGCGGGCAAGGTCAGGTGCAACGTTTTCCCCTTCGATTCGAGATTCACGTCTGTGCTCTCATTCAGGCTATTCAGCACTTCTGCGACGTAGCCGCCCTCCGGCGTCTGGAACGTCATTACGCGCACGCCTTTGGTTTTGCTGGTGGTTTCCACGCGGACTGCGCCTGGGCGTACAAACTTACTGAAATGCGCCAGATACCAATACGTTCCGGTGTAGGTAATCTCGTGCGTGGTCTTGTCGATGATGACCACGGGATGTTGCGCATTAGGGTCGGGGTTCCCGTGGATCGGTGATATCGCCCATGGACCACCGGTCTCATCCAGGATCGCATTCCAGTAGAGCCACGCGGACGTCCCGGCTTCCAGGTCGTTGAAAATAATGTTGCCCCACACATCCCCATCATCGAAGTCGTAGATCGGAAGCTTCTTGTGCTTGGGGTATCCGGCCTCGTAGGCATAGCAGACCTCATCCATCCAGAACGGCAAATCCGAATATCTTTTTTCGAGCTCAGCAATCTTGTCGAAATTCTTGAAATCGTAGCCGTGATACGCTACCACCGACACGAACTTGCGCGCCGCCGGATCATCCAGCACCACCGGGTATCGCCTGTAAGCCACCTTGCGTTCCGGCGCTTCGCTCATCATCAGCTTGGTCGTCAATCCGGACTGTTGCAGCGCCGGGCCGACAAAATCGCGCAAGAGCGTCTTGATCTCCGGGTATTTGATCTTCGTGTATACCTCTTCCGGTTCGTTAAACAAGCTCAAATAATCGACCACGATCCCGCGCTTCTCATATTCTTCCAGATACTTCAGGAAATATTTCGCCAGTACCGGGTAGTATTTCGGTTGAATGTCCTGGTGCTTTTTCACGTCATACAGCATCCAGTCCGGTGGATAGTCCATTGGCGCTTGCAGCGCAAAGTTGCCGTATTTGCGCGCCCGCAGGATGTACGTGCCCACGCCGTTCGGTCCGAAATCGCGCTCCACGGAAAAATTCTTCAGTTCGACATCGCCTGGCGTGTCGTCATACGTGAACCAGGAGCCCGCGGACTGGAAATCGGTCCCGGCAAGGGGCGTCTTCATTGCGGTATAGCCCGCGCCGTCCTTCGCATCAAACAGCGCCCGCAGCACATCCTCCTGCTTATCCGCTGGAAGCGTATTCAGGGTCATGAGCCCCGCTTCCATGATCGACGCTCCAAATCCCGCCACTTTCTGATACTTCACGGAATCGTTGATCTGGAATGTCGAACCGCCCGCTGGCTTTCCGTCCGAAAACTGCGCGTCCGGTTTTGCCGTCAGGCGGTCTCCCGCTGTCGAGGAAATATGCAGCTTTACCGTCTGTGCCTGCAGTCCGGAAACGCTTATGGCGAGTGCAAGAGTCAGTGTCGTGCGTAGGAAGCCGCATCTCGAGCTCATGTTTTGTCTCCCGAACTTCTGCAGTCGCTTAAAGCGTATACTTCAGAGCGAACTCAATTTGCTCGTGATCCGTTGCCGTATTTGTGATCGCCGCCCCGCCCGGCACATTGGGGTTTACTGCAGGCAACCCAAGTTGGGCGGTGGTAATTCCCGCAATCTGGATTGCCTCCCCAATCCCATTTATGTCGCTTAAAACCCCCGGCTCTCTCCCGACGGATAGTTCGTACAGATTACTGACGGACGGCCGTTGCTGAATGTCCGGAGCGGCAGGTCCGTACTCCGCGCTCAGATTGTGTGCGTTTTTGATGTACGATCTGACGTTGCCATCGGCATTTCCCAGCTTTTTTGCCAAACGTATAAGGAACCAGAATGTTGAATCCGTCCGCGAACCGCTTGTTGAGTGAGGTTTTGGAAACATGGTACATGGTATGGAGTTGAGCGTAGTCCAGTAGGAGTATGGACACAAGGCATGACTGTTGGCTGAACCAGGCACGCTCACAGTCATTCGAGGAGCAGTCTGTTCGTAAACATTGACAGTGTCGCGGAGCTTAAATTCGATGCCTCCTTAAAACAGGTCAGCCAGTTTGAGCCCCGTCAATAAACACAATCCGGATTGGGTTCCCAAGGATTTCGCCAAGACCATGGAAGAACTGCGCAGCGATCAGCCGTGCAAAGATGGCCACTATGTCTAACCTTTTCGCTGTACAACCCGCTTTATTCAGTTTTAGTCCCTCTTCATAGCAGGACAGGAGATTTCCATGGCGGAACTCGCAGTGAATGGCGGTAAGAAGTCGAACCAGAAAGGCTTTCCTGTTTGGCCGCAATATGACGACGCGGAACGCAGGGCTCTTCAGGACGTCCTCGACAGTCGCGTCTGGTGGAGAACTCCCGGAACCAAAACTCTCGCTTTTGAACAGGCATTCGCCAAATTTCACGGCGCCAAACACGGCATTGCCGTGACCAACGGTACGGCCGCTCTCGAAGTCACCATATCCGCCCTCGGCATCGGTCCCGGAGATGAAGTGATCCTCCCCGACTACACATTTGTCGCTACGGCAAGCGCGGTTCTCTACGCAGGCGCGCTGCCTGTCCCCGTGGACGTGTCTCCGGACACCTGGTGCCTCGATCCCCAACTCACGGAAGCAGCCATCACGCCGCGTACAAAGGCCATCGTTGCTGTTCACATGGGTGGCCATCCCGCGGATTTGGACGCTCTCGGCGATCTCGCCAAGCGGAAGGGGATTGCGCTTGTCGAAGACAGTTCCCACGCCCACGCCACCGAGTGGAAAGGCAAGCGCATCGGCTCACACGGCACGGCTGGCACCTTCAGTTTTCAGGCCAGCAAGCTGATGACCGCTGGCGAGGGTGGCATCGTCATTACCAATGACGATGCTTTCGAGAAGCAAGCCCGCAGCGTCCATGACTGTGGCCGCATGCCCGGCGAATGGTTCTACAGCCATTTCATCAACGGCTCGAACTATCGCCTGAGCGAGTGGCAGGGTGCCGTTCTCAGCGTTCAATTGACGCGCCTCGATGCACAAACGCAGCGCCGTCACCAGAATGCCCGTCTCCTCGATAAACTCCTTGCCCAAATTCCCGGTATCACTCCACAAAAACTCGATTCCCGCTGCACTCGCAACGGCCATTATGCCTACATCTTTCACGTCGACTCCAAAGAGTTCGCCGGTGCCAGCACAGAAAAACTGGTTCAAGCCATGAATGCCGAGGGTATCCCCAATCAGGCCAGCTATCCGCCAATCCACGCCTTGCACGTTTTCCAAAACGGTGAGTACCGCAAACGGCTGTGTGGCTCTCAAGCGGCCGAGCCCCATGCCTTCCTCAAGGCAAGTTATCCCCACACGCATCGCGCCGCTTTGGAGACCATCTGGATTCCCCAACCCGCGCTCCTTGGCGATGAGGAAGACATGCACGAAATCGCCGCCGCCTGGCGCAAAATCCAGAAATTTGCGAAGGAACTCGTTTGATGCGCGTCGAAAAAGGGGAATATCACGGCTGTCCAAACGCCTACTTCCTGACGAATAACACAGGGGAACGCGTCGTTCTAGCCGACGAAGGACCTCGCTTTGTTCACTGCGCGCTTGGCGGCGGTGAAAATCAATTCCCGCGTGTAGCGGTGACCACTTCGCGGATGGCACTAGCGACCAGTTCTGGATGGTCAAGATGGATCCAGTGTCCGCTGTTGCTCGCCACCACATGCCGCCCACACGAGGAGAGCCGCGCTAGGTCGTGTTGCCAGTCGGCGTACAGTGCCGCATGATGGTCGCCCGATAGAGCGACCAGCGGCAAGTCCCCGAGCGAACTCACCGCAGCCGCTTGCGCAGCACTGAGAGGTAGTGCGGCAACGTGCTGTCCGAGGCTCATGAAATTCTTCGGCTGCGACCACAACGCTCGCACAATTGGCAGGATTGGTGCCGGCAACTTACGAATCTCACCTGCAATCCGTTGTACCGCCGAGGCCGCGCCGACGCCGAACGCGTTCGCCGCTGCCCATCCAAGCCTGGGAGAACCCCGCGCCAGCCGCGCAAGGCAAAACCGAACAAAACCCAATCGTGCGAGCCACGCGGCAATCCAAGAGTATCGCAGGCCCACTTCGATCATCCGCACCTGCTCTGGGGTTGGATTCTCCCATTCGGCAGGGTGAACTGAATCCACCAGCACCATGCCAACGACCTCATGGGGATATAGGTGCACGAACGCCCGATTCACATAGCCACCGAACGAGTGCCCAACGAGAACGTATGGCCCGGGCACACCTGTTGCATCCAGCAGCGTGTGTAGCTCCTGCGCCATCTGCCGTGCCGTGCGCGGCCCGTGCGGCGGATCGCTCCAGCCGTGTCCGGCGCGGTCGTAGCTTACCGCGCGACTGAACTGCGCCACCCGAGGCTGCACCAGCGTCCAGCTCAAGCAGGATGCGCCCATGCCGGATTCGAAGACCACAGTCGGTGTGCCTTCTCCGGTTACAAGGATGTGCATCCGCCGCTCGTTGACTCGCACGAGGTGCCCAGGGGGCGGAAAGCGTCGGCGGTCCCGCCAGGTTCCGATTGCCTGGTAGACGGCACCCACCACTGCCGACACAGCGAGTGTGCCGAGTAAAATCACGAGGAACATAAGCGCCGTTTTCATGGGATAACGCGAACATCCAAGAATACGCTCGTCGAGCGGTCTTCTTCGCGGGTCGCTCGCCGCTAGAACTCATTTTCTATCTATAGCCGACACTACCTGAAATTTCCTATTCCGCACCATGTGAGCCAATCCGGCCCGAAACGATGTGCGGCAGGTCGGGATACCTACCATTCAACCGGAAGACGGGCGGGAGTCTTCCTGCCCACTTGAGCTCTTACCACCCACCCATCGCCCTGACCCATATTGAGCCGCTAGGCCTGAAGGTCCTCTACGGCGGTGAACATGCTTACTCTTGTTCTCTTCAGATGCTCGGCGGGAAAGGTACGATCCTGAATCTATAGAGGGAGCCATGTGACCCCCGGTTGGGGCGGATGGTTTTCCAGGTCGAAGATGTAGATTAGTAAGAGAGGGCTTGGCTGGAAGGGCCGCCAATGGGTTCTACTCGTCTATTTGCTGTTATATGGGTTTCTATTAGCCTTCTTGCTTCCGTCGAAATGCAGGCCGCTGATTCCGCCGATTGTGCGGGTGCCGTGGTGGACGAAAACAGCGTGCCGGTTGGGGCTGCGCA
>WNFO01003435.1_pt1 | contig 13429 bp, 9 predicted proteins | sample 5400251 | NCBI WGS metagenome assembly WNFO01 (sample SAMN13153354, study PRJNA577476) | soil metagenome | isolation source: 100 cm saprolite under Madrone tree | place: USA:California | collected 2016-06-14 | reverse complement strand
CGAAGCAGCAGACGCAGGCGATCATCTGGGGCTCGGGCGCCGCCATCGTGATGCGGATCATCCTCACGCTGTTCGCGGTGGCGCTGCTCACGCTTCCCTGGCTGAAGATCATCGGCAGCCTGCTGCTGTTCTGGATCGGCGTGAAGCTGCTGGTGCCGGAGGAAGACGACGCGGAGATCGAGGCGAGCGACCAGCTCCTCTCCGCCATCAAGACCATCCTGATCGCCGACCTGGTGATGAGCCTGGACAACGTCATCGCCGTGGCGGCTGCCGCCGGCGGCAGCGTCCTGCTGCTGATCCTCGGTCTCGCCATCTCGATCCCGCTGGTCATCTTCGGCGCCACGCTGCTGCTGAAGCTGATGGAACGTTTCCCGGTCATCATCACGATTGGCGGTGCGTTGATCGGCTGGGTCGCCGGCGAGATGCTGGTGACCGACCCGGCCCTGGCGGGGTTGCTGAGCGGCTTCGGCGCCGAATTCGTGAATGGCAAGCCCATGCTCGCCGGCTTCAGCCTGGAGCTGACGTCAGGCGTGGTCGGGGTGGTGATCGTCGTAGCACTCGGCAAGTGGCTCGCTAAGCGCCACGAAGCCGCGTCGGCGACGGAATCGAGCGAAAAGGCCGAGACGAGGAATTCTTGATTACCGTCAAGGTTTGGTGCAGTGCGACTCGCCCAGTATTGGGTTTAATAGAGGAGGCGATATGTCAACCGTCAGCACCGCTGAGCTAGATCTCGCGAAAAAAACGTACGGTCCGATCGTCGGCAACCGGTGGATTCAATTGGCTGCCGGTGTCCTGGCGATGATCGTCATATCGAACTTTCAGTATGCCTTCACCCTTTTTACTCCCGGGCTGAAGCAGCAGTTCGCGACCGTGCCCTATTCCGATATTGCCCTCATATTTTCCCTGTTCATTCTCTTTGAAACCTGGCCTGTACCGGTCGCCGGATACTTCATCGACAAGTTCGGTATCCGCAATCTCATGCTCGTAGGTTCCGTGCTCATTTTTCTGGGATGGACGCTCGGGGGCATGTTCGCAAAATCCGTTTTTCACTTGTACATCTATTACGGCGTTCTCGCCGGTACTGGCTGCGGCATCATTTACATAGCCACGGTGGCCAATGCGGTTAAATGGTTTCCCGACAAAAGGGGATTGGCGGCCGGCCTGACGGCCGCGGGATTCGGAGGTGGCTCAGCGCTTACGCTCATCCCGATCAGCGGCAGTATTGCGTCCATGGGCTGGGCCGGTGCCATGACCGCGTGGGGCATTGGCCAGGGTGTTGTGGCCATCGCAACGGCGTTGATTTTGCATCATCCGCCCAGAGGCTGGTTGCCAAAAGATTGGGTGCAGCCCAAGGCGGTCGTGCAAACGCGGCGAGAATATTCCGCGGCGCAGATGATGTCGCAGAAAGAGTTCTACATCATGTATGCCATGTTCCTCATGGTCTGCACCGGCGGACTGATGACGACCGGCAACATGTCGCAGATCGCCAAGTCCCTCAACGTGTTCGACGCGAAGGTAATGGGTATCGCCATTGTCCCGTTCGTTGCAACTCTAGCGGGAGTGACCAATGCGCTCGCCAGAATCATGTGGGGCACGGTTTCAGACAGGTTCGGCCGCGAGTACACGATGGCCTTTGCCTTTGCGCTTGAAGGCGTGCTCATCTACATGATGACGCAGATTTCGGGAAGCCCGATTGCGTTCATGATCCTGATGCCCTTTGTCTTCCTTGCCTGGGGCGAAATATATGCGTTGTTCTCGGCTTTAACGGGAGATGTCTTTGGTCCGAAAAATGCCTCGGGCAACTACGGCATCATGTATACGGCCAAGGGATTGGCATCGATCATGGCCGGGTGGGGTGCGGCCGCGGTTGCCGCAATGTATGCGGGCTCCTTTTCGGTGCCTTATTACATCGCAGCCGTCTTCGACCTCGTCGCCGCGGCCCTCGCCCTTTTCGTCCTGAGGCCGATCATCAGAAAAAGAATCGCCGGGGAGGCGTAAGTTTCCGGGAATCGACGTCATCGGAGGCCCACACCAATCTGAGCGAAATTGCGTGAGCGCGATCCCCTGCCCACTGCGCTCGCGCAATTCGATCCCGGAGCTAGCCCAGCTTCTTTTTAAGCCGGCTCAGCGTCTCGGGTGTGAGGTTAAGGTAGGAGGCGAGCTCCTTTTTCGGGATACGCCCGGCAAGCTCGGGATGCTTCCTCTGGAAGCGCGATAGCCGTCCCGGCGCGTCGAGCAGATGCAGCGTGATGGTGTGCGCCATCACCTCCGACATCAGCTTCATCACCTCGTACTCGAAGCCCAGCTTGATTTCCGGGTGACGCTCGATGAACTCGGCCCACAGCGGCATCGGTAGCTCCGCCGTGCGCACCTTGGTCACCGCAACGATCGAGTAGGGTACCGGCGTGCGCAGGCGCCACGCCGCGTACGAGGTATCCATCTCCGTCTCGGCGGCAAAGCGCACGATCATTTCGCGCCCCTGCGGGTTCGACACCACGCGCTTGAGCATGCCCTCGAGGATGAAGAACTGCTCCATCTCCTCGTCGCCCTGCCGCACCAGCGGGTCCCCCTTGCGGTAGTCGGCCACCAGCAAGAGCGGCTCGAGCTCGGACCACTGCGACGCGCTTATGCCCTGCAGGATCAGGTTCTGCCGCAGCTGCAAGCGGATGCTGTTGCGCTCCGGATGGGTCGCGAGGCTCGTCATCGGAGGCGGCATTTTAGTCCCTTGACCTGAGTCAAGGCCGCGCCGGACGAGGGGTTCTTACCATAGGCTCCCTCACAGGAGGCAGCTCATGGGCACCGTCGAATCTCAACTCGCGACTGCATCACAGGTGACCGACGGCTTTCATCTGGTCATCGATGCCCTAAAACTCAACGGCATCGATACGATCTTCGGTCTGCCCGGCATCCCGATCACCGACTTCACCCGCATGGCGCAGGCCGCGGGCCTGCGCGTGATTTCGTTCCGCCATGAGCAGAACGCCGGCAACGCCGCCGCCATCGCCGGCTTCCTGACGCAGAAACCAGGAATCTGCCTGACAGTGTCCGCCCCCGGCTTCCTCAACGGCCTGACCGCGCTGGCCAACGCCACCACCAATTGCTTCCCGATGATCCTCATCAGCGGCTCCAGCGAGCGCGAGATCGTCGACCTGCAGCAGGGTGACTACGAAGAGATGGACCAGTTGGCCATCGCCAAGCCGCTCTCCAAGGCTGCCTTCCGCGTGCTGCACGCCGAGGACATCGGTGTCGGTGTCGCGCGCGCCATCCGCGCCGCGCTCTCCGGCCGTCCCGGCGGCGTGTACCTGGACCTGCCGGCGAAGCTGTTCGCCCAGACCATGGATGCCGAGGCCGGCAAGAAGTCCCTCATCAAGGTCGTCGATCCGGCGCCGAAGCAGATCCCCGGCGCCGACGCCGTCAAGCGTGCCCTCGACCTGCTCAAGGGCGCGAAGAAGCCGCTCATCGTGCTGGGCAAGGGTGCCGCGTATGCCCAGGCCGACGCAGAAATCAAATCTTTGATTGAAAAAACTGGAATCCCGTACCTGCCGATGTCGATGGCGAAGGGGCTGCTGCCAGACACGCACGAGCAGTCTGCTGCCGCCGCGCGCTCTTATGTGCTGCCCGAGGCCGACGTGGTGATGCTGGTCGGCGCGCGCCTGAACTGGCTGCTCTCGCATGGCAAGGGCAAGACCTGGGGCGGCAAGGGCCACAAGGACCGGGGCGGCCAGAAATTCATCCAGATCGACATCTCGCCGCAGGAGGCGGACAGCAACGTCCGGATCGACGCGCCTGTCGTGGGCGACATCGGCTCCTGCGTGTCAGCCCTGCTCGCCGGCATCGGTTCTAACTGGGTGAAGCCGCCTGCGGACTGGCTGGGCGCGATCGCCGAGCGCAAGAACAAGAACGTCGCCAAGATGGCCGAGACCCTGGCCAAGGATCCGCGGCCGATGAATTTTCACAGCGCGCTGAACGTGGTGCGCGACATCGTCAAGGCCAACCCGGACGCGATACTCGTCAACGAAGGCGCCAACGCGCTCGACTTCACCCGCAGCATCGTCGACATGTACAAGCCGCGCAAGCGCCTGGACGTCGGCACCTGGGGCGTGATGGGCATCGGCATGGGCTTTTCCGTCGCGGCCGCCGTGGTGAGCGGCCTGCCGGTGATCGCGATCGAGGGCGACAGCGCCTTCGGCTTCTCCGGCATGGAAGTCGAGACCCTCTGCCGCTACAACCTGCCGGTCTGCGTGGTCGTCTTCAACAACAACGGCGTCTACCGCGGCACGGACGTCAACCCGACCGGCGGCCCCGATGTGGCACCCACCGTGTTCGTCAAGGGGGCGCGCTATGACAAGCTGATCGAGGCCTTTGGTGGCGTGGGCGTGCACGCCACGACGCCGGCCGAGCTGCGCAAGGCGATGGAAGAAGCGATCCGCTCGCGCAAGCCCACGCTCATCAATGCCGTGATCGATGAAACCGCCGGCACCGAAAGCGGTCGCATCACGAGCCTGAATCCGACCAGCGGGAAAAAGAAATAATGGAAGCGCTCAAGGGAATCCGCATCCTCGACATGACGCACGTGCAGGCCGGGCCCACGTGCTCGCAGCTCCTCGCCTGGATGGGCGCCGATGTCATCAAGTTCGAGCCGCCGCAGGGCGACGCGACGCGCGGCCAGCTGCGCGACGTGCCCAACGCCGACAGCCTCTACTTCACGATGCTCAACTGCAACAAGCGCTCCATCACGGTCAACATGAAGAGCGCCGAGGGCAAGCAGGTGTTCGTCGACCTGCTGAAGAAGTGCGACATCGTGATGGAGAATTTCGGGCCCGGGGTGCTCGACCGGCTCGGCTTCACCTGGGAGAAGATCCACCAGATCAACCCGAAGGTCGTGATGGGCTCGATCAAGGGCTTCGGCTCCTCAGGGCCCTACGCCGACTTCAAGGCGTACGAAAACGTCGCGCAGGCGATGGGCGGCTCGATGAGCACCACCGGCGTGCCCAATGGCCCGCCGTTCGTCACCGGCGCGCAGATCGGCGATTCGGGAACCGGCCTGCACCTCGCCGTGGGGCTGCTCGCCGCGCTGAATCAGGCGAACCGCACCGGGCAGGGCCAGTACGTCGAGGTCGCCATGATGGACGGGGTCATGAACCTTTGCCGCGTCAAGTTCCGCGATCACCAGCGGCTCACCCGCCAGGTGCTTTCCGAATATTCCGTGCCCACCTACCAGGGGATGGGCGAAGTGCCGCGCGCGGGCAACGATTCGGGCGGCGGCCAGCTCGGCAACGCGATCCACTGCAAGCCGCACGGCGCGAACGACTGGCTCTACATCGTGGTGCAGGAGGCGGTATGGGAGCCGCTTGCCAAGCGCATCGGGCCCGAGGTCGGCGTCCCCGACCTGGTGGCCGACCCGCGCCTCGCCGCGATCGGCGAGCGGCGCAAGAACCAGCAGCTCATGTGGACGCTGATCAGCAAGTTTGCCGAGAAATACACCAAGCGCGAGCTGATGGCGATCCTCAATCCGCTCGACGTGCCCTGCGGCCCGATCATGTCCACCCACGACCTTGCGAACGACGAGCACGTGAGGGGCCGCGACATGTGGGTCGAGCTCGATCACCCGCAGCGAGGCAAGTGGTTCAACGTCGGCATGCCGATCAAGCTTTCTGCTTCCCCGGCGCGCATCGAGCGCTCGCCGCTTCTGGGCGAGCACACCGAGGAAGTGCTCAGAACGGTGCTGGGCTACGACGAAGCGAAAATCGCGCACCTGAAAGCGAGCGGCGCGTTCAGCGCTCCGCCCAAGAAAGCGGCGTGATGAGGATCGCCATCGTTGGACAGCAGGACTTCGGCAAGGCGGTGCTGGAAGCCTTCCTCGCGCGCGGCGACGAGGTCGCGGGCGTGTTTTGCGCGCCGGAGAAGCCGGGCGCGAAAGCCGACGCCCTCAGGAGCGGCGCGCAGGAAAAGGGCGTCCAGGTTTTCCAGTTCGCATCCCTGAAGAGCGACGCGGCGAAAGCCGCCATGAAAAAGCTCGATGCCGAGCTCGGCATCATGGCCTTCGTGCTGCAGTTCGCGCCGCAGGACTTCGTCAACATTCCCAGGCACGGCACGATCCAGTACCACCCGTCGCTGCTGCCGAAGTACCGCGGTCCGTCGTCGATCAACTGGCCGATCATCCGGGGTGACCCGAAGACCGGCCTCAGCATCTTCCGGCCGACCGACGGTCTCGATGAAGGGCCGCTGATCCTGCAGAAGGAGACCCCGATCGGCGCCGACGACACGCTCGGCACGGTGTACTTCGATCGCCTGTTCCCGATGGGCGTTCAGGCGCTGGTGGAGGCGGCGGAACTGGTGGTTGCCGGAAAGCATCGCGAGCGGGTCCAGGACGAGTCCCAGGCCAGCTACGAAGGCTGGTGCCGCAAGGCCGAGGCGCGCATCAACTGGGCCAACCACGTCGACTTCGTCTACAACCTGGTCCGCGGCTGTAACCCCGCGCCCGGCGCCTGGACCACGCTGGAAGGAAAAGAATTACAGATCTTCGATGCCCGCAAGCATCCGGTGCGCACTTTCGGCGCGGTCAAGGGCAAGATCGGCGAAATAGTCGAGCTGTCCGACAAGAGCTTCCAGGTCAGCGCTCAGGGCGGCCGCATCGAAGTGCTGCGCGCCAAGCTCGGCGACGGCAAGAAACTGAGCGCCGCGGAGCTTGTTTCCTCGGGCGCGATCAAGGCCGGCGCGATCCTCGGCAACTGATTTCATTTCGCTTTCCAAAACCCTCGTAAATATTTGACGCAGCGTAGTTTTGGCTGCAACAATCCGCCCTAGGGTCCTGATCCAAAAGAGCGGGGAGGGCGGGGCATGAAAGCCGGTTTGTGGAAGACCGACTGGTTTCTCGGTGCGGTCGTGGTTCTGGTCGTGCTGGTCTTCAATCGCTCGAGCGATCTGATTCCGAGCCTCGAGCAGAAGGCCTACGACCTCGGCATGCAATCGACTTCGCGCCTGCCCTCCGACAAGGTGGCGGTGATCGCCATCGACGACACGAGCATCGCGAACATCGGGCGCTGGCCCTGGTCGCGCGAGATCCACGCCCGCATGACCGACCTTCTCGCCGGCGCGAAAACCAAGGTCATCGCGAACACCGTTTTCTTCAGCGAGCCGCAGATCGATCCTGGATATGTCTACATCACCAAACTGCTCGACCTCGCCGCGGCGCCGACGCCCGAGATGGCGCCCCTCGTCGCGCTGCTCAAGGAGGCGGAGCAGGCGCTCAATACCGATCGCCGGCTGGCGGAGAGCTATGCCAAGGCGGGCAATGTGCTGCTGCCGGTTTTCTTCCGCATCGACCTTCCGCGCGGCCGGCCCGACAGGCCGCTGCCGGAATACTTCCTGAAGAACGCCGTTCCCGCGAAAATCGGCGACGACTTCGGCGCCCTGACAACAGCCGAGGTGCAGATGCCGGTCGAGCTGATCGGGCGCAGCGCCGCGGCGCTCGGCCACCTCAGCGCGCGGCCCGACGTCGACGGCGGCGTGCGCACCGAGCCGCTGGTGCTGCGCTATTTCGATCATCATTTTCCGTCGCTGTCGCTGTTGATCGCGGCGAAAAGCCTCAACCTCGGGCCGGGTGACATCAAGATCCAGGCCGACAGCGTCAGCCTCGGGCGGCTGCGCATCGGCACCGATCCCCAGCTCAAGATGTACACCTATTTCTATGGCGACCGGGGCGAGCAGCCCGCGTTCCCCGTCGACTCGTTCTACGACGTCTACAGCGGCAAGATTCCGCCCACCAAGTACACCGACAAGATCGTGCTGATCGGCGCCACTGCCGCCGGCATCGGCACCTACCAGGTGACGCCGGTCTCGGCGGCAACCCCGCCCGCCGTCGCCCTGGCGCACGCGGTATCGTCGATCCTGCAGGAGCATTTCTTCGTCGTGCCCCCCTGGGCGTCGGCGGCAGAGCTGCTCATCATCGCGCTCGTCGCTGCCTATCTCATCGTGCTGCTGCCGCGGCTCAAGGCAGGCCCGGCGCTGGCGCTCTCGGGCGGGGTATTTGCCGGGCTGCTGGTGCTGCACTTCGCGCTGATGAGGTCCGCAGGCATCTGGCTGCAGCTCATGCTGCCAGCGACGCTGCTGCTGATCGGCCATGCCGCGCTGGTCTCGAAACGCTTCATCGTCACCGAGCGCGCCAAGCTCAAGTCCGACGAGACCTCGGCCGAGTCGAGCCGCATGCTCGGGCTCGCCTACCAGGGCCAGGGCCAGCTCGACCTCGCCTGGGACAAGTTCCGCCAGGTGCCGCTCTCCGAGGCGCTGCTCGACAACCTCTACAACCTGGCGCTCGACTTCGAGCGCAAGCGCCAGTTCAACAAGGCGGAGGGCGTGTTCCGCCACATGCACCAGTTCAATCCGAAGTTCCGCGATCTCGAATTCAGGCTGTCGCGCGCCAAGCAGCTCTCCGAGACGGTGATCCTGAGCGGCGGTGCCTCGCATCCGGGCGGCTCCCTGCAACTCGGCGTGGGCGAAAAACCCAAGTTCGGCCGCTTCGAGGTGCAGAAAGAGCTCGGCAAAGGCGCGATGGGGGTGGTCTATCTCGGCAAGGATCCCAAGATCGGGCGCGAGGTGGCGATCAAGACCATGGCCCTGTCGCAGGAGTTCGAGGCCGACGAGCTGGCCGACGTGAAGCAGCGCTTCTTCCGCGAGGCGGAGACCGCCGGGCGCCTGTCGCACCCCAACATCGTCACCATCTACGACACCGGCGAAGAGCACGACTTCTGCTACATCGCCATGGAGCTGCTGAAGGGCGGCGACCTGGCGCCTTACACCAAGGCCGGCAACCTGCTGCCGGTCGACCAGGTGGTGTCGATCACCGCGCGGGTCGCCGATGCCCTGGGCTACGCGCACCGGCAAGGCGTGGTGCACCGGGACATCAAGCCCGCCAACATGATGTACCACCGGGAGAGCGACACGCTGAAGGTCACCGATTTCGGCATCGCGCGGCTCACCGACAGCTCGAGGACCAAGACCGGCATGGTGCTCGGCACGCCGTCTTACATGTCGCCCGAGCAGCTCGCCGGGAAGCGGATCGAGGGGCGCTCGGACCTGTTCTCGCTCGGCGTGACCCTGTACCAGCTGCTCTGCGGCAGGCTGCCGTTCGAGGGCGAGTCGATGGCGCAGCTCATGTTCAAGATCGCCAGCGAGCCGCCGACCGACATCCTCGCCATCAACCCGGCGCTCGCGCCGTCGCTGGTGGCGTTCGTCGAGCGCGCGCTGGCGAAAAACCCGGACGAGCGCTTCCAGACCGGCGAGGAGTTCGGCGCCGCGCTGCGCGCGACGCTGTCCGCGACGGCGACCACCGAGGTCGACATCCCGCTCTGAGCGCGCGCATGGACCTCACACAGACGCTGGAAATCGCAAGCTGCACCGATCCGGGCATGGTGCGCTCGCACAACGAGGACTCGGTGGTGGCGGACGCGGCGCACGGGCTGATGGTGCTCGCCGACGGCATGGGGGGCTACAACGCCGGCGAAGTCGCGAGCGGCATGGCGACCACCGTCATCGTCACCGAGATGCAGCAGGTGCTCGCCAGCGCGCGCCCCTATGACGTCGACCCGCGCACCAGCCAGGAGATCGCCGCCCGGCTGCTGCGCGAGCAGGTGCTGAAGGCGAACACCGACATCTACCAGGCCGCGCAAAGCCAGCCGCAGTACGCCGGCATGGGCACCACGCTGGTGGTCTGCCTGTTCTACGACAACCGCGTGCTGGTGGCGCACCTCGGCGATTCGCGTCTTTACGTCCTGCGCGACGGCAAGTTCAAGCAGGTGACGCGCGACCACTCTCTGCTGCAGGAGCAGATCGATTCGGGCCTGATCACGCTGGAGCAGGCGAAGAACGCGCAGCACAAGAACCTCGTCACCCGGGCTCTCGGCATCGACCCGAGCGTCGAGCCGGAAATGCACGAGTACCGGACCAGGCCGGGCGACATCTATCTGCTTTGCTCCGACGGTCTGTGCGACATGGTCGACGATGACGACATCGGCATGGCGCTGCAAGCCCTGGGCGGCAACCTCAAGCTCTGCGCGCAGCAGCTGGTTCAGATGGCCAATGACAACGGGGGGCGCGACAACGTTTCAGTTATACTCGTCCGCGTCCTTCGGGAGTACCCGGCCGCGCGAGGCGTGATGGCGAAGGTATTCGCGTGGTTAAAATAACCTCCCCAAGGGGTCAGCTATGGCGAAACTGATACTCAGCATGGATGGACTGGTGCTCAAGGAGATCCCCTTGACGAAGGAGCGCACCACCATCGGCCGCAAGCCCCATAACGACATCCAGATCGACAACCTTGCGGTGAGCGGCGAGCACGCGGTGATCGTCACCATCCTGAACGACTCGTTTCTCGAGGACCTCGGCAGCACCAACGGCACGGTCGTCAACGGCAACCCGATCAAGAAGCACTTCCTGCAGAACAACGACGTGGTCGAGCTCGGCAAGTACAAGCTGAAGTTCGTCGGCGAACCCGCAGCCGCGGTCGGCGCCGAGAAGGCGGATTTCGAGAAGACCATGGTGCTGCGGCCCGCGGCGATGAAGGCGGCGGCCGAGCAGGCCAGGGCAATGACCGCAAGCACCCCCCCCCAGGCGGCGGGCGCTGCGCGCGCCACCGCCTCGCAGCAGGCCGTCGCCAGCGCCACGGCCGCCGGGATCGCAGACAAGGAGCCGAGGCCCGCCCCCGCGCCGGCCGCCCGGCCGGCGCAGCCGCTCGGCGCCATCCAGCTGCTGTCGGGCGCCAACGCCGGCAAGGAGCTCGAGCTCTCCAAGCCGCTCACCACGCTCGGCAAGCCGGGAGTCGGGGTCGCGGTGCTGACCCGCCGGCCGCAGGGCTACTTCATCACGCATGTGGAAGGAGCCAACCGGCCCGCCGTCAATGGCCAGCAGATCGGCGCCGCGCCGCACGCGCTCAAGGATCACGACGTGGTCGAGCTCGCCGGAGTGAAAATGGAATTCTTCTTGAAGGCTTGACGCCGAACGGCAGGCCATCTGAAACAGCACATCGTAAGGATCGCCCTAGGCCTCGCGATCACGCTGTTCTTCATCGGGCACGCCGCCGAACTGTACCAGGTCGGGTTCATCACCCAGCTCGACAACATCATCTACGACACGCGGCTACGCGTCACCATGCCGCGCGGGATCGACCCCCGCATCGTCATCCTCGACATCGACGAGAAGAGCCTCGGCGAGATCGGCCGCTGGCCGTGGAGCCGCAGGCTGATGGCCGAGCTGGTCGACAAGCTGTTCGACAAGTACGGCGTCGGGGTCCTCGGCTTCGACGTCCTCTGGGCGGAGCGCGATACGAGCTCCGGGATCGACGTGCTCGACGCGCTGGCGCAAAAGGACCTGAAGGAGGTGCCGGCGTTTCAGCAGATCTACCGCGACCTGCGCGAAAAGCTAGACAACGACGGCTTGTTCGCGGCGTCGATCAAGAGCCGGCCGGTGGTCCTCGGCTATTATTTCAACGCCGAGGACAATGCCGTCAGGGCCAACGCCATCCCCGATCCGGTGATTCCCAAGGGAACGTTCGCCGGCCGCAACATAGGCTTCCTGCAGTGGAAGGGCTACACCGGGAACCTGCCGATCTACCAGAAGCACGCCGCCGCCGCCGGCCACTTCAACCCGAAAGTCGACGACGACGGCGTGTCGCGGCGCGTGCCGATGCTGCTGGAGTTCGAGGGCGGGTATTACGAGCCCCTGTCCCTGGCGATGGTTCGTACGTACCTGGCGCTGAAGACCGGCAAGTTTCCCGAAGTCGAGCCCGGCTTCGCGCCTGAGCGCTACGTGTCGAGGAGCTACGGCGGGCTGGAATGGCTCAAGGTCGGCCCGCTGACGATTCCGGTCGACGAGACTGCGAGTGCCCTGATCCCGTATCGGGGGCACAAGTTCAGCTTCCCTTATCTCTCGCTCACCGACGTCATCAAGGAGCGCATCATGCCCGATGCATTAAGGGGCAAGATCGCCCTGATCGGCACTACCGCGCCGGGCCTGCAGGACCTGCGCTCGACGCCGGTGGACAGCGTTTTCCCCGGCGTGGAGATCCATGCCAATCTGATCGCCGGGATGCTCGACCGCGATCTGAAGCAGAAGCCGCCGTACATGCTCGGCGCCGAGGTGGTGCTGCTCATCATCGGCGGCGCCGTGCTCGCGGTGCTGATCCCGATGCTCTCCGCCCTGTGGGCGACCGTGGCTGCGGGCGTCGGCTTCATCCTCATCGTGGCAGTAGACCTCGCGGTCTGGCAGAAGGGCGGGCTGGTATTGCCGCTCGCCGCCTCGATGCTCATGACGACGGCGCTGTACACGATGAACATGGCGTACGGCTATTTCGTCGAATCGCGCTCCAAGCGCCAGTTCACCGACCTGTTCGGCCAGTACGTGCCGCCCGAGCTGGTGGACAGGATGGCCGCGGATCCCCGCAAATACAATATGGAGCCGCGCAGCGCCGATCTGACGATCCTGTTCTCCGACGTGCGCGGCTTCACCGGCATTTCCGAGGCGCTCAAGCCCGACGAGCTGCGCGAGTACATCAACGAATACCTCACCGACATGAGCACCATCATCCGCAGCCAGTACCGCGGCACGCTCGACAAGTACATCGGCGACGCGATCATGGCGTTCTGGGGCGCGCCGGTGGACGACGCGCAGCACGCGCGCAACGGCGTGCTCGCCGCCATCGAGATGCAGCGCGAGCGCGAGAGGCTGAACGCCAAGTTCGCCGCGCGCGGCTGGCCGACGCTCAAGATCGGCGTCGGCGTGAATTCCGGCACCGTGCGGGTCGGGGACATGGGCTCGCAGGTGCGGCGTGCGTACACGGCGATGGGCGATGCGGTCAACGTCGCCTCCCGCCTCGAGGGCCGCACCAAAGGCTACGGCGTCGGCATCCTGGTCGGCGAAGCCACGCGCAACGCCGTCGGGGACGTCGTGTTCCGCGAGGTCGACCGCATCAAGGTGAAGGGCAGGGACGAGGCGGTGACCGTTTACGAGCCGATCGGGCTAGAGTCCGACGTGGACAAGGACGCGCACGACGAGCTGAGGCTGTGGAACCAGGCGCTGCGGCATTACCGCGCGCAGCACTGGGATCAGGTCGAAGTATGCCTGCTCAATCTGCAGCGCATGAATCCCGCCTGCGAGCTCTACCAGGTGTATGCGGAAAAAGTGGCGGAAAAGCGCCGCCAACCGCCGCCGCCCGACTGGGACGGCGTGACGGCGTTCGACGAGAAATAAGGAGAACAGCGTGCGACTGCGAGTGCTCGGCTGCTCGGGAGGGATCGGCGGGCGGCACTTGCGCACCACCTCCTTTCTGCTCGACAGCGACGTTCTGATCGACGCCGGCACCGGCGTCGGCGACCTGTCGCTCGCCGAGCTCTCGCTGATCGACTGCATCTTCATCACGCACTCGCACCTCGACCAC
>WNFO01003434.1_pt1 | contig 13430 bp, 12 predicted proteins | sample 5400251 | NCBI WGS metagenome assembly WNFO01 (sample SAMN13153354, study PRJNA577476) | soil metagenome | isolation source: 100 cm saprolite under Madrone tree | place: USA:California | collected 2016-06-14 | reverse complement strand
ATGTCCGCCACTCTGCTGCCGGCAGTTGCAGCAAATCGCGTCCCTCGAAGCGAATGGCCCCTGCGACCGGTCGAATGTCGTTGGGCAACAGGCCCATCACAGCGGAGGCGCAGACCGTCTTGCCGGAGCCGGATTCACCGACAACGCAAAGGATCTGCCGCGGGTGCAGCGTGAGCGAGACCGCCTCGACGGCAAAGGCTCGATCGGCGTCGGCGGGCAGCGCCAGCGTCAACTGCTCGATCGACAGAATCGCGTCCGCCGCCGTCTCGCTCATGGTGTCCGACCCGACATCATTATTTGTCCCATCCTGGTCACGCCGCCAGCGCGATGCCGTCCTTGCGATGATCCGACGCGCCATACATGGTGCCGCTGTTGGAATCGACCTGCACCGACTGGAAACCTCCAAGCGGCTCGTCCGCCCACGTCACACGATGGCCGCGAGCGATCAGATCGTCGGCAACCGAGCCGGACACCGTCGGTTCGAGCGACAGCGTGCCGTCAAAGGCGAAGCTGCGCGGGGCGTCCGAGGATTGCTGGATGTCGAGGCCGCGGTCGAGCACTCCGCTCAGGATCTGCATGTGTCCCGTGGCCTGATATTGTCCGCCCATGACGCCAAATGCCATGATGGGTTTTGCCATCCTTCGCCAGCAAGCCCGGAATGATGGTGTGAAAGGGACGTTTCCCCGGCGCGATGGCGTTGGGATGGCCTTCGATGAGGCGGAAGCCCGAACCGCGATTCTGCAGCAGCACACCCGAGCGCGGGGCGTAGATGCCGCTGCCGAAGGCGAAGAACAGCGAATTGATGAAGGACACCATGTTGCCGTCGCGGTCGGCGACCGCAACATAGGCGGTGTCACGATGGACGGGCATCTCGAAGACCGCCGGGGCGCTGGCGCGCTTCGTGCTGATGGTGGCGCGCAATGCCGTGATCGAGGCCTCCGACAGCAGCGTCTCGACATCGAGCGGATGAAAGGCCGGATCGGCGACCAGCGCGTCGCGTTGCCGGTAGGCCACCTTGGTCGCCTCGGCGAGGAGGTGAATGCGGTCTGCTTCGCCGAGCGCCGGGTCGGCCATATCGAAGCCGGCGAGGATGCGGGCGATCAGCAGCGCTGCGACGCCCTGTCCGTTGGGTGGGCATTGCCAGATGAGATGATCGCGATAGTCGGCGCCGATCGGCGCAACATACTCCGCTCTGGCGCTTGCAAGGTCTTCAAGCTGCATCAGCCCGCCCAGCGTCCTCAACGTTGCCACGATTTCTTCGGCGACGGCGCCCTCGTAGAACGCGGCGCGTCCCTCGCGCGCGATTCGGCGCAGCGTCGCGCCGAGCGCCGGATGGATGAGTTTGCTGCCGATGCCGGGCGCAACGCCACCGGGCAGATACACCGGGACGCCGGTCTGATGTCTTTCTATGCGGTCGGCATAGCGCGCCCAGTCCAGCGCGGAGCGGGGCGGGATCACGAAGCCGTTCTCGGCCGCACGGATCGCCGGCGCCAGAATCTCGTCCAGCGCTTTCGAGCCATAATCGGCGGCAAGCCGGCACCAGGCGTCGACAGCACCCGGAACGGTGACGGCATGGGGCGAATCGTCAGGGATCGACACCAGCCTCTGTTGCCGAAACCAGCCGAGCTCGGCCTTCGCTGGTGCTCTGCCCGAGCCGTTGATTGCGACAGGCTGGCCTGAGGCGGGAGCATAGATCGCAAAACAGTCGCCGCCGATGCCGGTCATATGCGGGTCGATGACGCCCTGGAGCGCGATGGCGGCGATGGCGGCGTCGACCGCGTTGCCGCCGCTGCGCAGGATGTCGACGGCGGCGAGCGTGACCGCGGGGTGAGAGGTCGCGGCCATGCCACGGTCGCCCACCGCAAGCGAGCGTCCCGGCACCATAAAATCGCGCTGCCGCCAGCTCATGCTGTTCTCCGATTGTTGTTGTGAGGCCGGTTGGCGATCGCTGCGGCAGCCGCTTCGTCGCAAAGGATATGGACGTTCTCGTGCAGGCGGAGCGCGGAGGCGGGACAAGCCGGCGCGATTGGGCCGTCAATTGCGGCTGCCACGGCGGCCGCCTTCTCCGGTCCGGTTGCGATCAGCAGGATGCCGCGCGCCTCCAGGATTGTCGCGATGCCCATCGTGATCGCACGCTCGGGAACCGATGCGGGATAGGGAAAATTGCGGGCATTCGCGAGGCGGGTAGTTTCGTCGAGCCTGATCTCGCGGGTGCGTGACTCAAAATCCGAACCCGGTTCGTTGAAGCCGATGTGGCCGTTGGCGCCGATGCCGAGCAGCAGCAGGTCGATGCCACCGGCAGCGGCAATCAGCGCCTCATAGCGCGCCGCCTCGGCGGCGATGCCGCCGGCCATGCCGTCGGGAATTCTTGCCCGTCCGGCTTCCATGTCAACATGCCCAAACAAATGCTCTTGCATGTAGGCTTGGAAGCTTCCCGGCGATTGCGGCGCGACGCCGACATATTCATCTAGGTTGAAGCTGGACACCGCCCTGAATGAGACATCGCCGGCCCGTGTGGCGGCGACGAGGCGGGCATAGACCGGCCTCATCGTCGCGCCGGTCGCGAAACCAAGCGTGACCGCATGCCGATCGCGCAGCCGGGCGACGACGCGCGCGGCCGCGCGTTCCGCGACGGCGGTGGCATTGCCCGCAATCTCAATTTGCGGCGCGTGCTGTCTCATGCCGCGACGTCCGCAGCCGTGAAGGGCAGCGCCAGCGGGCTCGCATCCTTGCCGATGCCAAACAGCGAGCGATGCACGTGGTCGATCGCACTGCCGATCGCGCCGATCAGCGTGGCGCGATTGCCGAGTGCGCTGAGTTCGATCCGTACCGGCTCGCGCGTGCAGCGTCCGAGATTCGCATCGATTCGGAGCTTCAACTCGGGCCGCGCGCCAATGCTGCCGCCCATGACGATAATTTCAGGATCGAGGATGCTATGCACGGCCAGGATTGCGGTCGTGACGATCCGGCCGACCTCGTCGATCGTGATCCGCGCAGCCTCATCGGTCTCGAGTCGATCGAAGACGTCGCGCACGGTGCTGCCGGATGGGCCGCCGAGCCCGGTGTAGCGCTCGATGATGCCGGCGCTGCCGACGGCGGTCTCCAGGGTGCCGAGCCGCTGGCCACGCGCATCATAAGGGTCTCCTCCGAGCGGCAGGTAGGCGACTTCGCCGGCCGCGCCACGTGCGCCGCGGATGAGATGGCCGTCCGCGAAGATGCCCATGCCGATGCCGGTGCCGAGGGCGATAAAGGCGAACGTGCGGGCCTTGCGGCTGTTGCCGCGCCAATGCTCCCCGATCGCGGCAAGATTGACGTCGTTCTCGATGGCGATGTCGATGCCGAGCCGCGCGTGCAGCGCGGCCCGCACGTCCAGGCTATCCAGTCCGGCGATATTGGGCGCGATCACGATGCCGCCGGACGCCGGCTCAATGATGCCGGGACTTCCCATCACGCCGCCGCGCAGCCGTTGCGAGGACACGCCGGCGCGCTGAAGCAGGGCGTCGGTCATGCGCCCGATCTGAGCGACGACGGCGCCGCCGCCATCGCCCGCCGTCGCTTCAATGCTCTCGGCGACGATCACGCCCTGCAAATCGGCAAGGGCGACGTGCAGTTTGGTGCCACCGAGGTCGATGCCCAGCACGAAGGCCGCGTCTGGCCGCAGCGCATAGGTTACGGCGCTACGCCCCACGGTGCCCTGGATCTGCCCGTCCTCGTAAACCCAGCCGTCGCGTTCAAGCTCGCGCATCACCTCCGAGATGGTCTGCTTGGACAGGCCGGTGCTGCGGGCGATTTCGGCGCGGGACACCGATCGATCCCGTAGCAGGCGCTCGACCACGAGGCGGACGGATTGCTGTCGCGCAACGGGCGAGGAGGGAAAATCTTGCATGAGGCCAGTCCAATTGGTCAAGATGTCGAACTAATATCCCGAGCTGAATGGCGTCAAGTGGCTTTTAAAGTCGCGTAGGTGCTAGTTCTCTCTCGAATATTACGGGATGCGGGGTAGTTTGTTCGCGATATTTACAAATAGAATCGGGCGTGCTTGTTTTGTCGTCCGACGGCAAAGCCATGGGAGCCCCATATGAGGCGTGTAGCTACGGTGTTGACGGCAATTTCGATGACCGCGTTGGCTCTGGTCTCGGCCCAGGCCACGACGCTTCGGGTTGGCCTTCAGGACGATCCCGATGCACTCGACCCGGCGCTCAGCGGCACCTATACCGGCCGCTTTGTGTTCGCGGCGTTATGCGACAAGCTTGTCGATATCTCGCCCGAGCTCAAGATCGTACCGCAGCTCGCCGAGGCTTGGGAGTGGGCCCCGGACGGCAAGTCGCTCACCTTCACCCTGCGCAAGAACGTCACCTTTCATGACGGCACCGCGTTCGATGCGGCCGCGGTGAAGTTCAATATCGAGCGCATGAAAACCATGCCGGATTCCAAGCGCAAGGCCGAGCTGGCGCCGATCGCGAGCGTCGAGGCGCTTGCGGCGGACAAAGTGAGGTTCAACCTGTCCGAACCCTTCGTGCCGCTGCTCGCCAATCTCAGCGACCGTGCCGGCATGATGGTGTCGCCCAAGGCCGCCGGCGAGAAGGTCGGCGAATTCGCGGCGGCGCCGATCTGCGCCGGTCCGTACCAGTTCGTCGAGCGCAAGTCGCGCGACCTCATTCGCGTCAAGAAATATCCCGCCTACTGGAATGCCGGACAGATCGGTTACGACGAGGTCGTCTATTACTATGTGCCTGACTCAACCGTGCGGCTGTCGCGGGTGCGCGCCGGCGATCTCGACATCGCCGAACGCATCGCGCCGACCGACCTTAAAATCGTGCGTGAAGACGCCAACCTCGCCCTGCATTCCGGCCAGGGACTTGCCGTCGCCCATCTGATGTTCAATGTCGGCGCGGGAGCGAAGGCCGATACGCCGCTCGGCAAGAACGCGACGCTCCGCCAGGCCTTTGAGCTGGCGATCGACCGCAACGTCATCAACCGCGTCGCCTTCAACGGCGAATTTCTGGCCGATAATCAGATGATCCCGCCGTCGTCTCCATTCTACGACCACGCCCACAAGATTCCGGCGCGCGACGTGGCGAAGGCCAAGGCGATGATCGCCGCCGCCGGCATGACCCGGGTGCCGATCGAACTCCAGTACGAAAACACGGCTGGCGATAACCGTGTCGCGCAGATCATGCAGTCGATGGCGGGCGAGGCGGGCTTCGATGTCAAGCTGTTGCCGATGGAGCCGGCCACGGCGATCGAGCGTTATATGAATGGTAATTTCGAAGCTTATATCGGCAACTGGAGTGGCCGTGCCGATCCGGACCCGACACTGATCGCCTTTTTCAGTTGTGCCGGCTCGCAGAACGTCAACAAGTACTGCAACAAGGATCTCGACGTGATCTTGACCTGGGCCCGCGGCGAGGCCGACGAAGCCAAGCGCAAGGCGCTCTACGCCAAGGCCACGGACATTTACCTCACGGCGCTATCGTCGATTCCGCTCTACCACCCAAACTGGTTCTTTGCGGCTCGCAAATCGGTTGGCGGCATCGTCATGGTACCCGACGGGCTGCTGCGCCTGAGCGGCGTCAAGCCTGCGAACTGACGCGCAACGCCTGACGCGCGTCGGCGCGGCCGGCCAAGTGAGGAACAGACTGCCAAGATGAAGACCCTGCTTCTGCGCCGGCTCGGCGTCTCACTGCCGACATTGTTGCTGGTGTCGATGATGGTGTTCGGCCTGCAGAAGCTGCTGCCCGGTGATCCGGCGCTGGCGCTGGCCGGTGAAGAGCGCAACCCGGAGGTCGTCGAGTATCTTAGGCAGAAATATCGCTTCAATGATCCGGTTCCGGTGCAATACGCCGTCTGGCTGAAAGCCCTGGTGCACGGTGACTTCGGCACCTCGGTGCGCACCCGGCTGCCGATCGGCACCATGCTGGTCGAAAAGCTGCCGGTGACCATCGAGCTCGCGATCCTGTCGATGCTGGTCGCGCTCCTTCTCGGGCTGCCGATCGGAATCTTCGCGGCGCTGCGGCGTGGGACGCCGTTCGATTACGGCGCCAGTCTGTTCGGATTAGCTGGCCTGTCGATTCCGCATTTCTGGCTGGGCATCATGCTGATCCTGGTGTTCTCGGTGAATCTCGGCTGGCTGCCGGCCGGCGGATTTGTTTCGCCTTTCGAAAGCGTGGGGCGCAACCTGCTTTCAATGCTGATGCCCGCTCTGGTACTCGGCACCGGCACCGCCGCCATCATGATGCGCCATGTCCGCAGCGCGATGATCCTGGCGATGAAGCAGGATTATGTGCGCACCGCCCGCGCGAAAGGCGTCCGCGATCGCACCATCGTGCGGCGCCATGCGCTGCCGAATGCGCTGATCCCGGTGGTGACGCTGGGCACGTTGCAATTCGGCGAATTGCTGGCCGGCGCGGTGCTAACCGAGCAGGTTTTTTCCATACCCGGCTTTGGCAAGATGATCGTCGATGGCGTGTTCAGCCGCGATTATGCCGTGGTCCAGGCCGTGGTGCTGTGCACGGCGGCCGTGTTCCTGTTGATGAGCCTGATTGCCGACGTCGCCTATGTGCTGCTCAATCCGAGGCTCAGGTCATGAGCTCGATTGAGACGGCGCCGGTCGCAACTCGGGCGCGCGCAAGCGGTTCTCCGGAAATTCGCCGTCTGTTGCGCGAGCCATCCGCCGTGATCGGGGCCACGATCATTCTGTTCTTCGTCGTGCTGGCGGTGTTTGCCTCGTGGATTGCGCCCTACGATCCAAATGCGCCGGACTGGATGGCGATTCGAGCGGCCCCCAGTGCAACGCACTGGTTCGGCACCGACGATCTCGGCCGTGACGTGCTGTCCCGCGTCATCTTTGGCACGCAGGCCTCGCTTGGCGCCGGCATGGTTTCCGTGACTGTCGCGGTTTTGGTCGGCCTCCCGTTTGGTCTGGTCGCCGGTTATTTTGGCGGCCTCGCCGACATGGTGATCTCGCGCCTCGCCGATGCGCTGCTTGCTTGCCCCTTCCTGGTGCTGGCGATTGCGCTGGCCGCATTTCTCGGCCCCAGTCTCCAGAATGCGATGATCGCCATCGGCATTTCCGCCGTACCGGTTTTCGTTCGCGTCGCGCGTGCCGAAACACTGGTCGTCGGCACCGAGGATTACATCGCGGCGGCCCGTTCCCAGGGCCTCGGCGATCTCGCAATCCTGACCGGACAGGTGCTGCCGAATGTGCTTGCGCCGACGATCGTGCAGGCGACGCTCACCATGGCGATTGCGGTCCTGGCCGAGGCGAGCCTTGCCTTCCTGGGTCTTGGCCAGCTACCTCCGGCCCCGTCATGGGGCGCCATGCTTGATGTCGCCAGGCAGTTTCTCAGCGAGGCGCCATGGATGGCGTTCTGGCCCGGGCTCGCGATCATCGCCCTCGTGATCGGCTTCAACCTGATGGGTGACGGCCTGAATGATGCTCTCAATCCCAGGCACTAGATGCGGGGTTTTCGATTTTGCCTCAAATTGACTCGAGCTTGCTCAAGCTTGCCCATGATGGATTGGAGCGAGAGTTTAGTTCTGTCAATAGGTTAGAGCGCCACGTGTGCAGCGTTCTAAACGCTCATTGGTGTCGGCGTGTCTCGGAGAGGGTTTGATCTCGTTCGCGAGGCGGATATTGACGAGACCAATCTATGACCAATCTATGCCAAGTCCCAATTCGCGGAATGAGCGCTCATCGAACGGCCGCTGTTGTGAAGGGTTTCGGATTCCCGCCCCGGCTCTAAGCCGGGTCCCCTGGAGGCAATCCATAAACCCGGCCTGACCCTGTAATCGCGGGCTCGTGCCGAGGTTCCTGCCGTCGCGCCAGCTAGCCGTCAGCATCAGTCCATTACCTCCGACCGACGTTGACCCGGTAGCAAGATAGGGTCCTCAAAGGAGCAATTATTGCGTGGCGGCCCGATTCGACTTCGGTCCGTGCAAGGCGAACGCCATTTACGCGCCTAACCTCAGTACACAAGCATGTTGGACCCGCCGACAGGACGGACATTCCACATGATGCTAGTGCAGGAATAAGACCTGGATTTCAGAGAAGGCGTAGGGCCCTTAGTTGGCGGAACATTTTTCAGGCATCTGTTTTTTTGTGCAGCATCGCCCGGCGGTCCAAGAGGGAAGGGCGTTGTTCCGGCGATGTTAGGGACCTCGCCGGGTCCGGTTTTATCTGGTCCATTGTACAATTCATGGGAACCAAAACTCGCTCCCCGCTTGTGCATTTTAAGGACTGACGGATGGTGATTAGATGGCGTGGAATCTTTCAGCCCGGACTGGCAGAACCGAATCCGAACGGAGCAATCTCTTATCCCTGGCCTTCCATTTCTCGACGGGGCGGCGGCACTGAGGGCGGTTCACTTGTTCGATTGCAGTTGAGTCAATGACTCTCGCGCGAAATATGCGGCTTTGCCTCGAAAGAGAGCGACCTTACACAAGAAAGTTCGCATCTTCGTGGTAATTTAGCCCTGCGACTCGACGTTTATCCCGTCGATCCCGGCAAACCATCCAGGAGAAGCGCGAAGATGTTTCAATTATTCTTAAAGGCGCGTGCTAATAATTACTTCAAGGCGCGGTCGGCCGGCCGAGACACCGAAACTGATCATGCTCGCGCTGCATCCATTTTTCGTTCGATAGAGGACGCGCTGGAGGGAGCAAAAGCTGAGCAAGCTGGCCTGAAATCACGTATCGATGACGCGCTAGCGCGAGCCGCAGTAACCCTGGGCAATGATTCCGATGAGTACCTGACGCGCGGTCCGGAGGACAATCAGTATCAGAATTTGCTCGGTACCGAGATCGCAGAAGGGCAGCGGCGATTGAACGAACTGGGAATGACCATCGGGCATATCCAGTTTTTGAAGACCGCGCTCGTTGCAAGGTTTCCTGACTTTAAGCTTGGGGCACAACACTTCCCGCGCGAAAGATAGTGGATTGACTTAGGGAAATGGGCGGGGCCGCTGTCTCCAATCACTCAGCAGCGACCCATAATCGCGCGGTACACATGGCCGGTAGGAGCGGCGCTGGCCAAACCGCGCGACTGTAGCGACGATAGAATTTCGAATGGGCGCCGCAACGAAACTCGCTCGTTAAGCTTGATGTCCACAGAGTGGGTTAAATCTGGAACCGCCAAACAAAGACCGCCCGAGTGTGGATCGCGACCAGGGCGTCTGATCGACTCTAGTGCTTTCGATCTTCCGGGGGCAGATTATGCGGTCCCTGATGATCAAACACGCTGCCAAGATCACGGCAATCAATCCATCCGCCGCACGTTTCGCACATGAAGAAATGCTCGGCTTCATGCTTGTGCGGATCAGCGTTCTTGGCAATATATTTTCCGCGCGGGATTTTCATTCGCCTCTCTTCAATTTATGCTTTCCCCACTGCTTGTCTTTGCGCGACGGATTAAACACCCGCTCGACGTTTCGGTTCAGCGCCCGCATCATACCAATGCGCGCCATCATGGTCGGGCGGCCGAGCTCAACGACCAGGAGCAGGGCTTTGACCGCGGTTTGCCACGCTTCAAGATTTTGTTCGGCCTTCCGAAGCTTAGTCGGCTGCATCGCGCAGAGTCACAAGCTCCCGCCCACCCGGTAGCAGGACAGGATCATCGAAGGGACGAGCCCAGGCGGCAGCGGACCTTAGATCGTGCGATCAGCTATCTGCCTTCAGGGATGTGCCGCGTGCTCAATTGGCATTCTTTTCCGCCGCTTCGATTGCCGCACTCTCCGAGCAGATTGCTGTGCTTTCGTGAGCTGCTCACGGAGTTCGTTCAATTCGGAGATTTGAATAAGGAGATTGGTCGAATTACTGGTGAAAATTGAAAGGTTCTCTTGAAAAGAGCGCATTTATGAACTCACTGATTGACGTTGACTCTCCATCGGTTGAGCCCATGTCGCGCCTTGGACGTGGGCCCTCGTAAGCACCGTAACGTGCACATTGTACCTTTGAAATACAGTATAAATACGGTTTCCTTGAGCGGAACACCCGTGAGCAGGAAGTGTTCCTATTTTTGATCATCGACAAACGACCGGTACGGCTCGGTCACCACAAGCTGATATCCGCGGCGGAAAAGGTCGACCATGCGTTCGCCGGCCGCAGCATTTTTCGGCGCGGACAGTGCGACCGATGGCCAATTTCGTGGCAAGGTTTCGAACCACTACGGCGAACCACTATTTGTGCCGGCCGTATCCGTCGTAGGTCCCGCCCTTGTGAGACGAACCGGATCCACCCGAAAAATGTCCACCGTGGCTCGATGTGTGGTGCCCACCGCCGTAGTAGTGGCCGCCACCACGTCCGCCGCCGCGAGCTTCTGCCGGCAGGGTCCACGCCGCGAACGCTAGTGCCAGCATTAAGCCATTGCCTTCATGTCATCCTCCCGAATCTAAGCCGGAAGGACTGTTGTGCAACCATAGGATGAACGCAAGCTATCTTTCGTTCAGTAGTTAGCTATCGCTCGAAGCGGCGAGATCGATTCACGGGGCCGCGTCGGAAGGCGCGCGACCAATCAGCCATGATGCAGCCATGACGGGCTAACATCGGCGCCGCGGTGATCGCACACTGTGCAGAGTATCCGCTGCTGCAGATCCCCAAAGGTCACGTCGTGGGGAAGGCAGCAACGATCAATATGGATTGGCTGATGTGGGCTTCAATTGCAGTTGACTGCAAATCTAACCTGCCAAAGTACGATAGATGCCCTTGCGCTCGCGTGGATGTTCATTCATGCACAGCGCGTCCCAGCGGCTGTAGATCCACACGTTGTACGAAATCGACGTGATCCAAAAATACCAGTTTGGATCATGGGTGCACCGAGCGATTTTGACTGTCAGCAGCTTCCAGCACGGCCACGCCTGTGTGCCAAGTGACGGATGATAAATGCGCCGGTCAAACGTGATGCTCACGCGGTGACCTCATTACTGTGGTCGCGCAAACCATCCCGGAAACGGTTCTCCAAATCACGTTTTGTCCCATCGGTTTCTATCGTGATTGGAGGGCGCGTTTTCCAAAAAAGGTGAGGACTTTCAAAGAGCGCAGAGAATTTTAAGTCCCTTGCGTCTACCAGTTCCGCCACGTCCGCGCCGTTGTTTCTTAAAGGGTTTTCGCCCCGGGGCAACGAATGTTTTCCAGGTCGGCGCTCCCGTTTTCCCTTTTTCCGCGCGAACGGACCAATGATTGTAACGTAAATTTATCCCTGACTGGCTAGATGGGCCGAAGAGAGCCGCGCGGCCTACATGGGCTCCTCCCAACGTCGATCACTTAACCGAAAAATAAAAATCCTCGCCCGGCAAAGACCCGTACACAAAGGGCTCTTGTTGCCGCCGAGTGGCAGAACGAACGTCATCTCGAACGATACGAAAAAACATGCCTATCTCTAGGTTCGGCGTCTGCATGTGATTTAGAAGGCCGATCACAAACGGGCTATGTTGGCCGTTGCCATCAAAGGCGATTTGACCGTCTCGGGCTGCGTAAGCAACGAGGGTTCCGACGCCAGGCTCGACGGCTGCGAGTCCCCTGGTCAGCGAGCGTGAGGCTGTCGTTTGGCGCATTTTTGTCAGGAACGGATTGTCGCGGCACGCATCCAATAGGAGCATCCGCAGTTTCTTAGCTCCTTCCGTTGCAATAAGAACGCGGTTCAGCGCTACTGCCTCGTCGAGCACGTCCCGATCGGAGAACAACTTTGCATCCACCGGCACCAGATAATTTTCACCATTAATGACAATACCGTGGCCACCATAATAAATTACCGCCCAATTTGCGGTCGCGGCCACGTCTTCAAATTTTCGTAGAGCCTTAGTCAATTGCTCTCGAGTTAGGTCGTGCTCAACTTGTACTGATTGAAATCCTACCTTGCGAAACGAATCGGCGATCGCGTCGGCGTCGCGGGCCGGATTTGGCAGGGCTTGGACGTTTTGATAAGCGGAATTTCCAATGACCAATGCGACCCGCCTTCCCTGGTCGATCACCGGTTTAGGAGGGACGTTCGCTAATTGCAGTTTCTCCGCTGCTTTTCTCCCTTGCTCTATTGCGGCTGCCTTTCGGATTGCTTCTTCCTCTGCTTGCTTCACAAGCAACTGCTGTCCGGATTTGGCCGCCAATAGTTTCTCGTTCGCCAACGCCGCCTGCTCTTTCTCCGCTTGCGCGCGCCGTTCGGCTTCCAGGCGCGCGTCTTCCGCCAGCTTGGCGCTATGGGTGCGAGCGGCGCTCTGGGCCTGTCTGCCCGAGGTAGGGTCTGGATCCCTTTCGAGCGCAAGCGTGAGAGCTTTGTCGTATTCCGCCTTCGCTTCCTTTGAACTGTTCTTTTTCTCGAGAGTAAGACCCCTGCCGGTATAGGCACATATGGCGTTCGCTGAGACCGCGATGGCGGCGGAAAAATCATTGAGGGAACGATCGAGTTCTCCCCGTTCCCTGAGCGTGTCGCCGCGACGGCAAAGCGTTAGAGCTGAGTTCGGAATCAGGCTAACGGCCTTATCAAGATCAGTCATGGATCTGTTTAGGTCGCCCTTAAGGCGCCAAACCTCTCCTCGATTGCTGAGCGCCCGATCCTCCTTAGGGTTTAGCAACAGCGCGTCGTCGTAGTCAGAGATAGCTTGATCGAGATCGCCCTTATCTTTCCAAACGAGCGCTCGGTTGACGAGAGCATCGGTCGATTTCGGATTCAATTTGACAGCTTCATTGTGACTGGCGAGTGCCGCATCGAGATCGCCCCTTAACCTGAGGCTTTCCCCACGTCCGCTGTAGGCTCGCCAATCCTTGGGCTCGAGAGAAATCGCCTGTTCGTAGTCTTGAGTAGCGCGATCAAATTGGCCCTTGTCGATCCAGACTTGAGCGCGCTCGTTGACCGCTGCAGCGTCTTTGGGGGCTATCTTGATGGCCTGATCGAAATCCTTGACTGCTTTGTCAAAATCTCGCTTCCGGTACCAGGCATCGCCCCGATGCATGTAGGCGGCGTAATAATCGCCCTTAAGGGCAATCGCAGAGTCAAAATCCCTGATCGATCTTTCGAATTCGCCCTTGCTGTATAGCGCAAAGCCGCGAAGATAAAACGCAAAGGACGATTTGGGATCCAGTGCGATCGCCTGATTCAAGTCAATGATGGCGCGGTCAAATTCATTTTGATTGACGAGAACAAACGCGCGATTTCTGAAGGCTTCGACAAATCTGGGATTGCGTTCGATGGCTGCCCCGTAGTCCTGAAGCGCATTGGAATACACACCTTTGCGAAACCATGCGTTGGCGCGATTGTTGAAAACCGATTCCGGCTTTGGACTTTGGGAGTCGTTTATAATACGGGTGCAGGCTGGTATTCCCTCGTCGGGGTCATTGATGGAATTGTCGCAAAGTTGAACATCATCACTTGCTTTGACACTTTGCGGAAAAAGCGAAAGCAGCCCCATGAATCCGATGCAGGCGCAGACCAGGCCGAACGG
>WNFO01003432.1_pt1 | contig 13432 bp, 10 predicted proteins | sample 5400251 | NCBI WGS metagenome assembly WNFO01 (sample SAMN13153354, study PRJNA577476) | soil metagenome | isolation source: 100 cm saprolite under Madrone tree | place: USA:California | collected 2016-06-14 | reverse complement strand
TTCGGGGCGCTGTCGGGCCTTGGCCTCATCATGCAAGACGTCGGCGACGACAAGCACGCGCTGGACGCCTACCGCAAGGCGCTTGATGTCTATCCCCGCCTCAAGGGCATGGAGGAGAAGGTCAAGACCCTGAAGGAAAGGGTCGAAGGGCGCGATCTCTGACGTCCGAACACGCAAGGCGGATTAGCCACCGGGTCCGGCCGGAGCCGGCCCACCGGGTCCGGCCTCTGGCCGGCCCGATGGCAGGCTCCCGGCCGGGCCCGGTGGGCCGGCCCAATGATAAACTCCGCGTAATCCGCCTGACGGACAATCGAATTTCGGCGTTTTGCGCATGCCCGGGCCACATGCCGGGCATGCGCATTTAGAGCATTTTCTCCAGAGTCATCGCCGGCTTGTCGGTCCGGGGCATGGCGGACACCCGTTCGGAACATAGCTGACACATTTTTGATTAATCGTTCTGTACCTCATTGGGAACGCTTCAGAGTCCCGAGATACGAATGATGATTTTCCTTCTTCTCGCCATTGTGGCAATCCTCGGTGCCGCGCGTGCGGTTACGGTCCTGGAAGCGGCGCGCATCGAAGCTGACCATCCGGCTACAGGGCGCCTCGTCGAGGTCGAGGGCGGCAAGCTGCATGTGCTGGAGCTTGGCGCCTCGACGCCTTCCGACCAGTTCCCTATCGTGCTTGTGCATGGCGCCAGCGGCAATCTGCAAGATTTGCGTCTCGCCCTTGGCGACCGGCTGGCGGCGAACCGCCGCGTCATCCTGGTCGACCGCCCCGGACACGGCTGGAGCGACCGGCCGGGAGGCGTTGTGGACGCCTCGCCGGCACGGCAGGCGGCATTGATCGTGCAGGCGCTGGCCCGCATCGGCGTCGAGCGCTTTGTGCTCGTTGGCCACTCGCTGGGAGGAGCGGTCGCATCCGCGCTTGCGCTTGACTTTCCGGCCCGGGTCGCGGGACTTGTTCTGCTGGCGCCGGTCACGCATCCCTGGGACGGCGGCCTGGCGTGGTACAACGCCATCCTTTCGATGCCCGTTATCGGGCCGCTGTTTGCCCACACCGTCGCGCTCCCGCTCAGCGTCTTGCTGCTCGACGGCGGCGTCGCGTCGGTGTTCGAGCCCCAGACGGCGCCGGCGGACTATGTGCGCCGTGCCGCCATCCGGCTGCTGCTGCGGCCGGCCCAATTCCTGGCGAATGCCCAGGACCTTGCCGCGCTCAAGGGGTTCGTGGCCGCGCAGGCGCCGCGCTACGGCGAGATCGGCGCCCCCACCGTCATCCTGACAGGCAGCGCCGACACGACGGTATCGCCGCACATCCATGCGCGGGCGGCCGCGGCAGCCGTGCCCGATGCACGCCTCATCGTGCTGGCGGGGGTCGGTCACATGCCGCATCACGTCGATGCGGATGCAGTCGCTGCCGCGATCGGGCAATTGCCGCACGCCCGGCGGCCTCGGCGCGACAACCACCGCGCTACCCCCTCCCCCACGAGTGGGGAGGGTAGGGTGGGTTGAGCCACCGGGTCCGGCTGATTGCCATCGTCGAAGGCCTCGCTAGGACCGCGCGGAAGCGGAACCATCTGTGCGCAGCGCTGGTTTGCTTTCACCGGGTACATCGTCGACGGAAACGGATGCATGCAATTCGATGACTCCAAATCAGGCAACCATCTCGAAACACAACCAGGCCAACCACCTGCGGTGGTATCTAACATCCCTGAACGGCAGGGCGTAACCGGGCATAACGTCCGGTATGTGCTCTTTTTCGGAATCGCCGCCGCGGTGATCGCATTCGCCGTAATCCTCGCCAGCTATTTCGACTGAAGAAGCCCAGGGCGGATTCCGGTCAGGTTGAAGCCATCATTCCGGGGCGCCGTAGCGAAGCGGAGGCGAGCCCGGAATCCATACTCCATCACCTGTGGTTATGGATTGCGGGCTCTCGGCCTGCGGCCGAGCCCCGGAATGACAAAGGTTTTGCCCGAACACCCTCGTCGGTCTAAGGCGAAGCCTCGCTAGCGGTAATCTTCTTGTCCTTCGGGCTCTACCGCAAGCTCGACCTTAACCGTCACATCAGCCGCCACATCGATGTTGCCGGCGTATGGGATGTAGTTGAAGCCAGAAACGAAGAGCTTGTATCGGCCCCTGGTGACTTTGACCTTCGCTTTCCCGGTCTCGTCGGTGCTGGTCCGGTAGGGATGCAAAAGGACGTGCGCGCCGTTTATGGGCGTCTGCGTTGCGCTGTCGAAGGCCGCCACCGTCACTTCATAATCCGGCGGGCCGACGACCTTGACGGTAAACGTGAATGAGCCGGCCGCATGGGGCACACCTCGCTCCGATGCGGGCGTCCGAACTTGCCACTCATAGTCTCCGGGCTTAAGCGGGGCTTGGGCTTCCAGCTCGGAAAAATAGAGGGCGGTGGTACCCGGCCAGATATCGTCAAGCAGGCTTGCGCTGCCAACCTGTGCACCGTCGTGATCGAAGATGCGCAGCGCCCTGCCGGCCAACTTGCAACCGGCTGAGCATTTGACGCCGACCTTGAGGGCGAAACGCTCGCCCGCCGCTATTGCGGACGGCAGACCCCAGACGTTCACACTGGTGGCGTGAGCCTTCGTTACGAAGGAGAACGCGGTCGTGGTCTCTTCGTGCGCAACCCCGTCCTTCTCGTGAGCGGCGAGGACGGCCCGGTAGATATGCTCGCCCGTTTCGAGCGGCGCCGGCAAGACCAACGCCCTCATAACGTGAGCCTCGCCGTCGAACGCTGTGAGTTCGGCACTCGCCAACTCGGCGCCGTCCGGATTTCGAATCGAAACCCTCTGTCCCGTCAGGTCGCATCCATGAGGGCAAGAGACGAAGGCGCTTACGGTCAACTCGGCCCCGGCATCGACTTCGCTCGCGGAAACCTCGACCGTGCATGTGCGCCGACCGTGCGTCCTAACTGCCATATGTCACCGTGAGCCACGAAGCGCCGGAACAATAAGTCGTATTAATTACACACGATAAATCAATTGCGCCCGGCGCTCCACAGCACCAGACACTTAGCGCCAAGCGCTACAACGGCAACAGCGGCAAATCGCACGCTCACAGCCCAGCGGAACCGCCAAATGACCTGAGTGATCGAACCTTTTTCCCCGCTACGACACCAACCTGGGACGCTCAGACGATGGGGCAATTCCATCAATTCGCCGGCAACGGCATACGCCCGTGACTCATCGGGCGAGTTTCAGGGAGACGGTGTGATGGCGAGCGATGAAGCAAAAGCCGGCGCGATCGGATTGGTGAACGACTTCCGCACGCGCGGCCTTAGCACATGGGGCGCAATCAGGCGCGAGCAGCTCGCCGACGGATTGATCGTGCGGATCAACGATCCGACGCAAATCAGCAGCAGGGCTTCGCAACTCTGTGGCGCCGCTTCGGTGGTGTACAATCTGGCCCAGGCCGACCCTTCCGCTTATGCCAAACTTGCGATCGACCTCTTTGAAAAAGGGGAAGGCAAGGTCAAATCGTTGGCAATCAAGCCCTCGGCGGACTTGCGGAAAACGGCGGTGCCGGGCGGCAACGATGCCGCCGACTGGATCGTGCTGGCGAGCCTGCGCGATTCGGAGAATTGGCTCTTCACGTACCATGGGGACGAGCGGTGGAAGGTTCCCTTCTTCGGGGGCTCGGCCGACGACGCCAAGGCGATCCAGATGCCCCACACGGTCGCGGCCTGGTTCACAAGCTTCGGCTACTCGGACGTCAAGAACGTGACGAACCTGTTGTTCACCAAGGATTGGGACGACGTGAGAGACGCCGACAGACTATACCGCAGCGGCTACAAAGTGAGCCTGTTCATCAGCGCAAACATGCTCCACGCTGCGACGCAAGGGGACGGCTCAGCAACTCCCGATCACTGGGTCGTCATGGCGTCTCCCATCCTCAGTTCGACGATTCATAACGATCCCACGGCCACGATCTCCGCCACTGTTTACACCTGGGGCGGCGTCCGCGACGTGCACGAAAACCCGTCTCGAAAGATGACCGTGAAGCAATTCCTCGGCAACTTCTACGGCTATGTTGCCGCCAAGCCGTGACAGAGGAAAAAAGTTACCGCGCGGTTGAGCCATTTTCTCCAGCGCGGCCACACATGACAGTGCATGTCGGTAAGTTTCGGTCAGAGGACAAGGCTATGTGTGATCTGGCGTTCATCAACTTTCTCCGCGAAAAAGTTCGTCAGCAGGACGCCGAAGACAAGCGCGCCGCAGCTCTTGGCGCTGTGCCTCACCAGCGCTTCGTGCCGTGGAGCATGCCGGCTCAATCGCAGCCGCGGTCTGCACCCGCGCGCTGAGTCAGAGAGCGAAGCTGACGAAGGACGCCTCGGGAAATAATTGCATCGCCTGCGTGTCATCGCCCCGCGAAAGCGGGCGATCCAGTAACCACCTGATTCGCCGGGGTTACTGGATGCCCCGCTTTCGCGGAGCATGACAAGAATCACGGACAAGTCCTAAAGCCCGGCTCCCAGGTGGTGCCCGACCGAAACCTGGTGGGCCCTCTCAGGCCGATCGCTCCTGGGCCGCACTCGTCCCGGCGATATAACCGTGGACCGAGGCCCTGCCGATGCCGTGCTGCGAACCGCCGCCGCTTGCCTCGCCGCCCGCATAGAGGCCGGGTATGACCGCGCCCTGGGTGTCGAGGACTTGCGCCCTCCCGTTGATCCGCAGGCCGCCGTAGGAATCCAGCACGCGAATGCTCGCGATAGCCGCGTAGAAGGGCGGGGTGTCGATGCGGTGCAAGACCGGCTTCTCGAAATCTTCGTCCGCGCCTTTGTCCGCCAACGCGTTGTACCTTGCAACCGTCTCCTCCAGGTACTTCAGGGGCATCTTCTGATACGGATGTCCCATCACTTTCTTGGCCAGCTCGGCGAGGGTGTCGGCCTTGTGGACGTAGCCGTCGGGCGGGTCGGCAATGTAGGGGTAGCGAATCTGCCAGCCGCCGCGCTGCACGGCGGCTGCGTCAAAAATTGCCCACACCGGTCCGGACGCGTAGTCGGGCGCCCGCGAGCCCTCGTTCATTGCCAGCGCCGCATCCGCAGCCGCCGACCGCTTATATTGCGCCTTGACTTGTGCCGGACTGGCGTTGCGCCAATCGAGCGGCACGAACGGAGCGCGGGTGCCGTCGCTCCCCGGCGGATACTTGGCATCGCTGGAGGTCTCGGTAATGGCTCTCTCGTTGTAGAACCGCCGCCCCACCTGGTTCACGGCGATCGCATGCTCCCATCCGGCAGCGCCGATGGCGATGCCCTTGGCGCGGGCGAACAGGAACGAGGGATGTCCGGGGAAGATGCTGGCCACCGCATCTCTCGTGCCGAGCACGCTGCTGATGGTCGGAGACGCCAACGAATGCTGGTAGTTCTGCATCATGCCGGCGAGGTTGGCCCCGATTTTCATGCCGGCGACGATCCCGCTGCCGTCCATGTTGAGAGGTCCGATCAGGGAGCTCGGCCCATATTCGATCGACGGCTCGACCATCCTGGGGTCGGTCATGGTCCGCAGGTGCACATTGCCGTGCATGCCGCCGGTGGCGACGATCACGGCCTTCCTCGCCCGGATGTGAATCGTCTCGGCGCGCTCGTCGATATTGCCGTTCTGCCAGAAGCTTTCGAGCCGCGCGCCGGTCCCGGGGTGCATTCTCGGCGTGTAACGGGCTTTGACCCCCAGCACCCGGCCTGAGAACGGCTCTTCCCGGATCAGCTCATCCATATGGCGGTTGAGCATGAACCGAACGCCCTTCTCCCGGGCGCTGAACTCCAAGGACCTTGCGATGGCAAAACCGCCCCAGACCCACCCTGGCGCGCCAACCGCTTCTCCCGTCCCCCCCGGAATGGTGCGCATGGGATTGAAGGGCGAGTGCCGCTCCCCTGCGAGATCGCCTCGGTCTTGCGGCGATATCGTTCCCGCCTTGATGTCGGTCTTGTCGGCGAGCTTCATCATGGCCCGGGCGGCCCTGGCGCGGGACATCCCGCCGCCCTGATGGGTGCCGTCGATCCGCGCGAAGCGGATGTAGTTGTCCATCATGAATTGCCTGGTCTTGGGGGCATTGTCGGCCCAGGCGCGATGCAGCTCACGGTCGTTGTAGCGGTATCGCGCGACGCCGGTCTCGTCGACAACCGACCAGTCGGTCATGTCCCTGAACAGCCGGTCGGGGTCATCTTCGAGATCCGCCGGCTTGACGCGCGGCGCCGCTAGCCCGAGGCGATCGGGGTCCGCCGCGGCCCGGTCTCTCTCCTGTATCGGATCGCCGCCGCCGAGCGATGTCCAGCCGCCGCTGTGCACCAGCTTGCCGCCGACATCGAAGTTCTGGTCGATGACGAGCACGGAAGCCCCGAGGTCTCTGGCCCGGACAGCGGCATGCAGCCCCACGCATCCCGACCCGAGGACGACGACATCCGCCTCATAATTCCAGACGATGCCGCGGGCGCCGGTCGCGGCTTGCTGGGCGAGCGCCTCCCGGCCCGACAGAACCGCCGCCCCTACGCCGGCGGCCGCTCCGCTCGCGAAGAAATCTCGCCGGCTAAGAGCTTTCCCGTCTTGGAGCTTTGGTTCCTTCCGGCCGGTGCCGCGCTTCTTGGCCATATGTTCCTCCCTGAAATCTGTTACCGGCAAGCGCTCTCATTGGTCGGTGACCAAGGGCTGCCTTTGCGATGAATCTTAGAGCGCGTTTATATGAGGTACAATCATCGCCGCGCAGCTGTAGGGGCGACCTTTGTGGTCGCCCCTCTTGGCGCATGCAGTGACGAGGCGACCACAAGGGTCGCCCCTACAGCAGGCGGCAATTCGTTACCTCATCTCGATCTTCACCAGCTTCGATGGCGGGCGATAGGCCGGGACCCACACGGTCGGGCGCGGGGCGGCGGTGTCGACCTTGAGATCGCGCACCTCGTAATTCGACGGCGTCAAGTATTCCGTCGATTGCCCGGTGTTCATGTCGATGCGATAGAGGCGGCCGCTCGAGAAATCGTGCGTCCACACGATCTGGTTCTTGTCGTCGGCGCTCGCCGAGTAGGGCTCCGCGTAAGGCGCCGCGTAGGGCTTGGTCCCGGTCACCAGCGGGTATTCCTTGATCACCTTGTGGTCCGGATCGAACATCAGGAGCTGGCCGGCGTAGAATTCGGCGGCCCAGAGGCGGTCCTGGCCGTCGATCTGGCCGCGTCGCGGACCGGCCATGGGCGTCGGCGTCTTGTATTCGGCATATTCGATCGTCCTCGGATCGAAGATGCCGATCTTGCCTTCCTGCCAGATGTAGAGATGGGTCCGGCCCTTGGAATCGGTATCGGTGTCGTAGATGCCCCTGTTCTTGGGGATTTGGAAGATCGTCCGCTTCAGCTCTTCGCTTGAGGTGTCGATCTTCACCAGATCGCCATTGCGCTGCAAGTTCCAGACATTGCCATCGGGATCCAAGCCAAACATGGCGCGGCCCGCCGACCAGGCCACGAACCGGCCGGTCTCCGGATCATATTTGACGGTGCCGTTATCCATGCCGACGATGACATTGCCCGCCCGATCGAATTGCAGCTCGTGCGCGCCGCCGCCGGGAGCGCCCGCACGCGTGTCCCCCTCGCCGGTCATGTTGCGGGCTTCGCGGCCCGCTCCTTTCGGCAGCGGGAACGGCATTTCCGTCGCTTCGCCGGTCTTGATGTCGACGCGCCCGAGCACGTAGGAGAAGTGATCGGTGTAGTAGGCGTATTTGTCATTCATGATAACATCGTGCGGCCACACGAACCGCCGGTCGCCGCGCAGCATGTAGAGTTCGCGCTCGCCGCCTCGCGCAAGCGCATACTCCGTCACCACGAGATTGGTGGAGGCCGTGTCCGTCGGCCGCGGGCGTGGCCGGAACGGGATGTTGTCTGAGGAGTCGGGACCGCGGATCGACGTGAGATATTCTGCCAGAGGCTCGATGAACTGCTTCTGGCCGAACGCATAGGTCCCGGGCGCTTCCTGCTCGGCAGCGCGGCCCGCCATTTTCTTGATGACCCTGATCCAATCTTCCTTCGTACGCCCGGCCTGCAGCGCCCATTGCAGCGTGTGACAATTGCTGCATTGGGAAAACAGAACCTTCTGCTGGTCGGTGCCGGGAAGGCCGGCGATGATTTCGGAGGCGGTCGCGTCTTCATAAGCGAGCAGCTTCGATGTCAGCGTGAAATCGGCTTTCGCAGGCTTACCCGTCGAGACCACGACCGGCTGGGCGACGTGCTCGAAATCCGGCAGCTCGATACCGACCGAATAGGAGCCGGGCTTAAGGTCCGACCACGCCGGGAATGTGTATTCGCCCTTGGCGTCGGTGTAGACCGCCACCGTGATGGCGCTGCCGTTGCGGTGGGCCTTGACCGGAATCCCGGCCAATGCCGCGCCGGCTGAAGAGGTAACCTTGCCGGCAAGAAGTGAGGAGCCGTCTGCGGCGAACACGACGGCGGGCGGCGCCACGGCGCAGACGGTCGCTATGGCGGCGGCGGTGAATGCAGATCCGATGTAGAGGTTGGCTTTCATCATGATGACCCCCTCCGGGTGGGACGCAGATTGAAAAGCGCTTATTGCAATTTAAAGATGATACTCCTTGCGCACAGAGCTTCAAGAATGGCGGCGCGAAACCTCGGAAAGGGTCGTGCACTGCAGCGAGGTTGCGCGAGATGGAAAAGCCGTACCCCGATCCTCCCGAGAGCGTGCGTTCCGCCTATTACCGGGCGAGCAATGGCGCCCGGACCACAAAATTCCAGGTGCGCTGGTAACTTCGATTCATACGCTCGATGCCGCTCGCTTTCTCCGCGACCATATCATCCTGGGGGATAGTATACGAGCGTATTGGGAGAAGTATTTTCGTGTGTTAAGGCATGGTTAGGCCGTATCGACGCGTTCGTTCCTTTAGTGTAGTGTTGGCTTGGTCACGAAGTTAGGAGCTCGTAAGTTGCGCCTTCGTGCGCGGACCCCGTTTCGATGGTGCGCCGACATCATGATGATGGCGGCCGCGCTGGCGTTTACTGTTCAAGGGACCTTCATCGCGCAAACCGCAGCAGGCGTGAACAGCCATTACCATCATGGCTACGGTCAACGGCAGGCGGTTCACCGGCATGCGGTTCATCATCATGCAAAGAGCCACGTCGTCGCTCACGTTCATGCGGACGGCACGGTCCACCGACATGCCGTCGACGATGGCAAACGCGCCTTGAGCGACCACAATCAGCAGCCGGGATGTCCGTGTTGCTGGAACATGGCCATCGTGGTCGCGGTCCTTCCGCTTCTGCCCGTCTCTCAGCTCGATGCGGCCCCGCGCAGCAGGGTCGCGATCGAGCACCTCGACCCGTACCGCAGCACCGAGCCGGACGGGCCACGACGCCCGCCAAGACCCCCCAGCATAACCTGACCGCGCGTGGCGATGGCGCCACGCCACGGAGGAGTTATGTCCACGGGGTTCTGCAATGCTACGCCTATTCGCGGGTCTGGTTACGAACCGGAAGTTCACGCCGTTTGGCGCCTTTAGTCCTGCCGTCATTCTTCTCGTCCTGGCGCTAAGCTGCCTCGGCGGTGGCGTTGCGGTGGCCCACGAGGGGCATGACGAGATGCAAGCCGCGGCCGCATCGGGGGCGCCCGGTTTGCCGCGCCTCGTCGTCAGTTCGGAAACCTATGAACTGGTCGCTGTCCTGGAAGGCGAACGGCTCACCATTTACCTCGATCGCTTCGAGGATAATGTTCCGGTCACCGACGCAAATATCGCCGTGACGGTGAATGACGAGCCGGTGATCGCTCAGCCCTCAGGCGAGGGTACGTACCGCATCTCCTCGAAGAGGTTCGCCGGCAGGGGTGTTGTCGAACTCGTGTTCGATATCAAGGCCAAGGACGGCGATGATCTTCTGATCGGCAAGTTCACCCTCGCCGGCTCCGCGCAAGACGGGCATTCCCCGCCAGCGCTCCCATGGTATGGCCGCGCTTGGTCGTATGCGCGCCACGGTGCCGAAGACCACCTGATCCTGGTCGCCCTCGTACTCTTTGCAGGCCTTGTCCTCGGCCACGTCTTTCGCGGGCGCCGGCTTCGCGAATTGCTCATGCTCTTTTTGGCGCTACCGGCGCTGGCTGTTGGAGCGATGGATCATGTCGCTTCGGCCCACGAGGGCGACCACGATGACTTAAAACCGGCGGCGTTGATGGGCGACACGGCACGGCGATTGCCGCAGGGCCAGGTCTTCATGCCGAAGCCGATGCAGCGCATCCTCGATATTCGCACCCGGGTCGCCAGGTCCGAAACGGTTGCGAAAGCGGCGGTTTTCCTCGGCCGCATCATCCCCAATCCGAACCGCAGCGGCCTCGTTCAGAGCATCAATGGGGGGCGCGTGGTCGCCCCGGAGCACGGCCTTCCGAGGCTTGGGCAAGCAGTCACCAAGGGCGATCTCCTCGCCTTCATCGAGCCGCCTATGGCGAGCGCCGATCGCACCACGATATCCGAGCGCGCCGGCGAACTGGAGCAGATGATCGCGGTGGCGGAAGCAAAGCTCCGGCGGTTGCGGCCGATGGCGGAGCGGCAGGTCATCCCGCAATCCCTGGTGATCGAGACGGAAACCGAGCTCGAAGGCCTCTATCGCCGGCGCGAAGTCGTCCGCGAGACGCGCGTTGCGCCGGAATCCCTGCGTGCGCCGATTGATGGCGTGCTTGCCATGTCACGTGTCGCGGCAGGCCAGGTCGTGCAGGCGCAGGACGTCCTGTTCCAGATTGTCGATCCGAATTCGCTGTGGGTCGAAGCCTACGACTACGGCGACAGCGATCCGGCGACCCTGAAGCATGCGACGGCCGTCGGACCGGCAAATGTCGCCCTGGAGCTTGGCTTTGAGGGATGGAGCCGCACGCTTCAGCAGCAGGCCACCGTGTTGCAGTTCGCCATCGCGGCGCCGCCTGCCTCGATCCGCGTCGGTCAGCCGGTCACCGTCACGGCGCAACGCCGGGAGACCGTGCGCGGGATCATCATTAGCCGCGACGCCGTCGTCCGCGGCGGCAACGGCGAGAGCGTCGTCTGGCGGCACATCGAGGCGGAATTGTTCGAGCCGCGCCCCGTTCGGACCGAGCCTTTCGATGCCACCCGCGTCCTCATCGCGGCCGGCGTCGGCGAAAGCGAGCGCATCGTGGTGCGCGGCGCCGAGCTCATCAATCAAATCCACTAGGAGACCACAGTGTTCAACGTCCTCGTTTCGGCGAGCCTGCGTCACCGCCTGTTTGTATTGGCCGCAGCCGCGATCCTGGTAATCTGCGGGACCCTGATCCTGCCGCGCATTCCAATCGACGTATTCCCTGATCTCAATCGGCCCGTCGTGACGCTGATCACCGAGGCCGAGGGACTTGCGCCGCAGGAAGTCGAGCAACTCGTCACCTTTCCAATCGAAAGCATCATGAACGGAATGCCCGGGGTGGCGCGGGTGCGCTCGGTTTCGGGCATCGGCCTGTCGATTGTCTACGTCGAATGCGATTGGGGCACCGACGTCTTCCGCAACCGTCAGCTGGTTTCCGAGCGCCTCGCCCTCGTGCGCGACCAGCTTCCGCGGGGCATCACGCCGCAGATGGGACCGATCACCTCGATCATGGGCGAGATCATGCTGATTGCCGTGACCAGCGATGCGGCATCGCCCATGGAGGTGCGCGAGATCGCCGACTTCGTGATGCGCCCGCAGCTCCTCACCATTGCGGGCGTCGCCCAGGTGATTCCGATCGGGGGTGAGGTCCGGCAATATCGGGTGGCGCCGAACCTCGCCCTGATGCGGGGACTTGAGGTGACGTACGAGCAGATCGAAAGCGCCGTGACGCGCTTCGGGACCAATACGGCGGGCGGTTTCGTTGATCAGCAAGGCCGCGAATATCTCATTCGCAATCTTGGCGTGACGCGGCGTATCGAAGATTTGCGCGACACCGTGGTTGCGTACCGCCAAGGCCAGCCGGTCCTGCTGCGTCAGGTCGCGAGCGTCGACTTCGCGGCTCGGGTCAAGCGGGGTGACGCCGGATACCGGGGCAAGCCCGCCGTCATCCTCTCGGTGCAAAAGCAGCCCGGCGCCGACACGGTGATCCTGACAAATCAGATCGAGACCGCGCTTCGCACCATCCAGAATACGCTTCCCGCCGGAATTTCGGCAACCAACGTTCAGTTTCGCCAGGCAAGCTTTATCGAGGCCTCCATCGGCAGCCTGAAGCGGGCGTTGCTCGAGGCCGCCATCGTCGTCGCGCTCGTGCTCCTCGTTTTTCTGATGAACGCGCGGGCCACGCTCATTTCGCTTGCCGCGATCCCACTGTCGTTTCTCATCACGCTCGTCGTCTTTTATGCCGCGGGCCTCACGATCAACACCATGACCTTGGGCGGCCTCGCCATCGCGATCGGCGAGCTCGTCGACGACGCCGTGGTCGATGTCGAGAATATTTTGCGCCGCCTCAATGAGAACCGCGCGCGTCCCAATCCCCGCCCGCTCCTCGGCGTGATCGCCGGAGCCAGCCAGGAAGTCCGCTCGGGCGTCCTCTATGCAACGGTCATCATCATTCTCGTGTTTCTGCCGCTGTTCGCCATGTCGGGCCTCGAAGGCCGGCTGTTTGCGCCGTTGGGCGTCGCTTACATCGTCTCTATCCTGGGCAGCCTTATGGTGTCGATCACGCTGACACCCGTGCTGTCATACTATCTGTTTGCCGGGCGCGCAGGCCGCGATCACGACAGCTATCTTCTCTCGTATGCGAAGCGCGCCAATGCGGCGCTCCTCGCCTGGGCCTTGCCCAGCCGAACCCTGGTCTTCACCTCCGCGGTCCTCGCCGTCGCCGCCGCTGCCGGCGCGGCGTTCTTTCTGCCGCGCACCTTCTTGCCGGCCTTCGCGGAGGGCACGCTCGACGTCAGCCTCGCCTACAATCCCGGCATCTCCCTTGGCGAGTCCAACCGGCTCGGTTTGATTGCCGAGCATCTTTTGATGGATGTCCCGGAGGTTGCTTCGGTCGGCCGTCGTACTGGACGGGCGGAACTCGACGAGCACGCCGAAGGCGTTCATTTCAGCGAGATCGATGTCGACCTCAAGCCCTCGCCGCGCTTGCGTGAGGAGATCCTCGCCGACATCCGGGCGCTGCTCGGCGTCTTGCCGGCCGCTGTCAGCGTCGGCCAACCCATCGCCCACCGCCTCGACCACATGCTCTCCGGCATACGCGCCGAGATCGCCTTGAAAATCTACGGCGACGACCTCGACACGCTGCGCAACCTCGCGGAGAGCCTGCGCAACCGTCTCACATCGGTCCCGGGTCTCGCCGACCTTCAGGTCGAGAAGCAAAACCGGATACCGCAGCTTCGTATCGAAGCCGACCACGAACGCACAAGGCTTTATGGCGTCACACCAGCCGTGCTCACCCGCGCGCTGGAAGGCATGTCGAACGGCCGCACCGTCTCTCAGGTGGTGACCGAAGGCAACC
>WNFO01013743.1_pt1 | contig 13434 bp, 10 predicted proteins | sample 5400251 | NCBI WGS metagenome assembly WNFO01 (sample SAMN13153354, study PRJNA577476) | soil metagenome | isolation source: 100 cm saprolite under Madrone tree | place: USA:California | collected 2016-06-14 | reverse complement strand
CGCGCCGCACTTGATCAGCGCCTCAATCTCATCCCGCTCCACCGGCACTCGCGCCAGAAAATCCTGCAGCGAACGAAACGCTCCCCGTGCCTCCCGCGCCCGCACGATCGCCACAATCGTTTCCACTCGCAACCCCTTCACCTGCATCAACCCGATCCGCATCGCCTTTGTAGGGGCCGGGCCCGCTATTGAATTTGCCTCGTCCTCTTCTCTCTCCGCCGTGTACTCCATCCGCGAACGATTCACCGACGGCAGCCGCACCTCGATCCCCCAGCGTTTCGCTTCCTCCACATACGCCGAAACGTGATAGAACCCCGCGCCCGCGCTGCACATCGCCGCCAGAAATTCTGCCGTGTGATGCGTCTTCAGATACGCCATGCGGTACGAAGTATCCGCATACGTTGCCGCATGCGCCTTGCAAAATCCAAAACCCGCGAATTTCTCCACCATGATCCAGGCTTCCCGGCGTTCTTCTTTTGTCATCCCCATCATCCCCGCGGCTTTTTCGAATTTACTGCTAAGACGTTCGCGATCAGCGCGGCCGGAATACTTAACTTTGGATCGCCGCACCAGATCCGCTTCCGCCAGCGACATGTCCCCCACCGCTTGCGCGATCTGCATCACCTGCTCTTGATAAATGCATACGCCCAGCGTGTCGCGAAGAATCGGCTCAAGCGAAGCGTGCGCGTAAGTCGGTTTTTCTTTCCCGGTGAGCCATTTCACGAATAATTCTTTCGACCCGTATTCCGCTGCTCCCGGCCGAATGATCGCCAGCGCGATAGCCATGGCATCGAGCGTCCGTGCCTTCATCATGCGGAGCATGCTGCGCATCGCCGGCGATTCAATTTGAAAAAGTCCTATCGTGCGCCCCGCGGCAATCACGTCGCACGTCGCCGGGTCGTTTTCTGGAATCGCGTCAAAATCAATCGTCCTCGCTTTCGGACAAGGCGTCACCCCATCGGCCGCCACATCATTCCGCTCCTCTACCTCCTTAACCTCTTTTCCATCCTTCTTCTCAATATTGTCGAGCGCCAGCGCCATCGTCGTCAGCCCGCGCTGCCCCAGCAGATCCATCTTGATCAGCCCCAGCGCTTCAATCGCGTTCATGTCGTACTGCGTCACCACGATGCCCTTCGTCGCCCGCTCCAGCGGCACCAGGTGTGTCAGAGGCCGTGCCGAAATCACCGTGCCGCACGGATGAATCCCCAAATGCCGCGGCGCGTCGTCCAGCCGCAGCGCCACCTGCAGGATCGTCTTCCACGGCTCGTCATTCACCGGCAGCGTGCGGCATTCCGGCAAATGCTGAATCGCACCCAGGATTTCACGCACCGGCCGGTGCGGCAGCCGCTTCGTGAAGTGATTCACTTCGTCCGGCGGCACGCCAAACGCTTTGGCAACTTCGCGCACCGCCAGCCGAGCGTGCATGGTGATGAAGCTGCCGATCATCGCCACGTGCTCCGCGCCCCACCGCGCGTACACGTAATCGAGCAACTCGTCCCGCCGCGCTCCACAGATATCAATATCAATGTCCGGACAATCTCCGCGCTGTTCATTCAAGAAGCGTTCAAAGTAGAGGCCCCAGCGAATCGGGCACACGCAAGAAATTCCCAGGCAATACAGCACCATCGAACTGGCCGCCGACCCTCGTGCTATCGCGGGTATGCCGCGCCGGTGGGCTTCCTCAACGATGTCCCACACCAGCAGAAAATACGGCGCCAAACCCCGTTTCTCGATGACATCCAATTCGCGCGTCAGCCGTGTGAGCACTTCCGGACGCAGCGGCCGATAGCGTTTCTGCGCCCCCTCGAAACTCAGTTTCCATAAATAGGAAAACGCCGATTCACCCTCCGGCACCGGGAACTCCGGAAAAATCGTTCTGTCCAACTCCAGTTCCAGGTTGCAGCGGTCCGCAATCTCCAGCGTTGCCCGCAGCAGTTCCGGATGATCCGGAAACAACCGCTGCATCTCCGCCGCCGGTTTGAACCACGCCTCTCCCGTCGTAATTTCCGGTGCGGTCACCGTAGTCAGCAATCCGCCGGTGCGAATCGCATTCACCGCGCGATGATGCAAATGCTCTTCCGGCTTAAGGAAGTGCACATTATTTGTTGCAACAAGCAGAACACCCAACTCCCTCCCAAGCCTCTGCGCTTCCCGCAGCACTCGCCCATCGCCAGGTGAAAGGTGTTGCACCTCGATATATAACCGGTCGCCAAAAATATCCTTCAACCGTTGAAGGTGACTGGTAATTGGATCCGAATCTATGTAGCGGCCGCCTTCTGAGGCGGGCGCTTTTGCGTTTTCATCTGGGTGCCCCAGGTGCTGGTGTTGCACCTGGGGTTCTTTCTTTGTAGGGGGCGGGCTCGCCTGCCCTGAGTCCGGCCGAAGAGCCCGGCCCTCTTGCACAACAACACCGCGGAAAATCTCCGCCGCTGGCCACAACGCAATTACTCCAGCGCCATGCGCCGTCAACTCTTCCACCGTAACCGCCCGCCCCGCCTCCTCCGCAAACGTCTCCTGCCCTGGCCGCAAAACTCCCAAATGCCGCAGCGTCGTCAACTGGCACAAATTGCTGTACCCCGCTGCATCTGCCGCCAGCAACACCATCGGCACACTCGCTGCACTGTCATCCCGCTTGCCCTGAGCAGAGCCGAAGGGAGCCGAGAACCGGCCGCTTTTGCCGGTTCGCAGTCGAAGGATCGCTGCTTCACCGTTTGACTGCGGAAACTCCACCTCCAGCGTCACGCCCACGATCGGCTTCACCCCAGCCGCGCGCGCCGCCTGATAAAACGGCACCGCCGCATACATCCCGTTCGTATCCGTCAGCGCCACGGCGGGCATCTTCTGCGCCACTGCCGCCGCAATAATTTCCTCGGGAGGATTCACCCCCCGCAAAAACGAGTAATGGCTGTGACAATGCAAATGCACAAACATGCGGGCGACCTGTAGCAGCGACAGCGACCGGCGGGAAGACGATCGGAGAGCTGAGAGAAATAACGGGTAAAGGGAAGGGAATTAGTTTCGAAAAATTCTGTAGCTCAGGCCTTCAGGCCTGAGGGTTTTCATCAATGCCGGCACGATTGTCCTGCAGGCCTAAAGGTTTTCGCTGCATCGAGCGCGATCGCTCCCCAAACGTGGGTGCTGGTGCATGGGAAATCCTCACCCCTGAAGGGGTGAGCTACAGGCCGCTCACCGCGATAAGCATGGCGTGGACAAGACCAGCCCGTTCTCTTTTGTTGCGTAATGCTCGCGCAACTCCAGGCCTTTGCCGTAGAACACCGCGTTCCAGCCGTAGCGGCCCCGGACGCGGTCCACTTCGCGGTTCAGGTACCAGCGGCGGTTCGCATCCACATCGAACAACTCATTCTGCCGGCGGTCGGCATCCAGGTTCGTCACGCTCACGCCGATATGGCGGATGGCCACGCGCCGCGTGAACAATTTCGCGAACAGCTCCTTGCTGGCCACCAGCAGTTCGCGCTCATCATTCGTTGCGCGTATCAGCCGCACCGTCTGGTGCGTGGAATAATGATCCACATACCGCACGCGCACGCCAATCGTGTGAGCCTGTTTGCCATGGTCGCGCAGCGTGGCGCCAATCCGCTCGCTCAAATATTCCAGCAAGCCGCCCAGAAATTCCGTGTCAATTGTGCCGCCTTCAATCGTCGTCTCGCGCGAAACTGACTTCGGCGTCGCCAGCGTCATCACCTCGCGCCCGTCCAGTCCGCGCGAGCGTTCCCAGATCTGTTCGCCAATCACCTCGCCAAACGCCGCCATCAGCACCGGCTTTGGAATCATCCGCAATTGGCCAATCGTCCTCACGCCGCGCTCCGCCAACGCGCCCGCGTGTGTGTGCCCGATGCCGTGCAGCTTTTCCACCGGCAGCGGCGCCAGAAATCCTTCTTCCGTTCCCGGCGGCACGATACGAAACCCGCGCGGCCGCTCCAGCCGCGACGCAATCGACGCCACCACTTTCGTCCGCGCCGCGCCCATCGACACGCTTAATCCGGTCCGCCCCAGAATCTCCGCCTGCACCCGCCGCAGCGTGGCTTCGAAATCCGGGTACAGCCGCTCCGTCCCAGCGAAGTCCATGTAAAAATCGTCCAACGCCGCCGTTTCCACCGCAGGCGTGTACGTCTCCAGGATCCGCCGCACGCGCTCGGCAAAATCCGCGTAGTGCTCATACTTCCCGGGCACCACAATCGCCTTCGGGCAGATTCTCAGCGCGTCGCGAAAGCTCATCGCTGTTTTCACGCCGCGGAATTTCGCCTCGTAACTCGCCGAAGCCACGCAGCCGCGGCCCACCAGCACTGGCTTCCCGCGCAGCTTGGGATTCAGCACCTGTTCCACCGAAGCGAAAAACGCGTCCACATCCACATGCACGATGTGCGGCAATTTTTCCGCCGCGCCCGCTTTGCCCAGTCCCAGCCAGTTCGCGCCAAACCACGATCGCTTCTCCGGCGCGGCCGCTACTTGTAGTGGCCGATCTTTAGATTGGTACTCCGATCGGCTCTCCGATTCTTCCTGCGTCACATCGTGTGCATCAGGGTACGCATCAGAAACGTGGGTGACAGGGGCGACGCTTTCGACACAGGCTTCCATGGCAGCTCCTGGCAGGGAACCGGTTCTTGCGCTACTTTAACGGGTGGCATCCGGCTCGGGAGAGCCCGAAGGCAATGGAGCCGAAGCCACCCGTTTCCCGTTTCCTCTACCGGGGGCGAATATAGGCGAACAAAAAGCGAAAGTCAATAGCTTTTTTCACCTCCCTCTTTTTCTCCATTCTTCCTGCTTACTCACCCTCTTCCTTCCCGTCTATCGCTTTGGGCGTGTTCCACCCGCAAATTTCCACTTCCGCGAAGCTCCTCTTTTCGCGACCAGGATGGTGTGTCTATGCGTAATACATTTCGTTTTCTTCTCACAATTTTTCTCGGCCTCGCCGTCTGCATTGGCAACGCGCAGGCGCAATTCAAAAATGGCAGCCAGGCCACGGAGCTGAATCTTCCCCGCATCAGCCAGCACGGCGTCACCACGCAAACCATCGGCATCAGCACCGTCACCATTGACTACAGCCGTCCGCTGGCCGGCACCCGCGAAGTCTGGGGCAAGACCGTGCCTTACGGAAAAGTCTGGCGCGCAGGCGCAAACGAAAACACCACCATCACGTTTTCCGACGACGTCTCTGTCGAAGGCAAACCACTTGCGGCCGGCACCTACGGCCTGCACATGATTCCCGACAAGGATCAGTGGACCGTCATCTTCTCCAAAAACTCCACGTCCTGGGGCAGCTTCAGCTACGACGAAAAGGAAGACGCCCTGCGCGTCACCGTTAAGCCCGCCACCGATCAAAACTTCGACACGCTCACCTACACTTTTGACGACGTGAAGCCCGATTCCGCCTTCGCCACGATGCGCTGGGAAAAGGTCGCGGTGCCGTTCCGCGTTTCCGTGGATGTGAAAGCAGTCACCCTCAAGAGCATTCGCAACCAGTTGCGCAGCGTCGGCGGCTTCAGCTGGGCCGGCTATGACGAAGCCGCGAACTGGTGCCTCGACAACAACTACAACTTCGAGGAAGCGCTGAAGTGGGAAGACACTTCCATCCAGAACGAAGATCGTTTCGAGAATCTGGAAACGAAGTCTCGCATCCTCGACGCCATGGGCAAGAAGGACGAAGCCGCCAAGACGCTCTCCGCCGCGTTCGCCAAGGCCACTGCCACGCAGCTTTACGTTTACGCCCGCGGCCTGCAGCGCTCCGGCGAGACCAAGCGTGCGTTTGAGCTCTACCCGCAAGTCGCCAAGCGCGATCCCAATCACTGGCTAAGCCATCTGGCGCAAGCCCGCCTGGCCTCACATACGGGTGATTACGCTGTCGCCTCCAAGGAAATGAAGCTGGCGATTGCCGGCGCTCCCGACGCCAACAAGCCGTTCCTCGAGCCCATGCTTGCCAAGCTCGAAACCAAATCCGACATCAACAACTAACCCGCCTCCCACTCCTTTGCAGGGGCACGGGCTTCTTCCAGTGTAATGCGGCGCTTTTCGCGGTAGGCGATGTTGGCCATGTGGGCGGCGACGGCAGAGCGATGGCCAAGGTCCGCGGGAGCATTCGGCGTTTGCCGCGAGCGAATGCAATCGAGCCAGTTGGCCATATGGTTTTTGTCGGGCGTGCTGCCGGTGAGGGCTTCGCCTTGCGGCCGGTTCACTTTTTCCGGATAGTAATGAGTGCTTTCCGCCGAACGGCCGGTGACCATCTCGTTCGCGCCGGCAACGTGCTCGATGGTGCCGTCGCTGCCTAGCAGCCGCTCTCCCAGCCCGTAGCGGCTGTTGCTGAACGTGGATTGCCAGGTGACGACGATGTCTTTCGGAAATTCCAGTGTCAACGCGATGGTGTCGGGAACCTCTCGGCCGTCCTTCTCCGAAAAAACTCCGCCAGACATTGTGGCCGCCGACGGCAGCGGCAAATCGAGCGCCGACTGTATCCACGCCGCCTGGTGCACAAAGTTCTCGGTCACGTTGCCGCCGGAATATTGCCAGCACAGCCGCCAGTTGATGAACTGATTTGCATCGAAACCCGCGTCCGGGCGGCCGGCGCGAAACGCCTGCCAGTTCACATTCTGTGGTGTGCAATCCGTGGGCACGTCGCGCACCCACTGGCCCTGGCCATGCCGGGAGTTGCGGCTCATCCAGGATTCCACCAGCGTGATTTTCCCGGCCAGGCCTTGGCTCAGCCACTGGCGCGTGTCGGCCAGCGCGCCGCCGCTCTGGTGCTGCAAGCCGACCTGCACCACGCGGTCCGAATGTTGCGCGGCGGCCAGGCACTTGTCGGCCTCCGCAATCGACCACGTCATGGTTTTTTCGGCGTAGAGATCTTTGCCGGCCGCAAGCGTGTCCACGAAATGCTGCGCGTGCAGGTGCAGCGGCGTGGCCACAATCACGCCGTCGATATCGTGGCGCTCCAGCAGGCGGCGGTGGTCGTCGAGCGTTTCGACGTGCGGCACGAGAGCCGCGGCTTCCTCGCGGCGCAGCGAGTAGGCATCCGCAATCGCGACGACCTGTGCGTTCGACAGCCCGAGCACCTGATGCAGCAGCTCCTGCCCTCGCGCGCCGGCGCCGATCATTCCCACGCGCACGCGATCGTTCGCTCCCAGCACGCGTGCGGCGGGAGACATCAGCGCTACTGCTCCACCAACGGCTGCCTGTTTCAGAAATTCACGGCGCGTCGAGTTTTCTGCAATTCTGCGACTCATCCTGGCACCTGCCTGATTTTAAGTTGGCGTAATCGTGCGTTTACAAATCTCCTGCCGCGTGCAATTCCTTTTGCATTCCAGCCCAGCTTTGCCGCGAGGATTCTTCCGGCGTCCCGGCGCCGCGCCAGTGCGTTTCCAGGCTGGCGCCGAGGCGATAGCCGTCTTCGCGCAGCGCGCGGAATTGTCCCACCCAATCGATGATGCCGCTGCCCATGGCAGCCCATTCGGTGCTGCCGTCGGGCTTGCGAGTCACATCCTTGCAGTGGCAGTGGCCGATGCGGCCTTTTGGCAAGAGGCGATAGCCGTCGGGATACGGAGTTTCTCCAGCGGCGGCTGCGTTTCCCGGATCCCAGTTGAGCAGCAAATTTGGATCGGGAATCGCCGCAAGAACCTGGGCCGCCTCGGCTGCGGTGGCGGTGTTGCAGGTCATTTCGTTTTCGAGCACGAGCTTGATTCCGGATTTTGCGGCTACCGCCGCGGCGTCGCGCAATTTCTCGTTGATCGCTTTGCGATACGGCGCTTGATCTTCCAGGCGCCAGAAATCGAAGCAGCGCACGCGGTCGGTCTGAAACTGTTTTGCGAGTTCGATGCTGCGGCGGAGCACATCGTCTTGTTGGGTAAAACCGAAGTCGGCATGAAACCTGTCGCTCTTGGGGCTGAATTTGGAGGGCGGCGCGCCGGGCCAATCCACTTTGAAGAGCGGGCTGGCGATATCGGTGACGCGCAATTCATACTTTGCCAGGATGCGTTGCGCTTCGGCTATTTCCTTGGCGTCCAGATCGAGAATGTTTTTATTCCACATTCCACGAAGCTCGATCCAGGCCATTCCGAATTCTCGCGCGACGACTTCGCACACGCGGCCAAAATCCTGGCTGATTTCGTCATTGATCGCCGCGAGGCGGAATGGCGACGCGATCGGGAAAGCCGCGCCAAGAGCCGCACTCGAAGCCAGTAGCGGCAACGCCAGGCATGCCACGCCGGAAGCTTTCAGAAATTCGCTGCGAGAAAATCGCGTCGCCACGGGGAGTATCTCCACTCTGTGGAAGCCCGCAAGCTGGCAAGCGCGGCGCTCCGCTGAGGATTTTTCTTGTGGCGAGATTGGGAGTGGGGCGCGCAAGTGTTGGAAATGCAGGAGTTAGCAGGGAAGCCATAAGTCATAAGCCGTTAGCCATTAGCCCGGAGCGGGGAGAGCTCGTCATCAGCGTCGGCAAGCAGAGAGGAGAGGAAGTTGTAATCGTCGGCGATTGGTTTGTAGAGGGGCTTCGTACGAGATTGGCGGTTGCAGCCGAGCATGAGATTGCAGAGATGAGTCAGGAGGCCGGCTTCGGAGGGAGAGAAGAGGCCCTCAGCTACGGCGACGGGGAGTTTGGCTAGGACGCGGCGGATTTTGTGGGCAGGGATCACGGTACCGCGCGGAGTGATGAGTTCGCGGGTGAGATCGGAGGGGCGGAGACGGCGGTGCGGGGCATGGGCATGGGGGTAGCAGAGACCGTTGCCTTGATGATGAGCAGGGAGCGCGCAGCGGCGTCCATCGGCGAAGTGAAGCTGGCAGCGATCGTTGGCGGATGAATGTTTCGTATTCATGGGCGGATAGTAACGCTTTGCGTATATAGATGTCTAGTTACAGAATGTTACATCGCGGGTGATTCGTTGTGGAAAATGTTTCGAATGGCGGAGGTGTCCGTTCGAATTGGCAGCGGCGCGGGATGGGGAAGAGGCGGAGGTTGAAAAGTTCAGAATTTAAGAGTTCAAGAGTTGAAGAGAAAGATAACCCATGACCCACCCTTTCGAGTCAAGGGTGGGGCACCCGGCTTTCATGCCGCGGCTATGTTAACGCGGGCGACGCGACGCCGCTTCGAATAATGCCGCCTCGCGGTCCAGATCGGCTTCACTGATCGCAGCCAGGGGAACATGGTGGCGGCCCAGAAAATCCTCGGTTTCGACGCGCGATAGGGCAAGCAATTCCGAAACCTGGAAGAGCGTCAGAGTCTGTTCGCGGTAGCCTTCGAGGGCGATCGCCTCCAACGCGCGACGGGACACGTCTGCGCCGGCGGTGGAAAGCCGTTTGGCAATTTCGTCGGGGATATGAAGCGTAACTTCCATGCCCGCAAGTTTAGCATGAGAACACTGATCGGCGATGACGGCCACTTTCTGAGACGGATTGCCCGGCTGGAAGATGCGGAATACGCGGGGCACTCGCTCACAATGCTGGAGCGAATTGCCACAGCTTGCGGCGTCGCGTTGAAACTCCGCGCGGAGAAGAAGCCGGACTTCGATCGGGAAGTCGAGCTGGTCTGAGCGGGGTGTGCGAGGGGTACCCGGCATAAACCAACCCCGCGACGGTGGTGCACCCGGCTGGAAGCGAAGAGCAAGAGAAGACCCACCCTTGCATAAACCACCCCGCAAGGATTGGGGCACCCGGCACCCGGCGCACCCCCAACAAAGCATGCCGCTGGACACCTGAAGTGTCACAACAGTAATGTGGACACCAAGGAGACCAACCGTGAACACCGCGCCCCTGCGTTGTCTCATGGCCGCCATGATCGCGGCCGCATTACCAATCACAAACACGCACCCCCAGAGCCAAACCCAAAACAAGAAAGCGCCAGCAAAAACACAAAGCACTGCGCGCCCGAACCCGCAGCAGGCGCTCCCACTCGACGACGCAAGGAACGAGACCCTCATGCTCTTCTGGGCCGACCCACCGTCACCGCCCAACCTAAGGCCTGTCGCGAGGCGAGAACCAAGCGGCTCAGCGGTCTGGATCGGAGAGAACGGCTATCTCGCAACCTGCTACCACGTCATCAAGGGCTGGAACGGCCCGTTCAAGATTGGCATCGCACGCGAACCCTACGTGACCGAAGGGTCGATGAGCATATCAATTTCAGGAGCCGTCAATACGTTCGTAGCGTCCCTCGTAGCCTCAGACGAAAACGCTGACGTCGCAATTCTCAAAGCGGAAATTCCACCATCAAAAATCCAGCTTATGCCCCTCGTCTCCGGCGACCCGATGGGCACTCCAGTCACGCCACAGGACCGACTCAAACCAAGAGGAGCGACGCTGAAAACGGCGCCATTCGCCATTATCCTCGTGGCTCTCGCCTACCTATACCTGCGCTGCTACCCACGAGCGGTTTTCCTGTGGGGCGACGCCGAAGACTGGTACGCGTCAATCCTGAACAAAAGAAAGCTCGTCTGGTCAACAATCGTCCTCACTTTACTCCTAGGAATCGTGCTCGACCTCTTCGCCCTCGCAATCAACCCCCACTAGCAACCCAAAACGGCACGGACACCCATCAAAAACTCCCAAAAGAGGCCGCAGAACACCCAAGGATGCCAAGTGTCCACTTTTCAAGTGGACACCATCAAATTCCCGCTGATATCGGCTTCCCCTGTTAGGGTATCCGTTCAGCGGGAAACGACGGAGAGTGCGCCATGCTCCTTGCGGGTGGGGCGGACGGTGATTTCAACGTCTTGGCGGAGAGCCGTGAGGAACTCCATGAGGCGTCCAACCGAGAAGTTTCCCGCGCGGTTGCGCATCAGCAACGAGACCTGAGGCTGCTGCACGCCGAGGATTTTTGCGATCTCGACCTGGGTCATGCCGCTGTCCTTGAGGATCGAAAAGATTTGCAGGGTGAGCTGTGCCTTGAGGAGTTCCTGTTCAGGATTGGGAAGGCCAAGGTCTGCGAAGACGTTTCCGCTGCCTTCGGTTACGCGGGCACCGCGGTTGTGTGTTTTTCTTGCTTTGGTCTTCATTTTAGTTCTGCCTTTCTCTATAGTCCCGCTCGGCTTCCGCGAGCCGCCGTGTAATCAAATCGATTTCCCTTGTCGGTGTGGCGATGCCTTTCGTGGACTTCTTCTGAAATACGTGCAAAACATAGATGGCATCCTGAAAACGCACCGTGTAAACGGCCCGCCACGCATTACCATGATGCGAAGCCACAATTTCGAGCACGCTGGCGCCGCCAAAGCCTTTGAGGGGCTTGGCGGCAGGATCGGTCTTGCCCTGCTGGGCTGTAAAGAGCGCATGTCCGATGTCGATCCGGACCGGGCTGGGGAAAGAGCGCAAATCCCTGAGCGACGTACCGATCCACCTGACGGGCTTCGTCGCCTCTGCCATGGCTATATAAATATACTTATAAACGTATAATTGTCAAGGGCCGCTTGAGCGGGTGGGTGGCCTAGGCTGAACGCCATTCGGGAGAATGGCGTTCCCAGGGCGCGCCGCGCATTGCGTGGGCTTGCTAAGAACTTAGAGAGTGACGCGTGGAAATGCGGCAGGAGGGGAGAACAGCGCGCACCCGCTCATCCCACGAAAGGGGTGGGATGGCGCAGAGGTGCGAAGGGCGCGGAGATCAGGTGGCTTGGCCGGAGAACGGCGGCGCTAGTAGGCGCCGGCGCCGGCTGGGCCGGGGGTCTGGCGGCGCCAGCCCACGGACTTGGGGCCGGGAGAAACGCCGGCGGCGACTTCGGCGCGGGCGGACTGTTCGCGGGCCTTGTCGTCGGATTTTCCGTGATGGAAAAAGGATTTCTTGCTCTTTTCAGACTTGCTCTTTGCAGGCTTGCTGGCCTTGGCAGCGGCGGGGTCCTTGTGGTGACGGTGAAAGGGCCAAATGGTGCCTGTTGTGGCAGCCGAAACCGGACCAAGCGTGCCGAGCGCGAGTGCGAAGCAAACAACCAAAAGGAGTCTCTTCATAGTGAGGACCTCATCTGGTCCATTTCTAGCACTTGGAGTGGGGAGCGACTACTGTACCGAAGGACGGTTTTTGCGAAGGAGGAACCCTCCCCAGAGGCCGTGAGGAGAGGCAAGAATAGCGTCGGGCGGGTCCTACAAGGGTAGGAGAAACCCAAGAACACAGACTGAAGCCTGTGCTACCTGTGGGCGAAGCGCCTAGGGCTTGGGGTGAAATTAGAAGACGCGGCCGAGCTGGAAGAACCATTTTTGGTGGCCGGTGTCGCCGATGCTGCCGCCGATCAGGATGGGGCCGAAGAAGGTCTCGGCGAGGATGCCGCCTGCGAAGTCGCCGGAAAGTTTGGGGGCGTGGAAGGGGTCGCCGTACATTTTGCCGACTTCGGTGAAGCCGGTGAGATAGACCTGTTTGCCGACGAACGGGGGGAGGGTAGCGACTTTGTGGAGGTAGCCGGTTCGGCCAATGAAATATTGGTTGCCGATGAGTTCGTTGAGGCCGTAGGCGCTGAGGCGTCCGACGCCGCCGAGAAAATAGATGGGCGCGCCAAAGGAGGAGTGGCCGAGGGTGGAGGCGCCTTCGCCGCTGAAAAAGAGGGAGCCACGCGAGGAGACGGGCTGGAAGTATTGAACGAGGAGTTCGAGCGATGGGTAGGCGTGGGCGGAGATAGGAGTGGTGTCGAACCACTCGTAACTAGCTTTGAGATAGACACCGCGGGTGGGGATGACGGCTTCGTTGGTGTGATCGAGGATATAGCGGGCGTGAAATGAGCCGACTCGGCCGTTGGTGGAGGCGAAATCGGGAGTGCCGAGGCGAAGGGCGTAGTCCTGATAGCCGACGCCGTAGCCGACACGGATTTCGTTGAAGTGGCTGATGGAATAGCCGAGGTCAATGCCGCCGAGGACGTTGTCGAGGCGGTAGATCGCGGTCGGGTCGGAATTTTTGTAGACCTTGAAATTGGTTTGGGCGGCGTTGACGTAGGGTGCGAAGAACCATTTCCCGAGAGGCCGGAAGGGACGGTAGAGTTCGGTGGCGATGCCGTAGGTGGCGCCAAACTTCAGGTCGGTGCGCCATTCGGAGCGGTAGCCCCAGACGTCCATCGCGGTGATACGAGCGCCCATGGTGAAGTCGACGTCCTGTGGTTCGCTGCCGTTGATTTCGACAAAGGGCAGGAGGAAGGGGGGCGCGTAGGTTTTTTCGTGGACGCGAATGGAGAGACCGCTCTGGTTGCCGTCGGTGACGACGGAATAGGTGATGCTGTCGTAGCGGCCGACGCCGGTGAGACGGGTGAGGACGTGGTCGAGGGATTTTGTGTCCAGGGGCTTGCCGACAAAATTCCTGAGCGATTGCTCGATATTCTTTTGGCCCTCGCGTTCCACACCCTCGACGCGCACAAACTCCGGCACTCCGACGGGACCATGCACTCGGGATTTCTTCTGCTGGAGATATTCGGCCCACGCCGCGTCGTCGAGTGAATAGGCTTTCAGGATTTGGGCTTTTTCCTGGGCGGC